>Ga0136627_1000240_pt1 | contig 19168 bp, 24 predicted proteins | sample AntDrymUQ4892206_2_FD_104652 | JGI IMG/M metagenome (GOLD analysis project Ga0136627, IMG submission 104652) | Polar desert sand microbial communities from Dry Valleys, Antarctica - metaG UQ489 (22.06) | ecosystem: Environmental > Terrestrial > Soil > Desert | place: Antarctica: Dry Valley... | reverse complement strand
TCTCCTCCTCGGCGGTTGAGAGGATGCGCCGCTTCCTACCCGTGGATGTGCCAGGCGAAAGATCCTCGCCCGCCCTCTTTCTCCTCAGCCATCGTTTCAGCGTCGTGAGCGGGATGGGGAAGGTCCCGACGACATCCCTCCTGGGAACGCCCCTCTCGACCGCGTCCACAGCCCTCACCCTGAGATCCTTCGAGTAAATGCCCATGCCCGACATCCTCGCACATGGGCCACTCTATCCGCAAGCTGCTCTAAGGGAGTGGTCGGACGGATACTTCGCCGTTTGGTTCGGCTTCGACTCGAAGTTTGCCGGCCGCGAAGGAGGGACATCCCGAGAAGGGGTTCGGCATCCACGATCAAAGCCTGGACCGGGCGTTCGGTTTCGTGCCATGCGACCCGAGCGAGACAATATTCTTCGACGACGATGCTTCCGTCGGCGAGAATGGATTCGGTGCAACCCGCCACCGACAAAGCGAGACGTTCGGCAGTCTCGGGACGAAGCGTGATATGTCCGGTGAAACCAGTGTCCACCACAGCCTCGACTCGCGCCTCCCGGTCTCCGGAAAAGCCCATCACCGAAACCGTGAGCATCGCTTCGAGTCCGTCATCGCCGACGGCTCCGATCACCGCCGGAGACCCGCCCCGAGCCGATACGCCGCCGGATGCCCGACCCGCATGAGATAAAGCACGGCCTTCGGATTCTTTCCGAGAGCGGCTCCCGAGACTTCCACATCGCTCTCGCCGACCTCATACGAACCGTCGGTGATGTCCACGGCGAGAAAGCGTCCTTCGTGTTCGGGTTCCACTTTCGCCCGTATCTCTCGCTCGTATATCTCCCGCCCGCGCCGGACGACTTCTTCTTTGTCGAAATCATGCCGCTTCATATTTTTATTTTACGCGAGCGTGTGCCGGAACGACACTCGCCCGCCGGATGAATCGTCGGGAGGCCCATCGCACCCGCCGCCACCGGGAAGCCGTACCGGAAAGAGTGAAGTCGCTCCGCCTTCGGCTCCGCTCGATTCGGGAGTCGGGGTCATCCGAACGCCGCCGCGATGCCCGAAACCGTCGCCGCCGCGAGCGTGATGAAAAGCAAGATCACGCTCGCCGAAAGAAAGAAGAAACCCGCGAGCTTCATGTTCGCCTCCTTTTCGTAATGAACGCCGATGGCGAGCCTCCGAAGAGACTCGCCGCCGGGATTTTCGATGCGTGCGTCTTTATCGGCTCATGCGCCGGATGAAAAATCCGCCCGCGACGAGCGCGGCCCCGAGTCCGAGCGCCGGGAGGAGCATGCCCCCGGTGTCCGGGAGAACGGTGACACCGAGTGCCGCCGCCACACCGCCGGGACGGTCGCCGCCGGAGCCGTCGTTTCCACCGGAGCCGCTTCCACCGGAGCCGCTTCCTCCGTTCCCTCCACCGTTCGGCGGGTCGGTGGGGTTTTCGCCGCCGTCCGAGCCTTCGTCGAGGATGACGATTTGGTCGGCTTCTCGCTGGGGCGGGCATATGGCCGGCTCCGGTGCGCCCGGAACTTCGGTGTATGCGACTTCGACCGATTGTCCTTCGGCGAGGTCGTCCGCCGTCGCTCCGACGAGTTCGGCGTTGTTTTGGGCGAGGATTTCTGTGCCGTCGGCGAGGAAGAAACTTATGGCCCCGTCGCAATATCCGGGATCGTCTATGCCGAGATCCGGGTTCTCGCTGACGACCACGCGCCCATCGCCGACATCCGTGATGGTTCCCGCGAGGGTTTTCTCGACGGCTTCTCCGTCGTCTCCGCCGTCGTACCACGGGGAGAGGAATGTGATGCTCGCCGCCTCGCCTTGCGCGGGTAAGGAGGTGGCGAGCGGCCCGTTCGGGGTGACGCTCACTTCGAGGCCGGGCGCGAGATCCGCGGCATTCGGGGCGCGGGGCGGAGCGTCCTCCGGTATGTACGAAAGTCCGTCGAGGAAGTCGGTTTCCTCGGTGATGGCGAAGTCACATTGCCCGCCGCTCGCGTCTTCGATGAGAACCGAACCGTCCCGGACTTCGAGGATGGCGCCGGGAACCTCCGCCATTCCGCCGCTTTCATCCGGCTCGACGTTCGTGACTTCGACGAGGGGCGGCCCGCCCTCGACTTGCCCGTTCTCGTAGCCGGGAACGAGCGTCCCGGATATGGTGGCGCGCGTGCCTCCGAACTCGTCGAGAGCGACCGTCTCACTTTGGAGGGCGTACGATATTCCGTCGGCGTCGTTTATGACGGTGTGCGTTCCGTACTGGAAAGTCGTGGCGTCGAGGGCTTCGATGACACCGCCGAGCGTCACCGATTCGTCCGGCCTCCTCGGGCTGTCCGCCGGAACTTTCGACGCTCGAAACGGAGATCATCGGCGGGCCGCCTTCGAGTTCTCCTTCTCCGAGGGCGAGGGTTCCGTACACCGTGACTTCCTCGCCCTCGTAATCGGAGAGGTTCACGATGCCGCTCTCCATGACGTACCCCGACCCCGCGAGGCCGTGAGTCCCGTACATGAACGAGGTCATGCCGAGCGGCTCGACGACGCCCGTCGCCGATACGCCTTCGCCGGAAGCTTCGCCGGGGTCTTCCTCATACTGATATTGCGCGGCGGCGTTTCCTTGCGCGAGAGCCGGGGACGCCGCGAGGATCGCCATCGCGAGCGTCGCCGCCAATGTCAATAACTTCTTCATGATCGAGCCTCCTTAACATATCTTAACAGTCGCGGACTACTTTCGCATCCGGGGTTTTCGTTGCCATCGTCCGAATGGAGGAAAAGGCGCGTCCGAAGGGAGGATCCCGACCTCATACGCCTTGTCGGGCGCCGCGACGATGCGATTATCCGGTCGTGGATGGCGGATTTCGACATGAGAGAAACAAGGGGAACGGTATCTTCCGCTCACTATATAAAGCGACTTCGGACACCGCTGACGCTTCGCGCGACCACTCCCGCGAACGCGCCGGACACGAAACTTCGCTCGGGCGCATCTTCGAGGGTGGCGTCCGGTGGCGGGTGGTTTTCCTCGCCGGAGCCGTCGCGGGGGTCTCGCCGTTCGTGTTCTCCATATTCCTCATAAACGTGTATGTGACGACGGAGTGGCTCGCGAACGAGTATTTCGACGGCGTCATCGAGGCGATGGCCGGGGGGAGCGGCGCGGCGGGCTTCGGCGTTTTCATGGGCCGGTTCGGGACTCCGGCGCTTTCCCTCGCGGCCGTCGTCGGGGCGGCGATGTTCGTGGGGAGGCGCGTCGGGCCGTCCGCGATGGTTCATGGGTTTTTGATCGGAGTATTCGCCGTGGTCGCGGTGAATGCCGCGACGGTTCCGTTCTTCGGCGCGCCGGAGCCATATGAAATATTGACGTATCCGGTCGTGTTCATCGGCGGGGGAATCCTCGGCGGTATGAAAGGATGGGAGATACGCGCCGGGGAGGACGCGCTCCATCGGGCGAACCGTGCGGTCGGGGCGGCGACGAGTCCGGGGGATGTCGCGGGTGCCATCGGCGAGAATTTGACTGGCTCGAACGTGAACGGCGTGAGTTTGTGGACGCTCCGCCTCGGGGAGCCGGGGAGCTTCGAGCCGCTCGGAAAGTGGACGGCGGGCGGGAGGAAGGAACTCCATCCCGAGACGGGGTTCGGGACAACGCGGGAGCTTTCGCGGACGGAAGCCCCGATCCGTGTCCGCGTCTCGGAACTCTCCGGGCCGGACAAGGCGGTGTGGGGGAAGCGGGGCGTGAAGAGCGGGCTTCTTTTGCCGCTCGCATCGGGGGAAGGCGCGGTGAGGCTCATGGTGATCACCGCCGGACGAGGCCGGGGTTTCTCGAAGCGCGACGAACGCGCATATTCCACCGTCGCCGCGACGGCCTCCCTCGCCCTCGAAAACCTCCGCCTCGTCGAGGAGGCGAAGGACGCGGGCAAACGGGCCGGAATCCTCGATGAGCGGCAAAGGCTCGCGCACGAAATACACGACACCCTCGCGCAAGGTTTCACGAGCATCGTGACGAACCTCGAAGCGGCGGAAGGCTCGGACGAGTCGAGGATGGAGCGGCACCTCAGCGTCGCCCGCTCCATCGCCCGCGAGAGCCTCGCCGAAGCCCGCCGCCTTGTGTGGGCGCTCCGTCCGGGGCAACTCGAAGACGCGCCCCTCCCCGAAGCCGTCCGATCCCTCGTCGAAAGATGGTCGTCCGACACGGGCGTTCCGGCGGAGGCGGTGATCACCGGTGAGCCGCGCCCGATCCCGGCGGAGGTCGAGGCGACGGCGGTTCGGGTCGCCGGGGAAGCCCTCGCGAACATCGGGAAGCACGCGAAGGCGGGCCGGGCGGCGATCACACTCTCGTACATGCTGGACTCGCTCACCCTCGACGCCCGCGACGACGGCGTCGGCTTCAACACCTCCTCGGTGGACGGGAAACCTTCGGAGGACGGCGGCGGATTCGGGCTTCGGGCGATGCGCGAGCGGGTGGAGAAAGTCGGCGGGACATTATCCATCGAGAGCGAGGTCGGGGAGGGCGTTTCCCTCTCGGTGGAGATGCCGATAATGGCTGGAAAGGCGGTTCGTCCATGACGGTGGGGTGCGGAGGCATCGAGGCTTCGGGGATTGGTTTTCGGGCGTCGGGCGGCGGGCGTCAGGAAATATTGGCGCGGACAGATGGCGGGGTGGCGCGACTTTCATGAACTCCATTGTCACCGTGAAAATACTCATCGCCGACGACCATCCGGTGGTGAGGATGGGCATCCGCGGCATGCTCGACGGCGAGCCGGACATCGAGGTCGTCGGCGAGGCGGAGAACGGGGGGGAGGCCGTCGAAATGGTGGCGAAGCTCCGCCCCGATGTCGTTCTCATGGACCTCCGAATGCCGAATATGGACGGTGTCGCCGCGACCGAAAAGATAACGAAAGACCACCCCGAAACTCGCATCCTCGTCCTCACGACATACGAGAGCGACGCGGACATCCTCCGCGCCATCGAGACGGGGGCGACGGGGTATTTATTGAAAGACACCCCGAAGGAAGACCTTTTCGCGGCGATACGGACTGTCGCCAAAGGCGAGTCGCCGCTCGCTCCGGCGGTTGCTTCGCGGCTCATGCGGAGGATGCGTTCGCCGGAGGAAGAGGCGCTTTCGGCGAGGGAGATCGAAGTTTTGAACCTCGTGGCGGAGGGGGCTTCGAACAAACGAATCGCCAAAGAACTTTGGATCGGGGAGACGACGGTGAAGAGCCATCTTCTTCATATTTACGAGAAGCTCGGTGTCGCCGACCGGACGGCGGCGGTGACGATGGCTCTCAAACGGGGGATCATCCGTTTGTGAAGGCGGTTCGCCTTTGGCTCACCGCGCATGTCAGCTTTTCAGAGGGGGGCTTCGGTCAGTCGGACTTCGTATGAACCCTTCGCACGATCCACCCGCCCGCGATGAATAAGGCGAACGCGCCCGCGAACGGCAACGACATCGGCCCGCCCGTGTCCGGGAGATTCTCGTACCGCTCCGACGCGCTCGGCTCGACACCCTCCGTTTCGGAAACGTCGGTCTCGGACGCCTCGGCCTCCTCCGGCGAGAGCGACTCGACGTATGCTTCGGTACCGTCCACGGCGGCGTTGTTTTCCCGCGCGTCTTCGACGGCGTCCTCGATGCCTTGTTCGATGGCTTGCTGCGTCGAAGGGCCGCCCGGGTCATATTGATACTGGCTCTGCCCCGCCGACTGTGGAATAGTCGCCTCCGTCCCATCCGAATTCTGAGCCGCCGCGGGCGAAGCGAAAACGAGCATCGCCACCATCGCCGCGAAAATCGCAAACCGTCCCATTCCCACACCTCCTCCCGACAGAGTCCCCCTCTGCGCGCCGGGTGTGTCTTCCAGTTTCTTAACGTATCTTAACTTTTTTCATCCATTTGTGAAGCGCGAACCCCCGATCAAAAACCGACTTTCCGGTCTTTCTTCTCCGTCGGCTGTGTATCAGCTTCGCTCTCCGGCTCGTTCGGTTCGTCGAAGTATTCGACTCCGCCGAGGAGCATTCCCGGTTCGACGCTGAGTCCCCCGGCGAGTTTTTGGATGGTGCTCGGGTACGCCTTTCGTTTTCCGGTCTCGAGCTTCGAGATCGTGTCCCGCGCCACCCCGCTCTTCTGAGCCAACTGATCCTGACTCATCACCGCCCTTTGGCGAAATACCCGCAAATGCGGCAAGTTCATTCCATAGCCCCCTTTTTACGCTGCAAAAAACTTGCTAAAACACTACATAAATGATACTTTCACGAATGAAGTATAGCCGGGTTGTTCGACAAAGAAAGACAAAGAGGAGGTTCATTGTGGGCATGGAGTTTGTGGTTCCGTATGTGATCGAGCAGAGTCCCCGCGGCGAGCGGGCGATGGATATTTATTCGCGGCTTTTGAAGGATCGGATCATTTTCCTCGGGACGCCGCTCGACGACGGGGTGGCGAACGTCATCATGGCTCAGCTTCTCCACCTCGCCGCCGAAGACCCCGGCCAGGATATTAATTTGTACATAAACAGTCCCGGCGGGAGCGTTCCCGGCATGCTCGCCATCCGCGACACGATGAACTTCATAAGCTGCGAAGTCTCGACGACGGCGATGGGAAGCGCGTTCTCGGCGGGGGCGTTCCTCCTTCTCTCCGGGGCAAAGGGGAAGCGGTTCGCGTTGCCGAACACCCGGATACTTTTGCATCAGCTCGCGATTCAGGGCGGGCTTGGCGGGCAGGCGTCGGACATCGAAATACACGCGAAGGAGATGATCCACAGCAAGCGGCGAGTGAACGAAATAATCGCCGAGGAGACCGGGCAGCCCTTCGAGAAAGTCGAGCGCGACACCGACCGCGACTTCATAATGAGTCCCGAGGAGGCGATAAAGTACGGTGTCATTGACGGCATAGTCTCGAACTCCGCCGTCGCCAAAGCCTCCGAAAACGGAAAGGGATAAGGGATTTTCGTCATGCGCGTGGCGCTCATCGAGTGGGATGCCGCATGCACGGTGGTGGGCGTCGGATTGGAAAGGGTGAAATTATGACCCTCACGCATGAGTACATGAGGCATCGGGCGGGGTATGCGTTCGGCGCGGGCGCGGCTTGGATCCGCATTTACCGAGCCAATTCGAACGATGCCGCCGTCGTCGTGTGCGAGGAAGTTCCCGGCCTCGGAGGCGCGGGCGTGGATGAGATGTCTTCGCAACTCGCCGCCGAGGTCATAAAAGAACATTTCCCGGACGGACTTCCGGATCTCCCGGTTCCATTAATGTGGATCGAATACCGCCCGCCCCGCCGACGCGGACGTGGAAAATACTTCCTCCTCACCTTCGAATCATACGAACCGCGCCCCGCCGCCGCCGGTTTCACACGCCGCGTCACACTCGGAAAACCGAAGCGCGAACCGCTCACCCCGAACGAAGTCGCCGCCCTCGTCGCAGGCGCATGAAAATACTCGTCATCGGCGGAACCCGCTTCATCGGCCCGCCTGTCGTTCGGATGCTCGCCGAAGCCGGACACGAAACGGTGGTTTTTCATCGCGGTGGGAGCCGAAGGAATCTTCCCGAAGAAGTCGGTGAAATCTTCGGCGACCGGAAGGAGCTTCCGAACTTCCGGGAGACGTTCCGCCGCCTCGCCCCCGGTGTCGTCGTGGACATGATCCCGATGAGCGAAAGCGATGCCCGCTCCGTCGTCGAGACTTTTTCCGGCATCGCCGGGCGCATCGTCGCCATAAGCTCGGAGGATGTGTATCGTGCATACGACATCGTGCGCGGCCTCCACCCCGGCCCGCCCGACCCGACCCCGCTCACCGAAGACTCGCCGCTCCGCGAACGCCTCTTTCCATACGACCGCCCCGGAGTCGAGGAATACGAGAAAATCCTCGTCGAGAAAACCGTCATGGCCGCCCCGAATCTCCCCGCGACCGTCCTTCGCCTCCCCGCCGTGTACGGCCCCGGCGACTATCAAAACCGCCTCTTCCCGTACATAAAACGCATGGACGACGGACGCCCCGCCATCCTCATCGGCGAAGACATCGCCCGCTGGAAATGGACGATGGGCTTCGTCGAGGATGTCGCCCACGCTATATTTCTCGCCGCCACCGACTATGGCATCGCCCCCGACCGCACATACAACGTCGGAGAGGAAAACCCCCCGACGCACCGGGAGTGGATCGAGGAAATTGCTCGCGCCATCGGATGGAGCGGCGAAATCGTCGCCCTCCCGAAAGAAAAACTCCCTCCCCACCTCGACCCCGGCCTCGCGAACACCGACCAAAACTGGGTCGTGGATACATCGCGCATCCGAGCCGAACTCGGCTACGAAGAGAAAACCACCCGCAAAGAAGCACTCCGAAAAACCATCGAATGGGAACGTGAAAACCCGCCGGAAAACCTCGACCCGAAAGACTTCGATTATCCCGCTGAAGATGCGGCTCTCGAAAAACTGCGTGCCGACTCCGGCTGATATTCGCTGAATCCGGTGAATTCTTCCGTCGCCCGCGACTGCGTGGGAGACGTTCGTCATTCCCGACTCTCGCGCAAACGAAGTTACGTCTCCACGAAGGTTCGCGCCATTCTTCGCATGATCCACTCGGCTCGATCTCGAATAACGCGCCGAATCGCCGTTTCGGCGGGAAGTCTCATTGGCGAAGCGCCTTCTTCGACGCGGAGGCGAACCACCGGGCCATCTCCGCAATGAAACGACGATCCCCGCAAAAGCGACCGATCGAGTTCGACGACGACCTCGAAAATCCATCGAAGAAACTTCCTTGATAAATGGTCGGCATAAACCAACAATACGGCAATAGTCGTATGTTTGTTTTGAGCGGACGGAGAAAAGATGTATTCGAGTGGAGACCCGGACGGGCGATTGGCGGACATAAATCGGAGACAGGCGGAGGCTCGGGAGGCGGTTCGTCGCGAGGCCGAGGCGCGGGGGCGTGTCGAGTCGGGTCGGCGATGGAGTTTCGCGGCTTTCAGGCTTTGGCGGCTCCACGTTTTCATTGGCTTCGAGCGGGTGGGGAGATAGTTCGATGAGTGGTCGGCGGAGCAAGCCGGACTATGAGTTGGATGAAGTTTTGGGGGTGAGAGACCCTGAGCAGTTCAAGGCTGTTGGCGATCCGACCCGGCACAGGATCATCATCCTCCTTTCGGAGAAGGCCGCGACGACCAGCCAGCTTGCCGAGGCGTTGGAGCGGCCGAAGGGGAGTGTCGGGCATCATCTCAAAGTTTTGGAGGACGCTGGTTTGATCCGGGTCGTGAGGACGCGGCAGGTGCGAGCGATGACCGAGAAATATTACGGTCGGACGGCGCGGTTCTTTGATTTTGGCGACCCGGAAGGAAGGATGCCGGAAAAGGAATTCATCGTTGATTTCTTCCGGCAGGTTATGGACGAGTATGAAGGGCCGGATCCGGACGGAGAATTCTCCGACCTCCAGGCGCTTCGACACGCTCGAATACCGGCGTCCGAGGCTCGTGAGTTCCAGAAGCGGGTCGCGAAACTCGCCGAGGAATTTGACGGTATGGAGAGCGTTGCCGGAGAAAGAGTGTATGGTTTTCTCTACCAAGTGTACCTGACCGACCTGCCGGAAATCCCCGAAGAATATTGAGGGTCCCGTTCGCCTCGATCTCCCCGCAATACTGGAAAGTGTGGACGGGGAGCGCGTTCTCGAATTTGAGCGACGGGGTGTATATCGTCGCGGCTCCGCTTCTCGCGGCTTCGCTCACGCGAGACCCCGTTCTCGTGGCGGGCGTGTCGTTCGCGTTCGGGCTTCCGTGGCTGATTTTCCCGCTCATCTCCGGCGCTCTCGTGGATCGCCTCGACCGGAGGGTGGTGATGGGCGCGGGAAATGTTCTTCGGGCTTCCCTCATCGGGACGCTCGGGCTTCTCGTTTTGTTCGGGTGGGCGAGTTTGCCGCTTCTTTATGTCGTGTTCTTCCTTCTCGGGACTGTCGAGATGATGTACGACAACGCCGCGCAGGCGATCATACCCGCCGTCGCCGGACGCGAGAACCTCGAAAAAGCGAACGGGCGATTGTACGCGGTCGAGCTTGTGAACAACCAGTTCGCCGGACCGCCGCTCGGAGGGTTTTTGTTCGGGGTCGCGGCGGCGGCTCCGTTTCTTTTCGGGGCGGGGGCGTTCGCGGCGGCTTCGGCGATGGTTCTTTCGCTCCGGGGAAGTTTTCGTCCGGCGAAGGAGGAAGGCGCGGCTCCGAGGTCGTCGCTTTTCTCGGAGATCGGGGAGGGTCTTCGGTGGCTTTATGGGCATCGGCTTCTTCGGCTTCTCGCGGTCATTCTCGGGGCGACGAACATGGCGTTTTCGGCGGTGTTCGCGATCATGGTTCTCTTCGCGCAGGATGTCCTCGGTCTCGGTTCCTTCGGATACGGCTTGCTTTTGACTTCGATCGCCGTGGGCGGGGTACTCGGGAGCTTCACGTCGGAGAGGATCATCCGCTTTTTCGGCTCGGGGAGGTCGCTGTTTTTGTGCGCCGTGCTCGATGTGGTGGTTTTCGCCGCGATCGCAACGGCGGGGAACGCTTTTTTCGTGGGTGGGATGCTCATTATGACCGGGGTGGTCATGGTGATATGGAACGTCATCACAGTCTCCCTTCGCCAGTCCATCGTCCCCGAACACCTCTTCGGGCGCGTGAACAGCGTGTACCGGATGCTCGGGTGGGGCGGCATGCCGCTCGGCGCGCTCCTCGGCGGCCTCCTCGCCCGCGAACTCGGACTCACCGCGCCAATGTGGGCCGCGGCCGCCATCCTCCTCGCCATCGCCATAATAACGTGGAGATACGTGGACAACGAAGCCATAGAAAGAGCGAGGGCCGAAGCATGAGAAACCTCCGCGAATCCGACCACGAGAAAATAGTCTCCGTCGCGGACGAATGGTGGGGGAGACCGATGACACACAATCTCCCCCGGCTTTTCTTCCGCCACTTCGAGGACACGAGCTTCGTCGTCGAGGAGGACGAGGAAATCGCCGCCTTCCTCATCGGCTTTGTCTCACAGTCGAGGCTCGAGGAAGCATACATCCACTTCGCCGGAGTGCATCCCGCGCATCGAGGGCGAGGCACGGCGAAGGCTCTTTACGACCGCTTTTTCGACGAGGCGCGAAAGCGCGGGTGCGAGAGAGTCCGGTGCATAACTTCGCCCGTGAATAAAACCTCGATCGCGTTCCACCGGAGCCTCGGCTTCACCGCCGAAACATGCCCCGACTATGACGGCGACGGAAAACCGAAGGTCGTGTTCGAGAAAGGTATATGCGGGACGGAAACCGGGTGATCGGCGCGTGCATTCCGACGTTCGCGGACGAGAAAGGTGAGGGTCGGAAGCCGCGAATCGGAAAGCGCGGTTCTCGGCGGAGGGAGCGGTCGCCCGAATTCGGCGTCGCCATGAGAGATCACCGTCGAACTTCCGGCCGGGTTCATCGAGCGCGATGGCGAAAGCCCCGCGAAGTGAAAGCCGAGAGTTCCCGACTCCCGAGGCGAGCGAAGCGAGCTCCCGACTTCCGAACCCGCCGGGCGCGGAACGATTCGCCCGGGTTCCGCATGAGCGATCATCCCCGGAAAACCGCCGCCAAACGCCCGACCGAGCTCGTCGAACGGGAAGGCGAGAGTCTCGAGGAGGAGCGAGTCGAGAGCCTTCCCACTCCCGAAGCGAGCGGAGCGAACTCCCGACTCCCCGCTATCGGCATTTCTCACCTTCCGAAAAGTCGCCGCAAAAACCCGCGCTTCGGCTTTTCCTCCGGCTCTTCGGCGACCTCGGCTTGGCGTTCGAGGAGGACGGTGAAGGTTTCGATGTCGAGGACTTGAATCTCCATTCCACCGGCCATGTCCTCCGGCGGCGGGCTTATGGCGATGTGCCGGACTTCCTCGGACTGGTGGGCGAGGAGAGACGCCAAATCCCCCGCCGACATTTCGATGGCATACCACTCTCGTCCGAAATCCCCGGTGGATTCGAGGAATTCCTCGGCCTCTTCGGTGGAGTCAAAAAGTGGGATAGCCTGTCCGTCGTCGAAGACGATGGCGAGGAGTTCGGGTTCCGGCTCCGGGCCGCCGAGTATGACGACGTAGCTTATGGACTCGGTCATGGGCGAGAGGGTATCAAAACGACCCCGCCGGAAAAGGCGAGGCCGTGGGTAAAGGTGTTTCTTCGAGTTTTCTTAGTTCGCGCTGTTTTCTCCCGGCATATCCTCCTCGGGGGTGGTGATGCCGATTCCCGGGCCTTCCGGCGTATCCACGACGTTCAAAGTGCTTCCGTCGAGAGCTTCGCTCACGGGGGCGGCGATGTGGAGGAGTTCCTCGCCATCTTGCTCGATGACTTGATCGTCCTCGCGCGGCTCCCCGGCGGCTATCCCGATCTGGGTTTGTCCACTATTCTCGTCCATGACCGGATCGAGGCGGAGAACCGTACCCTCGGGGTACTCGACGTTCTGGAATAGATCCTTCGCTTCTTCGGTTACCTGAATCAAGGTTTCTCCCTGTCTGGCGTCACAATTTCTCTTTCACCGTACCATCCCACTTTCTTCGTTAAACCAAAACCCTCGACCTCGACTTACGGCTTGACGCATATCGGCCATCGGGAGTAAAACCACCTCGACACGAACCGGAGGGAGAAAATGAGCGAGAAGGCGGAGTACGGGATAAAGCAAGTCGGCGAGCGTTTTTATCCGGTCATTGTGGACAAGGAGGCGGGCGGCCACTACGAGATAAACAACCCGATGACCGGGGGCGTCCTCAGCTACAACAACGCCGAGGCCGCTGAGAAATACATCGAGCGGGCGAAGGGGGGAAAGGGGGGAGCCGAAGGTTTTTAGCTTTCGAGTTCCCGGCGCACCCTCTCGTATTCCTCGCGGTCTATCTCGCCCTTCGCGTAACGCTCTTTGAGAGCTTCGAGTTCGGGCGACCCTCCGGGGGGCGGCGCGTTGTGCGAATGCGAAGTCCGGCGAACGAGAAGGAAAACGACCACCGCCACCAAAACGAAGAACGCCGCCACGACCGCAAGCTCCACTACGCCTATGTTCATAATCTTCGGCCTCCTCTTTCCCACTTTGTTTCGAGGATACCCATTCCCGGCGGCTATGCAACGACCTCCGCGCTAAAGGAGCTCGCCCTCCGGCAGGCTTTCGAGGAGCTTTTTCGTTCGAGCTTCGTCCATCTCCACGAGCGGGGGCCGGATGTTCCGCCAGCTTTCTTCTTTCGTGAGATGTCGCATGGTCGCTTTCAGCGCGGGGATGGCCGGGAATCCCTCCATCGTATTTCGTAGTTCGGTGAGATGTTTTTGAGACGCTCTCGCCTCGTCTTTTTCCCCGTCTTTATGAAGCTCGTAAACTTCGCGGGCGAGGCGCGAGGTGAGGTTCGTGGTGGCGGAGATGCATCCCACGCCTCCGGCTTCGAGGGTGTCGAGGAGGAATCGCTCGGTCCCGGCGAAGGTCTCGAAGCCGGGGAAAGTCTGGCATATTTCCTCGATCCTCGCCCAATTTCCTTCGCTGTCTTTCATGCCGACGATGGTGTCCGGATACGCTTCGATGAGGCGTTCGATGAGCGGAATCTCGAACCCGACGCCGCCCGTCATTTGCGGGAAATGATAAAGATAGAGTTTCATCCGCTCGTCGGCTACGCGCTCGACGGCCTCCGAGAAGTACCGGAATATTCCTTCGTCCGACACGTCTTTGTAATAAAACGGCGGAAGAACGAGAACCCCCGCCGTCCCGGCTTCGATGGCGGCGCGGGTGAGCCGGACGGTCTCCGTCACGGAGCATGCCCCCGTCCCGGCGAGGAGCTTCTCTGCGGGGATGCCTTTTTCCACGAGCGATTCGAGCGCGGATACTTTCTCTTTCTCCGAAAGCGAGTTCGCTTCCCCGGTGGTTCCGAATATGGCGAGGCCGTGGCATCCGGCGTCGAGAAGAAGGCGGCGGCAATGGGTGGCGAAAGCGTCGTCGTCCACGTTCAGACTTTCGTCCATCGGGGTGAGGGAGGCGGCGAATACGCCGTGAAGATTCGCTTCGCTTTTCGTCATGCGGTGGTCTCCTTTTCGTCCGGCGGCCATAAGCGGGCGACCGCGACTACGAGGACGACCGCCACAGTCAACCGTATCAAAAGCAGCGGAAGCACGTTTATGCCGAGCGGGACAAAGATGAGCGTGTCCTCGACGACGGCGTGGCACGCCGAGAGGAAGAGGATGATGAGTGTGATCTCCCGCCTCGTGAATTTCTGCTCCCGCGCTTGCTCCATGATGATCCCCGCCCCGAAAGCGAGGCCGAAAGTCAGCCCGCCCGCCATCGTGACGGCTCCTCGAGGCGCGATCCCGAGCGGCCTCATAAGCGGACGCATGAGGTTTCCGAACCTCTCCAAAGCTCCGAGATCCTTCAATATTTGTATCCCGAACATGACCGGGATGACGACGAGCGCGAGTTGCAAAATCCCGACCCCCGCCGTCCAACCAGCGTTCACGGAAACCTCCACCCACCCGTCCGGGACGCCTTCGCCCGGAGCGACGAGTCCGTACCGGGCGACTTCTCCCCCGCCGTCCCAGAAATATCCGACGGCGACGCCTGCGGCGACCGAAAGCGCCAGCCGCGTCGAGACGACGAGAGCCGCGCTCACGCCGACCCTCCGGCACACCGCCGCCTCGACGGGGAGCATGTGCGAGAAACCGAGCATGACCGCGAGCGTGAAAACCTCCTTCACCGTGAGTTCCATCGCGAGCATCGCTCCGATTCCCGCATAAAGCCCGACGAGGTTCCCGAGTACGAGCGGCACCGTCGCCTCCCCCGGAAGGTCGAATACGCTCATCATTGGCGCGAGGACGGAGAGAAGGAATTCATAGGCCACCGTGTACTGGAAAACCGAAACCACGAACGTGACCGGGAAGATAACGATCCCGAGCCTCCACACCGTCCGAAGCCCGCTCGCCGATCCATCCCGCCACGAAACACGCCTCAATGTTTTCTTCAAAATCGTCATATGCAAACGGGACAATTGTATGGGATCGGGGGTGGTGAGGCAAACCGGGCGTTCATGGGCGGCGGTATAATGGCGGGCGATGAAGCGTGTATCGGAGGAAATCATGGCGGGAATCGAGCCACGTTATAGCAAAGAGGAATTCGCCCGGCGCGGGGACGAAATCTACGAGCGTGTCGTGCGTGGGCGTGTGGAGGGTGAGGACGAGAGGAAGTTCGTTCTCATAGACATCGAGACGGAGGATTTCGAGGTGGACGCCGACGAGATCGCCGCCTCGAATCGCCTTCTCGCCCGGCATCCCGACGGGCAGGTTTGGATGAGGCGGGTGGGATCTCGTTATGCGCGGAGTTCCGGGGGGCGGACTTTCGGCTCGAAATTTAGGTGATCACGGGTCATGTCAATTCTTTTCGAGAGGCCGTCGTATCCGTGACGGTGATCGGCTCCCGTTCGCAGCGAGAGATTGAAGCCGTTTTGGACACCGGCTTCAATGGCCCATTGACGCTTCCTCCATCGCTCATCGAGGCGCTCGGCCTCCCGTTTCGAAGGCGTGATCGCGCCATACTCGGCGACGGGAGCGAAACCTTTTTCGATACTCATGAGGCGACGGTTTTATGGGACGGTCGGTCGCTCGTCATCGCCGTGGATGCCGCCGACACGGAACGTCTCTTCTCGAAGGACATGAATTGACGATTCGATTCGTGGACGACGGCGATGTCTCCATAGAAGCGACGCCTCGATAGCCTCTGCTCGCCGCCGACCGAAGCGTTCTTCGTCGTCGCTCCGCTCAAATTGGTGGATGGCATGGGAAGTTCGGTTCGAGCCTTCGCGCCGCGAAGCTACGAGAGAAGCTCCTCGAACGCCGCCTCATCGAGGACGGCGACCCCGAGCGAGTTCGCCTTCTCGAGCTTCGAGCCAGCCTCTTCTCCGGCGAGAACATAATCCGTGTTTTTACTGACGGATGAGACGACCGAACCTCCGGCCTCCCCGATGCGGTTTGCGAAATTGCCTCTCGGCTCCGAGAGCGTCCCGGTGATGACGAACTTCTTTCCCAAGAGCGAGCCTTCGGTCGAAGACGCTTCGATGGGGTCGAAATTCAGGCCGAGGCTGACCAATTTCTCGACGAGGGCGCGGTTGTCTTCGAGGCCGAAGTATTCGGCGACCGCCTTCGCGACGACTTCGCCGATGCCGTTTATCTCGGCGATCTCTTCGACTTCGACGCCGCGAAGGAGGTCTTCGCCGGAGAAGCGTTCGGCGATGAGGCTCGCCGTGACCGCTCCGACGTGCCGGACGCCGAGCGCGAAAAGAACCCGGTCGAAAGGCTGGCTTTTGCTCGCCTCGATGGCCCGGATCAAATTATCCGCGCTCTTCTCCCCGAACCCTTCGAGCGGTGTGAGTTCTTCCGCTTCGAGTCCGTATATCCCGGAGACGTCCTTTATAAGCCCGAGGTCGAATAGTTTCTTCGCGAGCTTCTCGCCGAGGCCGTCAACGTCCATCGCGTTCTTCGAGACGAAGTGGATGATGTGCTCGAGAGCCTGCGCCGGACACCGGGCGTTCACGCACCGAAGCACCGCCTCGCCCTCCGGACGGACGAGCGGCTCGCCGCACACCGGACACTCCGAGGGCATGTGGAATCTGTACTCGGAGCCGTCCCTCTCCTCGGCGATGGCCCGGACGACTTGTGGGATCACGTCCCCCGCACGCTCGATGACGACCGTGTCCCCGATGAGGACGTCCCTCTCCTTTATATAGTCCTCATTGTGGAGCGTGGCTTTGGAAATAGTCACGCCACCGACGTTCACCGGGGAGAGTACGGCTTGCGGCGTGACGGCTCCGGTCCTCCCGACGTTGACGATGATGTCTTCGAGCTTCGTGCGCCCGGCGAGCGGCTCGAACTTGTACGCAATGGCCCACCGGGGGGCTTTTTGGACGGAGCCGAGCATTTCTTGCTGGCGGCGTGAATCCACTTTCACGACCACGCCGTCAACCTGATATTGGACCGACTCGCGCTTTTCGGCCCACCTCTCGCACACGTCGATGACCGACTCGATATTTTCGTGGACTTCGTATGGGTTCACGCGGAGGCCGAGCTTTTTGAGGGCGGCGAGCGATTCCGAATGACTCTCGAAGTTGTCGTATCCCTCGCCGACGCCGTACAAAAAGATTGTCAAAGGGCGACTCGCGGTCATCTTCGGGTCGAGTTGGCGGATGGAGCCGGCCGCGAGGTTCCTCGGGTTCGCGTATGTTTTCTCTTCGTCCTCCTCGCGCTTTTTATTGAATTCCTCGAATTTGTCGAGGGCCATATACACCTCGCCGCGCGGTTCGAGGACGGCGGGGGGCGAGTCGTCGAGGGAGGCCGGGATGGAGCGTATCGTCCGGAGGTTCTCCGTGACATCCTCGCCGACGGTTCCGTTCCCCCGGGTCGCGCCCCGGACGAGTTTTCCGTCCTCGTAGCGGAGCGAGACGGCGAGGCCGTCTATTTTCAGTTCGGTGGCGAAGCGGAGGTCCGCCGCCTCCTCTTCGCCGAGGAGGCGGCGGACGCGCGCGTCCCATTCGGTGAGGTCGGTGGCGTTCCGGGCGTTTGCGAGGGAGAGCATGGGTACGGAGTGCCGGATCTCCTCGAAGCCCTCGAGCGGCTCGCCGCCGACGCGGCGGGTGGGGGAGTCGGGGGTCGCGAGGTCGGGGTGCTCGGACTCCATCGCTTCGAGTTCTTTATAAAGGGTGTCGTATTCGGCGTCGGATATTTCCGGCTCGTCCTCGATGTAGTATTTGCGTCCGTGGCGCCGGACTTCGCTTCGCAGCCTCTCGAGTCTCTCCCGGATGTTCGCATTTTCGGCCACGGCGCAATTATACGTGGGAGCATGGACGCTCCCAAGAGTTCGCAGCGGCGCATGCTCTCGTATACTTCGCCTGTGGGAAATGAGATGGGAAGAGGCCCTCTGCCTTTCGGCGAGTTCGAGAGGCTCCTTGAAAAGGAGTTGTCGCTCGCCGACGAGTTCGAGCTTCCTTTGACCGTGGTGGTCATTCATCGCGGCGGTGGATGGGACGAAGAGGCGACGTGGCTCGCCCTCGACGTGCTTCGGCGCGCGGACCTCACCTCGCTCGCCACGCCTTGCCATCTCGCGTCGTTCCTCCCGAACACCGGTTTCGCGGGAGCCAAGGCCATCGAAGGCCGCATGAAGGAAGCCCTCCCCGAAGCGTAGCTCGGGTTCGCCTCGCATCTGCCGGGGGACGGCGCGGCGGACATGGTCTCCCGCGCCCGGGAAGACTCGGAGAGTTTTTAGGTTCGGAGAGTTTTTAGGTTCGGAGAGTTTTTAGGTTCGTTGGTTTTCCGGGAGGCGATGCTCCGCGCTTTTGAAGGCGTGGGACGGTCGGAGATTCGCCGAGGTTCCTCCGTCGCCTCGCCCGCCGGGGGGCGGAAGGTCGAATTGCGAAGGAACGTCCCGACGGCGAAATGGCCTCGTGATGGGGATTTGGTGGCGCCGAGTCCGGTTGGGGAGCCTTCCGTTTGTCGCGCCTCCCGTCGCGCCAACCGGGGCGGGATCCCGACTCGGTATGAGCGTGGCAGGGTTTCACCGGGGGCGCCGTCGGCAAAAGCAAAAAGCTGACAAGCTGAGCGAGCTAAACCGTTTCCACGGGCCATTCGAGTTCGCTTCCGCTCTCGTCGGTGATGACGAAATCCTTGCCTTCGGGATCGAGGTTTTCGAGGGCGGCGACGGCGTACGGGTATGTGAGGGCTTGGCTCACCATCGCCCCCTCCGGCGGGTTTCGAAGCGCGACGGAGACAGCGACGCGCCCGCCTTCGAGGGTCGCCGACTCGACCTCGACGGTGTATCCTCCCGTGTTCTTTTGCCCCCAAAGAACCGCGACGTATGTTTCTTCGCCGCTCGCCGCCGTGCTTTCCGCGCCCCGGACGGGAATTCCCGCCGCCGCCGAGAGCGTCTCGGACGACGAGGCGACGACGGCGCGTGGCTCGGCGTCGCCTTGTCCGAGGCTTCCGGAGTCTATCCGCCTCACTTCGAGCATTCGCTCCTCCTCGGGGGTCGTGGCGTCGGGCTGTGTCCGCGAGTTCGAAGATCCTCCGGGATTCGTGCCTTCTCCGAGGCTCGGACCTTCGCCCCCGGCGCACGACGAGAGGATGAGGGCGAGGGTCGCCGAGATGAGAAGGTCGAAGATACGCCTCGGATTTTTGCGTCGGTGTGTGGCGTGGTTTCGCAAAGTTCACTCCCGGATCTCTCGATTCAAGATAACATGGCGGGGCTT
>Ga0136627_1000238_pt1 | contig 19227 bp, 22 predicted proteins | sample AntDrymUQ4892206_2_FD_104652 | JGI IMG/M metagenome (GOLD analysis project Ga0136627, IMG submission 104652) | Polar desert sand microbial communities from Dry Valleys, Antarctica - metaG UQ489 (22.06) | ecosystem: Environmental > Terrestrial > Soil > Desert | place: Antarctica: Dry Valley... | reverse complement strand
GGCGGTCGGTCGTTCGGACATTGCGGCAGCCCGCGATGGTCATTCCGTCGCTCATCCTCCCGATGATGCTCCTCGCGGTGAACGCGGGAGGATTGACATCCGCCACCGAGCTTCCGGGGTTTCCGGCGGACACGTATCTCGATTTCGCGTTCGCGTTCCCGCTCATGCAAAGCGCGATGTTCGGGGCGACGCTGGCGGGGTCGGAGTTCGCCCGCGACATCGAGAACGGGTTTTTGAACCGCCTCGCGCTCACCCCGATGAGTCCGGCGGCTCTTTTGGCGGGACTCCTTTCCGGAGTGATCGCACTCGCTTTGATCCAAGCCGCCGTGTTCCTCACCGTCGGACTCGTCATCGGGGTGGATATAAAAAGCGGCTTCCTCGGAGTCCCGGTACTCGTCGCATTGAGCGTCCTCACCTCGCTCGGTTTCGGATGCCTCGGGACGATCCTCGCCCTTCGGACCGGGTCGGGCGAAGCGGTTCAAAGTTTCTTCCCGCTGTTTTTCGTGGGGATTTTCTTCTCTTCGATCAGCCTCCCACGCGAGCTTCTCGGCGGGGGATGGTTCGAGGCGGTCGCAACCGTGAACCCGGTCTCATACCTCGTCGAGGGGATGCGGAGCCTCGTCATAACCGGATGGGACGCGCAGGCTCTCGCGCTCGGCTTCGGTTTCGCGGTGGCGCTCTTCGCCGCCGGATTATTCGGAGCCTCCATCTCGATGCGGACGCGGATGGAGCGGACGTGATGGTCGCTTCGCCTTCGGCTACGCTCCGGTTATTGGTTACGGGTTATTGGTTTTTGGTTTCTGTTTTTGCCAATAACCAACAACCAAGAACCAAAAACGGCGGCGTAGCCGAAGGCGAAGCCGCCTGCGGAGCGACACCATGAAAGCTCTTTTCTCGGTGGCGTTCGCGGTGGCGGGGAGGCAGCTTCGGCGGTTTTTCGGGAACATTACGTTCCTCGCCCCGGCGGCGTTCCCTGTTTTCTTTTTCGCCGCGTTCGCGGGCGGTCTTTCCCGCGTCGGGGATGTGCCGGGCTTCGAGTTCGCCGCCGGGTATACGGCTTTCCAGTTCGTGTGGGCTTTGCTTCAGGCTGTGGCGATGGGCGGGGCCTTCACCGGGTTCGCCATCGCCGGGGATTTCGAGAGTGGGTTCGCGAGGCGTTTTTTGATCGCGGCTCCGAACCGGGGTGGGATCATACTCGGGTACGTTTTCGCCTCGCTCGTCCGGACGACGTTCACCGGGTCGCTCGTTTTCATCGTCGCGATAATCGCGGGGATGGAGATTTTGGGGAGCGGCGTGGATTTGTTCGGACTCGTCGGCCTCGCCCTCGTCGTGAACGTGGCGGCGACGCTCTTCGGGTGTGGGGTGGCGATGCTCCTTCGGACGCAGCAAGCCGGGCCGCTCATTCAAACCCCGATCTTCATGCTCCTTTTCCTGGCTCCGGTTTACGTGCCGCTCGAACTCCTCGAAGGGTGGCTCGAAATGGTCGCCTCCTTGAATCCCCTCACCGCCATAATTACGACCGGGCGGAGCTTCATCGCGGGCGACCCGACCGGAGTTCCGACGGCGTTTTTGACGGCTTTCTCGCTCGTCGCCGTATTCCTCATATGGGCGTATCTCGGACTCCGGAGCGCGGAGCGTTCGGGATGAGGCGGGGCCGGACATACAACTCCGCCATCGCGGCCGTCCAGAAATTCGCGTCGAAATCCCACGTCGCTCTTCTCCGCGCCTCGAAGGGGCGTTTCGGCGGGCGTGTGCTCGGCGGCCCGGTTCTCGTCCTCATAACGACCGGGAGGAGGAGCGGGGAGAGGCGCGAGACTCCGCTCCTTTATGTCGAGGACGGGAACTCTTTCGCCGTCATCGCCTCGAATGGCGGGACGGCTTCTCATCCGGCGTGGTTTTTGAATCTCATGTCGAGGCCGGATGCGGAGGTTCGGGTGGGGGATCGAACCTTCCCGGTTCGGGCGGAGGAGGCGAGTGGGGAGGAGAGGCGGAGAATATGGGATCTCGCCGTGGAGATGTATCCGACGTATGAGGATTATCAGGGGAGGACGGATCGGGAGATACCCGTCGTCGCGTTGCGTCGGATATAAACTGGAGACGAGAAGTTCCGACCGAAGTTCCGACTGAAAGGATTTTGTTTCATGGAGCAGATAAAGACTGTGGACCGCGACCGCCTCAAAGAAATGATGGATGGCGGCGAGGATTTCGTCCTCCTCGAAGTTCTTGGCGAGGAGTCGTATAAAAAAGGGCATCTTCCCGGAGCGGTTCGTTTTCAGGACATGTCGCTCGCCGGAGAGGTCATCCCGGACAAGGATGCGGTCGTCGTGGCGTATTGCTCGAATTTCACGTGACACGCCTCGACGCGGGTCGTCCGTGAGTTGACGACCGAGGGTTATAAAAACATATACGACTACGAAGGTGGGAAGCGGGACTGGACGGACCACGGCCTCCCGACCGAGGAGGGCTGAAAACCCTCCGTGGACACGCCGCTCCATTCTTTTTATACGTGGGCTTTGGCGAAGCACGGCGTGAAGGCCGGACGCGCCGCCGGAATCTCCGGCGCGGTCGGGGCGGCGTTCCCGGACATCCCCTCCTTCGTGGCGACGGCGTACTATATCGGGCCGGTTTATCTCCGGGACGGATGGTCCTCGATGGACACGGAGGAAGTCCTCGACGCGATATATTTCACCGGGCCTTTCGGGGCGACGGGGAGCGCCCTCCATTCGGCGGTTCCCGTCGCCCTTTTGCTGGTTTCATATCGGCTTCTCGGACTCGGGCGGCGGGATGCGCGGAGGATGTTTTTATGGTTCCTCCTCGGATGGCTCGGGCATACGGTCGTGGATTTCCTGACGCATGTGGACGACGGGCGTCCGCTTTTCTGGCCGTTGTCGGACTGGCTGTGGTCGAGTCCGGTTTCTTATTACAACTCGGAATACTATGGGCGCGAGTTCTCACTCATAAGCAACGGGGGAGCCGTCGCGGTCATGGCTTTTCTCCTTGTGAAGCGTATCGTGAAACGCGGCGAATCGCCTTCCGCGAAGGAATCGGGCGACGCTTCGTGAGTCGTCGCGTTCGCCGCGGTAAGGAGCTTCCTCCGGACGACTTTTCGGAAGACATGCGCGGCCCGGGGATCTTCGGTTATCTCGGGAAAAACTCTGTCGAGGCGGTGGGGAAGCCGTTTGTTTCCGCCGGGATTCGCTCTTTGACGGCGTGGGGAACGGAGTGAATTTCTCACCCGTCCGTATGGGTCGGGGCGGGGTTCGTTTGATAAACTCCATCCTTCATGGAGAGGTGTCCGAGTTGGCCGAAGGAGCGCGACTGGAAATCGCGTAGGCGGTTTATAGCCGTCTCGTGGGTTCGAATCCCACCCTCTCCGCTCCGCGGCTCGCGAAGGAGAACCGTGCTTGTCGGCTTCTTTTCGCTTGGGGAACGATGGCCGCGACGGCTATGATGCGGAATCCGGGTGAAGGGTTCCGTGTTCGGCGCAGCCCGAGTACCATTGTCAGCGCAATGAAAAAGCCGAGGGTCAGTTCGATAAAAGTCGGCGGCGTCGAGGTCGAGGTGCTTCGGAAAGACATAAAGAACCTCAACCTGAGCGTGCGCCCCCCGGACGGCGACGTCAGAGTATCCGCGCCCCGGTATATGGACGCCGACGCGGTGCGGCTCGCGCTCGTGTCTCGCTTTGCCTGGATCCATAAAAAGCAGCGTCTGTTCAAAGAAGTCAATCGCCAGCCCGAGAGGGAGATGGCCAGTGGCGAGAGCCATTACTTCCGCGGGACGAGATACCGCCTCGAAGTCATCGAGCGAAACGGCCCGGCCCGGCTGTGCGTCATGGGAAAAACGCTTCGCATGGAAGTGCGGCCCGGCGTGGATCGGGAAGGTCGCAGGCGGACACTCAACGACTGGCATCGCCAGCACGTCAAGGACGAAATCCCCGAGCTTGTGAAAAAATGGGAGCCGATCATGGGCGTGAGCGTCGCCGAGTGGGGAGTGAAGCGCATGAAGACCCGCTGGGGAAGTTGCAACACGCAGGCGCGCCGCATCTGGCTGAACTCCGAGCTTGCGAAGAAACCGCCACGATGCCTCGAATACGTGCTTGTGCATGAGATGGCTCATCTCCTCGAACGAAACCACACCGACAGGTTCAGATCACTCATGCACCGATTCCTGCCGTCGTGGAGATCATGCCAGGCCGAACTCGACAGCGCCCCGCTTCCCCACGAAAACTGGTAGCCCGCAACCCGCGGCGACAAGCCCGGCGTCGAACCACTCGTACCGACTCCGGTTGATCGCCTCCGCGCACGTCCGGCGGCGCGATTCGCGGCGGCGGAGCCTCTTCGCCGTCCGCCTCCCGAAAGATGAGGGACTTCGGCTCCGTCGAAAGAGGGAATCGGTCGAGGTGCGGAGTTTCACATTTACGGTTCTTCGTATGGTTTGAGCGGAGCGCCCTCCGGTGAAGGTATTTCCGTTGCTGGAAACTTCGCGATTCTATTTTTGAAGGAGACGATTTTATGGACACGCGCAGACTTGGCAGCCAGGGACTGACGGTTTCGGAGATCGGGCTTGGCTGCATGGGGATGAGCGAGTTTTATGGCACGGGCGACGAGGACGAGTCCATCGCAACCATCCACCGCGCCCTCGACCTCGGCGTGAACTTCATTGACACCGCCGACATGTACGGCCCCTTCACAAACGAGAAGCTCGTAGGAAAGGCCATAAAAGACCGCCGCGACGAGGTCGTCCTCGCCACGAAGTTCGGCAACGAGCGGACCGAGGACGGCGGCATGGTCGGAGTCAACGGAAGCCCGGACTACGTGTGGAAGGCCGCCGACGCCTCGCTGAAACGCCTCGGCCTCGACCACATAGACCTTTATTATCAGCACCGCGTTGACCCGGACACCCCCGTCGAAGAAACATGGGGCGCGATGAAGGAGCTTGTGGACGCGGGCAAAGTCCGGTATCTCGGCATCTCCGAGGCCGCTCCGGCCACGATCCGGAAGGCGAACTCCGTCCATGCCATAACCGCCGTCCAAACCGAATACTCCCTGTGGAGCCGCGACGTCGAGGACGAGATACTCCCGACCGCCCGCGAACTCGGCATCGGATTCGTCCCATACAGCCCGCTCGGGCGCGGCTTCCTCACCGGGCAAATAACCTCCCCCGACGACTTCGCCGAGGATGATTTCCGCGCCACCTCGCCGCGCTTCACGGGCGAGAACTTCCAGAAAAACCTCGACCTCGTCGAGCGCGTCAGGAAAATAGCCGACGGGAAAGGCGTGACTCCGGGCCAGCTCGCCCTCGCGTGGCTCCTCCACCAGGGAAGCGACATCGCCCCCATCCCCGGCACGAAGCGCCGCGAACGCCTTGAAGAAAACGCCGGAGCCGTGGAAATAAACCTCACCGACGACGACCTCGCCCGCATAGACGAGGCCGCGCCGAAGGGAGTCGCCGCCGGAGAAAGATACGACGAAGCGGGCATGAGCACGCTCAATATCTGACAGCGAGTTTTCTTCGCGCCTCGCCAGACTCCACGAAACCCGCTATGAAGTGTGGGAGAGAGGGAGTCGGAAAATGTCTCGACTCCCTCTCTCCGCATCCGACAGCGAAGTTCGTGAAGGTATGCCCGGCACGCGAAAATTCGCCACTTCCGCAACGCGCGTTGAGGGGGCTTTCGGTAAACTCGCCCGGGCTTTGTCGGCGGGAGTTTCCTCACTCCCGCCGAATTCTCGCCAGACTCGAACGCTCCGCCGAAGCATGTTTCGGCCTTTTCTTTTCTCCATTCCCCACTCCCGAAGCGAGCGCGATCGAGCGGCTCCCGGCTCTCTGTGTATCGGTCTTTCGGCTGATACACTTTCGTCGCCGCGCTAAGCGGGGAGCTGGCGATGCCCTGTACCTGCGATCGCCTAGCAGGGCTGAATCCCCCGCCCGAGGCGGTCTGCGTTCGGTGGAAGCCGGTGCGGAAGCGTTGATGGTCTGGTCCCGGGCAATCCGGCCCCGTGAATCGTGTCAGAACCGAGAGGTGGCAGCACTAAGCGGGTAACTGGATGTGCTTTCGGGGTAGCCGAACCGGAGCCGAAACGCCGGAAGTTCGCCGGGGGCGGTTCCGTCGAAGGCGGGGTGCGCGGTGTTTTTCTCGCTTCGCTCGCGGCGAGGTCGTGGAATCGTGAGGTAGTGAGTCGTATTGCTTTTCCCGACTCCCGACCTCACGAAGCGCCGCATAGCGGCGCGCCTCACTACTCCCGACTCACCTAGCCATCGTTGAGACGGGCGATGTCCGTTATACTATCGGCGTGATTTTCCGCGTCCCAATCCTCCCATGAAACACTCCACACTTTACCGGAAGTGGCGCCCGCGGCGCTTCGGCGAGATTGCCGGGCAAACCTCCGTCGTGCGGACTTTGCGCCGGGCTATCGAGACCGACCGCGTCTCGCACGCCTATCTTTTCTCCGGGCCTCGCGGCACCGGGAAGACCTCTTCGGCGAAGGTGCTTTCGATGGGGCTGAATTGCGCGAAAGGCCCGACCCCCGAGCCGTGCGGCGAGTGCGACAGTTGCCGCTCCATCGTGAACAATTCCTCGATGGACGTCGTCGAGATGGACGCCGCCTCGAATCGGCGCATTGATGAGATCCGGGAGCTTCTCGACCGGGTGAACCTCGCCCCCGCCGCCGGGAGGACGAAGGTGTACATCGTTGACGAGGTCCACATGCTCACGCCCGAGTCTTTCAACGCTCTCCTCAAAACGCTCGAAGAGCCGCCCGAACACGTCGTCTTCATCCTCGCCACCACCGACAAGCACAAAGTTCCCGCGACCATAATAAGCCGTTGCCAGAGCTTCGACTTCCGCCGCCCGAGCATCGAGACGTTGTCGGAGAAGCTCGGGGGGATCGCCGCCGCCGAAGGCATCGAGACGGAGCCGGAGGCTCTCACGGCCATCGCCCGCGCCGGGGGCGGCTCCTTCCGCGACGCCGAGGGACTCCTCGACCAGCTTTCGTCTTTTTCGGAAGGGAAAGTCACGGCGGCCCTCGTTCGGGAACTCCTCGGAAATGTCGGGCCGGAGGTTCTTCTCGGGACGGTGGACGCCCTCGCCGAGAGGCGCGTTTCCGACGCGCTCCGCGATCTTGACTCGCTCTCGAATGAGGGGCGAGACCTCGGGCAGTTCGCTTCCGAACTTATCTCGCACCTCCGGAATTTGATGCTTCTTCCGCATGCGCCGGAGGTCGCGCTCGCCGAGGTCGGGGCGGACGAGAGGGGGCCGCTCGAAGAGCAGTCCGGGCGTGTTCCGACTGCGGAGGCGGTGCGGATGATCGAGGCCCTCGGGGAGGCCGTCGGGCGGATAAAGCGCGGCGGCGACCCGAAGCTCGAACTCGAACTTTGCTTCATGAAACTCGCCCGCGATTATTCGGAGCCTTCCGTGGAAAGCCTCATGAGCCGCCTTGAATCACTCGAAATGGCTGCCGGGAACGGCGGTTTCGCTCCCACGCCTTCGCGGCCCACGCGAACGGTCGAGGTTTCGGAGCCTCGGATGGATGTCGGGTCGGGTTCCGCCGGAGAGAAAGCCGCATCCGGGGCATCGGAGTCTCGCATGGATGGTGGGTCGGGTTCCGGCGGGGGGGAGGGCGCGTTCGAGACGGCGGGGGATCTGGCGGACGGGGAAGCGGGTTCGTCCGGGAGGATGTCCGGCGATCCGGGGTTCGCCGAAGCGGAAGCGGGATCCCCGCCCGGCGCGCCGAATTCCGCCGGGGATGCGGATCCTTTTTCATCGGAGTCCGCCGAAGCGCGATCCACGTCCGACGCGCCGAGGTCCGCCGAAAGCGAAGGTTTCCCGGAGACGCCCGAACCGGAGCGCGGCGGCGAAATGGAAGCGACTCCGAGCCGCGCCGAAGAAGAGTCCGGGCCGGAATCGGCATCCGAGGATTCCGGCGCGGAGGATTCCGGGTCGGAGTCTCGGGAAGCCTCCGGCGGCTCCGCCGCTTCCGGTTCTTCGGGCGGGAGTTTGGATCTCGCCTCGCAGTGGACGAACGTTATGGGGGAATTGAAACGCCGCCGCCAAGCTTTGACGGCGGCTGTGTACGGCGAGGCTCGCGTCGCAAACTTCGACGGGGAGGTTTTGAAACTCGTCTTCCCCGGCGACGGCGGTTTCCACGTGAAGATGTCGCAGGAAAGGAAGCATCTCGACCATCTCACCGAAGTCCTCGAAGCGAAGTTCGGCATAAAACCACGCCTCGAAGCCACCTCGGAAGGAGACGCCTCCGGGGAAACTTCCACTCCCGCCCCGCCCCGCCCCGCCGAAGCCGTCCGGGAAGAGCCGCCTCGGGAAGATTCCCCGCCGCCTCCCGAGCCAACATCCGGGAATCTTCCCGACGAAAACGAGCCGGAACCTCGCCCGGAGTCGTCGGCGGATCTGGGGGATATACGAGGTTCGGCGGACGGCGTCGGCGGCGAGGCTCGAAACGATGCGCCTCCCGCCGACGCGGCTTCGTCGGCGGAGTGGGAGAGTGGCGTCGCCGATGATGCTCGAACCATCTTGCCTCCTTCCGAAGCGGCTTCGTCGGCGGAGCGGGATGAAGGCATGCCGAGCGACGGCGTGGATGGATCCGATGCTCCGCGAACTTCGCCGGGGGGCGGAAATGGCGATGATATAATCCGCGACCAGCGCGAAGTCTTCGATATGGCTCAGGCGCGGTTCGACCTCGATGACGAGACAAAGGGGAAATAGAGCATGGCCAGGCAGAACATGAACAAGATGATGGCGCAGGTCCAGCAAATGCAGCAGCAAATGCAGGAAGCCCAAGAACAGCTCGCCAAAGAGACCGTCACGGCGAGCGCGGGCGGCGGAGCGGTGAAAGCGACGATGACGGGCGGCCTCGAACTCACGTCCATCGAGATAGACCCGGAGGTTCTCGACCCGGACGATGTCGAGATGCTCCAGGATATGGTTCTGGCGGCGGTCAACGAGTCTTTGAACAGCGCGCAGGAACTCGCCTCGCAGCGGATGGGCGGCATCACCGGCGGTCTCGGCGACCTCGGCCTGAACATTCCGGGGATGTAGCGAGGCTCTTTGGCAGCGTACGCCCGCCCCGTAGAGAAACTCATAACCGAACTCTCGAAGCTCCCCTCCATCGGCCCGAGGAGCGCGCAGCGTATCGCCTTCCACATAATCCGCGGAAAAACCGACGATGCCCTCGGCCTCGCCGAAGCCCTCCGGGAAGTGAAAGAGAAGATAAAGCCGTGCCGACGGTGCTTCAACCTCACCGAGCAGGACGAGTGCGGAATCTGCCGCGACCCCGGAAGGGACGCCTCCGTCATATGCGTCGTCGAAGACCCTTATGACATCGGCCCAATCGAGAGAACGGCGGAGTACCGGGGGCTTTACCATGTCCTCGGAGGAGCGCTCTCCCCCCTCGACGGCGTCGAGCCGGAGGATCTCCGCATAGCCGAACTCGTCGAGCGGGTGAAGAACGAAGGCACGAAGGAACTCGTCGTCGCGACGAACCCGAACACGACGGGCGAGGCGACGGCGATGTACATCTCCCGCGAAGTCGAGGATTTCCCGGTGCGCGTGACCGCCCTCGCCAGCGGACTCCCCGTCGGCGGCGACCTCGAATACGCCGACGAGGTGACTTTGGGTCGGGCGTTCGCCGGACGGCGCGAGATATAGTCCGGGGCGTTCGCCGGGATTTGGGAGGCACTCGCTTCGCCTCGGCCTTCGGCTCCGCTCGTCTCGGGAGTGGGGAGTCGGGAAAAGCATGGTTCGATGCTCCCGCCATCGAAGTCTTCCGTCGAGTTTGCCGGGCGGGAAGGCGTGGGTATCGAGGAAAGGGAATCGAGAACACTCCGACTTCCCGGCGAAGGGGATGTTCATGTGTCCGTCGGAGTGGGACGGGAGTACAATTTTTTCGACGGCGGCGAAGGGATGGCCTCGACATGGCGCGGAGTGTTTGGATAGTCGCGCAGAATCCGGTTGAAGTGCGCCGTGGAACGGGGATGGAGTCGGTTTTTCGGTTCCGGCGGATGATGTTTCGGACGCGAGGGATTCCCGCCACGAAGAAATGCCCGCCGGGGTGTGATGCCGGGTCGTCCGCCGATATATGGATAGAGTCCCGCACCCCCGGAGTGATGCCGTGAATCCGAAAGCGAAGCCCCGGAAAAACACCTCCCCACTCGCCGGGATGAGCCGCCGCGCCGTCGAGTCCATCGGGGAGACGGTCGCGAGCATCCCCCCGAAGCCGCCGAAACTCGTGGATATGCCGGAGCTTCACCCGAAGCTCGTGGAAGCTCTCGGGCGGGAGGGCGTGAAACAACTTTATTCTCATCAACGAGAGGCTTATGAGCGCGTGAGTTCCGGCGAGAACATCATGGTGGCGACCGCGACGGCGAGCGGGAAGTCGCTTTGCTATAAAGTTCCGGCCTTCGAGAATGCGCTCGAAAATCCGGGGAGCCGGGCTTTGTTTTTGTATCCGACGAAAGCTCTCGCACAGGATCAACTCGGGAAAATCAAGTCGTACAAACTCCCCGGCGTCCATCCGGCGACATACGACGGCGACACTCCACGCGCCATCCGCCCGGACATCCGAAAAAAGGCGAACATCGTCCTCATGAACCCGGACATGCTGAATATCGGGGTGCTTCCACACCACGATTCATGGGCGAACTTTTTGAAGAATCTGGAGATCGTGGCCGTGGACGAGGCACACGTATTGCGCGGCGTCTTCGGTTCGCATGTCGCGGCGGTTCTTCGGAGGCTCCGGCGCGTCGCCCGGATGCACGGTGGCGACCCGAAGTTCGTCCTCACGAGCGCGACCATCGCCAATCCACAGGAACTCGCCGAAAGCCTGATCGGCGTCCCATTCTCCCTCGTGGACGAGGACGGAGCCTCCTCCGGGCCGCGCCGCGTCGTCTTCCGAAACCCCCCGCTCACCGACAAAGAAAAAGGAAGCCGACGGAGCATTCTCACGGAAGGCGCGCAGGTTTTCGCCTCGCTCGTCGGTTCGGGGGTGCGGACGATCGCGTTCGCCAAAACCCGGAAAACGGCGGAACTCATATACCGGTACGCCGCCGACCGACTCGGCGTGGACGGCGCGAAGAAAATATCACCGTACCGAGCCGGATACACCCCGAAGGAGCGAAGGGAAATCGAGCAAAGACTCTTCCACGGCGACCTCCTCGGAGTCGTCTCCACGAACGCCCTCGAACTCGGCGTGGACGTCGGCTCCCTCGACGCGGTGGTTTGCTGCGGATACCCCGGCTCCGTCGCCTCGATATGGCAGCAATGGGGCCGCGCCGGACGCGGCAATGACCCGTCCCTCGCAATATACATAGCCGGACGAGACTCCCTCGACCAATTCCTTTATGAAAATCCGAAGCGCGTCCTCGGAAAGCGAGTCGAGGCGGCTCGCGTCACGATGGAAAACCCGTACATCCTCGCCCCGCACCTCCTCGCCGCCGCCCATGAAACCCCGCTCGAAGCGTCAGACGAGGAATTCTTCGGGCCGGAGTTCGGTCGCATGGCGAAGAGTTTGATGGACGACGGCTCGCTCGTCGAGAGTGGCGGGCGGCTCGTTTATGCGGGCGGGGATTCTCCGGCGAGGAAAATATCCCTTCGTTCGGCATCGTCGGAGACGGTCATGATCGCCGACAACGAAGGCGAACTTATCGGGACCGCCGAAGCGTCGCGCGCCCCGAGGGAACTCCATCCCGGCGCGACGTATCTCCACCGGGGAAACGCATACGAGATAAAAAACCTCGATTTCCAAACCCACCGCGCCGTCGCCCGCCGCGTCCCGAACAAATTCCACACCCGCCCCCGCGTCGAGACGGACGTGGAAATACTCGAAGAACTCGATGAGCGACCACTCGCCAACGGGGCGACGCTCCACTTCGGGCGGGTGAGCACAACGGACACGGTGACGCATTACAAGAAAATTCAAGTGGCGGATGAGCGCGAGGTCGGGGTGTTTCCGCTCGACATGCCGGATGTGGTTCTCGAAACTCAGGCGATGTGGATCACACTCCCCCCGATCCCCCGCGGAGCGAAGCCGTCTTTCGAGAGTTTCGGTGGCGCACTCCACGCCGCCGAACATGCCATGATCGGGCTTCTCCCGCTCTTCGCGATGTGCGACCGGGGCGACATCGGCGGCCTCTCCATTCCGGCCCACCGCCAGACCGCCCTCCCGACGATCTTCATATACGACGGCTATCCGGGCGGCGTCGGAATATCCCGGCGCGGCTTCGAGGCGTTCGGCCCGCTCTCCCGCGACACGCTCGGGGTCGTCACCCGATGCCCGTGCGAGCGGGGGTGTCCGGCGTGCATACAATCCCCGAAGTGCGGAAACTGGAACGAGCCGCTGAGCAAAGATGGCTCGGTGCATCTCCTCCGGTATGTCCTCGGGCAGATAGATCGGTATCCGACGTTGTGAGGCGTGGGTCGCCCCGGTGATTAGTGAAAGGCATGGCGTCGGCGCATCATGCGCCACGGGGCGTTCCGTCGTGTAGCATGGAGACTCCGGACAAGTTTGAAACGGGAGGGAACTATTTATGGACGAGAATATGGAAGAGAAGCGCGTCGCGCTCGTGAGCGGAGGAAACCGGGGCATCGGGCTGGAAGTGTGCCGCCAACTCGCCGACGACGAGGGACTCGTCGTCCTCCTCAGCTCGCGCGACGAGGAGAAGGGACGCAAAGCCGCCGAGAAGCTCTCCGGCGAAGTCCGCGTCCGCCGCCTCGACGTGACGGATCAAAAAAGCGTGGACGACCTCATATCCTCCATCCGCGACGAGTTCGGGCGGCTCGACGTCCTCGTGAACAACGCCGGGGTCGCCAACGACCGCGGACAAAGCGGCGTCGAGGCCGACCTCGACCGGGTGCGCGACGCGATCGAAGCGAATTTGCTCGGGGCGTGGCGGCTCACCGAGGCAGCGATACCGCTCATGCGCGAGGACGGATACGGGCGCATCGTGAACATATCGAGCGGCCTCGGGGCGATCAACGAGATGGGGGGCGGCTCCCCGGCGTACCGCGTCTCGAAGGCGGGTCTGAACGCTCTCACGCGCATCTTCGCCTCCGAGCTTCGCGGCACGGGCATCCTCGTGAATTCGGTGTGTCCGGGATGGGTTCGGACCGACATGGGGACCGAGAGCGCGTCCCGAACCGTCGAGGACGGTGCCGACACGCCCGTGTGGGCCGCGACGCTTCCGAACAACGGGCCGACCGGGGGGTTTTATCGGGATCGGCGCCCGATCGAATGGTGAAGCGTTCCGCGTTCCGCGAAACGCGCCGGTCAGCATTTCAGCCCGCTTCGCTCGTCAGCCAGTCGTACGGAATCCGCACGAATAGCTCCGCTCGATGCGACGCATCCCGTCGTTGCGCGCCATGCCTCTCCACGGAGGACATGGCCTTCGCGGCGGAGGAGGCGACTGGCCGGATTCCGTGTCAGCTTTCGTTTTCCGGCGGCGAGGGCGAATTCCATGACGACAAACCTCGGAGGACGGCGACGGTTCCGCCATCCTCCATGAAAAAAGCTGACAAGCTGACAGGCGCGGAGCAAAGCGCGTGCGCGGCTTCGCCGCTACAGCGAAGCCGCCACGAAATGGAGATCCCCGAACTCGTGCCAGAGATACCCCTCCCGCAAAGCCTCCCGATAAGCGGCTTCGAGCACGCTTCGGCTCGACATCGCTTCGAGCATCGAGAGGTGCGACGACCTCGGCTCGTGAAGCCCCGTGAGCATCGCGTCCACCGCCCGAACCCCCCGCTCCGGCGTTATCACGACATCCGTCCATCCCTCTCCGGGATGGACGGTTCCCGACTCGTCCGCGACGCTCTCCATCGCCCGCACGACGGTCGTCCCGACGGCGACGATGCGGCTTCCCGCTTCGCGGGCGGCGTTCACGACCCTCGCCGTCTCCGGTGGAACCCGGTAAAACTCCTCGTATGGAGGCTCGTCGTCTTCGAGGCTCGCCACTCCCGTGTGGAGGACGAGCGGCGCGACATGCACGCCCTTCGCGACGAGCTTCGTTACGAGCTCCGGCGTGAAAGCCCTTCCGGCGGAGGGCATCTCCGCGCTCCCCGGCTCGGTCGCGTACACCGTCTGATAATAATCTATCGGCCATCCTTCCTTCACGTATCCGTACCGGATCGGCTCACCATGACGCTCGATGAACTCGTCGAGAACTGTCGGAAGTTCGAGGCTCGCCACCCACAGCCTGACGCCTTTCTCGATGCGGGCGTACGGTGTGAGGAGCGACGCTTTCCCACCACCTTCGAGAAACACCTCTTCCCCAGATTCCGCGTCGAGGAGCGGCTCGGTGTCGTTCGCCACCTTCCTCCGAAGCTCGACCGTCCACAGTCCCGCCGGAAGCCGCGTGGAGAGGCGGAGTTCCACGGGCGCTCCGTCCCCGCGCTCGGCCGGTATCGCGGCCTTCATCGTGCCGCTCGTGTTTATTACGACGACATCCCCGGCTTCGAGGAAATCCGGGAAGTCTCGGAACACGGCGTGTTCGATGTTCCCGCCGGGACTCGAGACCATCATCCTCACCGAGTCGCGGGCGAGGCCGCGGGCCTCCGGCGGCTCGGAGGCTTCGAGTTCTCGGGGAAGCTCGAAGTCGAGCGAGTCGAAAGATATGCCGTTCACGAGTTCGAGGGAGTTCATCGAACCGCCTCCTTTTCTTCGATGGGATGGAAGAGCGTTATTTGCAAGCCGTCCGGGGTTTCGAGGCGAGCGTTCATGTCGCCCCATGGCGTCTCGACGGCGGTTCCCCCGACCATCCTCGCCCCCGCGTCCCGGAGCGCGGCGGCGGTTTCGCCCACATCCCCGGCCTCGACGGCGAGCCGGACATGGCCGGAGGCATGCCCCTTCGCCTCGACCTCGTCCACGAACTCGGATTGTCTCCGGTCGAGTATCTCGACGGTCGTGTCCGGGGCGGAAAAGATGACTCCGTTCCCGCTCTCGCCCGACCATTCGTCGGCGACCGGAAGCCCGAGTCCTTCTCCATAAAACCTTCTCGCCGCATCGAAATCATCGGCGGTGATGGCGACGCGAAGCTCTTTGATACGCGGTTCTTCCGGCAAACCCCGTGCCTCGTAACGCCCGCTCGGGAGGTCGCCTTCGATGAGGCGGATTATGCCCGGCACGCTCTCCTCCGGGAGCGGGCGGTCGGAGATGTCTTCGTCGGGGAAAGCGCTTTGGTGCATCCGGGTTCGCATGTCGCCGGGGTCGAGCGCGTATACGCGGAGGTCGCCCCTCTCGGCGGCGAGGATGTTCGTCATTTGGTCGAGGGCGGCTTTGCTCGACCCGTACCCGCCCCATCCCTCGTAGTTTTGAATCGCCGCGTCGCTCGTGACGTTTATTATGGCGGCTCCGGAATTCAGGTTTTCCTTCGCCGCCCGAATCAGCGCGAGCGGCGCGAAGACGTTCACCCGAAACACTTCTTCGAGAGCGTCGAGCGGATACTCCATAAGCTCCGGCTGCGGACTCGGGCCGAGCATGCTCGCGTTGTTCACGAGCAAGTCGAGGCCGCCGGAGTTCCGAACGGCTTCGGCGAGCGCGAGCCGATGCGCCCCCTCCGAAACATCGCCTGGCACCGCGGCGACGGATGCCGCCCCGGAAAGCTCGGCCCTCGCCGCTTCGAGGGCTTCGGCGTCGCGTCCGCCTATGACGAGGCTCCATCCGTCTTCGGCGAGGCGCCTCGCCAGCGCGAGCCCGAGGCCGCGCGAGGCTCCGGTTATGAGGGCCGTTCGGGTATTTTCAGACATTGTTTTTCCTCTCTTTCGTTGCGCTTCGATCTCCGCGAAGCCGGGAGATGACGGCTTTCGCGTCGCGCCCGAGATCCTTCGCGAAGGCTGTGATTTTGCTTTCCGCGACGCCGGAACTCCGCTCCCGAAGCGACTTCCCCATGCGGTTCGTCCGGGCCTCATCGAGGAGGCGTCTCCGGCGTTCCTTCTCCATTCCGGTCGTCATGAAATCGTGCATGCGTCCTCCTTCATCCGACGGAGCGGGCATTGTGTCCCTCGCCTTCCGAGAGTCCCCACGAGACGATGCGTTCGGGGCTTATGCGGATGAATGGCCGTTCCCCGTTTATCGCCTCGGCTTTCCCGCGGACTTCGACGCCGCGAACTCGCCACGGGGATTTGCTCGCCACGCCATCCACCACGAAGGCGGCGCGTCCCGAGGCCGCGACGTCGCGGAACTTCTTCGACTTCGCCATGTCGTGGCCGCCGATCTCGATGGCGTCGCCGTTTCGGGAGAATCCGACCGGGACGATGTGCGGCGTCCCGTCTCGTCCGACCGTCGCGAGCCGTCCGAGGCGTCCGCCGCCGTCGAGGCATGAGATCTCCGCCTTCGTGAAAACACTCATCGCGGTCATCCGTCCTCTCCATCTCGGAGGCGGGTGAGGATGTCGCCGATTCGCCGTTCAGCCTCGGCTCTTTCCGTGAACTCGTAATACGGTGTGCCTCCGGCGGCGATGCCCGGCACGAGGAGGTCGAAGTCGAGGGAGCGGAGGAGTTCGAGGCTTTCGATGTACTTTTCGCGGTCGGAGATGCCGTCGAGAACGGCGGCCCGCCATCCCCGGCTGCCGAAGAAGATCGAATCCCCTGTGAAAAGCACGCGATGCTCCCCCGAATCCCACAAAAACGCCGTCGCCCCGCCCGTGTGTCCCGGTATCGGGATGACCTCGAAGTCGTCTCCGGGCATGTGCCTTTCGGCGAAAGTCTCGTCCACGCGAGCGACCTTCGAAGCCGCCGCCGCGTCGTCTTCGTGGATATAGAGCGGCGCGCCGAACATTTCCGAAACCCGCTCGGTGGCGGGCGAGGCTTCGTGGTCGTGGTTCAAATACTGGCGCGAGGCACCGCCGAGTTCACGTATTTCCTCCGCGTCGCGTTCGAGGTTCGCCGAGCGGTATATGATGATGTTTCCATTTTCTTCGCGTTCGAGAAGGTACGCCCGAATTTCGAGTGATGGGCCGAACCCGAGCGGTTCGGGTTTCGATGCGTAAAGTTTCGGAATTATTTTCTCCATGAGAAGTCTCTCCTTTTCGTCGTTTTTCTTCGGTCAACTTTGCCGGGCGGCTTTTCGTTCGGAGGCGGCCTTCGCCCGCTCGTAGCTCGTGCGGAAGAGGCCGATGAGTTCGGGGATGTCGCCTTCGTTTCGTATCCGGAAGCTCACAACCTTCGGGAAGCCGCCCCGATGGGGTTCGGCGCGTCCGGCGGAAACGAGTTCGTCGTGAAGTTCCTTCGGGAATTGGATGTCGGCGACTCCGTCGTGGTGGATGTGGCCGATGTGCCGTCGCCCGAAATTGTATATGGCGACCTCGCCCTCCCCGATGATGCCGTCCGCTCGCATCTCTTTCTCAATGCCCGGCCATCCGAGTATTTCGTCCTCGAATCTCGCCACGAATTCCGCGTTCATCCCGTTCGCTCCTTCCGCTCGACGACACTCTTTATCCGCTCGTAGTTCATGCGGAAAAGTTCGATGGCCCTCGGCACGTCCTCCGCGCTCCGTATCCGGTGGCTCGCGACCGTCCGGCTGTTCGGGAATGCGGGGTGGGGGATGGCTCGTCCGGCTTCGATGAGTTCGTCCCGGACTTCTTTCGGGAACGAGAAGTCGGCGTGTCCGTCGTCGTGGACGTGGCCGATCTGTGGCTTCCCGTACCGATATCCGGTGACTCCGATTCCTCCGGGGGCGTCCTCGTCGCGCTTCTTCCACACTCCGGGCCATCCGAGGACTTCCGTTTCGACGATTTCCAGCAATTTCTCTTTCATCGGGTTTCTCCTTTCCGCGCGAGTGTGGTGAGAATGCCCACGATCACGGCCCACGCGACTATGTGCATGGCTTCGAGCGAGGCGATCATCGAGGCGGGAACGCCGGGTATCTTGAGTGGCATCGCGAGCGAAACCGCGAGCGCCGCGACCGAGGCGATCCGGAACATCCTCACGGGCCGCCTCGCGAAGAGGCCGATCACGGCGAAGACGACCGCCGCCCCGAGAGCCCCGGCGACCGAGGAGGCCGCGACCATGCCGACCGTGATCGGCGCCTCCCCGCCCGCCGCCGGAACGAGGGCGTCCCGCGGAATGAACCCCGCGCCCGAGGCCACGAAAAACACGACGGCGTTCGCGGCGCTCGCGGCGAGGGCGGCGGCGACCGTCGCCAGAGGCAGTCTCCGCCACGACACCCCCGCGTCCGCGCCCCGCCCCGCTGCCGTCGTCACACCCCGTGCTTCACTTTCTGCGGCCATTGTTTTCTCCTTTCCTTCGATTGAGTGGATGATGCCCCGGAAAGGAGCGTCCGCCATCGGACGACGGATCGGTTTCCGAGGCTGTAATATGGGCCGGAAAGCTGCCTGTACGAAAGGACGGGAGACATGTGCGGAGAAAATTTCGGCAACGAGACGGGCGCGGACGAATTCCTCCTCGACACGAAAACCGTGCGGGATTTCATTGCCCACGTCCGCGAAGAAATCTCACATTCGAGCGGCCCCGAGGACGCGATAGAAAACATAAAGCCCGCCTTCTCGCGCCTCCTCGAAGACGACGGATGGCTCCCGGAGAAATACCGCTCCCCCGCGCCCGAGAGTGGGATGGGGGGCGGCGTCGGGCAATGGCTCATCTTCCGATCCGGACTGCGAGACCTCTCGCTCTTCGCGCTCGTCGTGCCATCCGGCTCGGAGACTCCCGTGCATGACCATCTCGCATGGGGTCTCATCGGGCTTTATGAAGGCGAGCAAAAAGAGACCGTCTTCGCCCGCGAGGACGAAGAGGCTCCGGTGGTAGAGAGGGAAAAACTCTCCGTCGCGTTCACGAGAAGCGTCGAGCGCGGGGATTTTTATCCGCTTCTTCCGCCGACCGACGATGTCCACAAAGTCGAAACGACATCCGGTGAGCCGTCCGTCTCCATCCATCTCCTCGCCAACGACACCGGATGCGTGTGGCGGCACGCCTTCGACCCGGAGACTTCGGAGGTGAGGCCGTTTCGTTCCGGCTATGTGAACCGGGAGTGCGGGGAAGAAGAGGCTTTTTAGAGAAGTTTCCTCTCGCGGGCGACGGCGACGGCTTCGGTCCGGTTCTCGGCCTCGAGCTTGGCGAGGAGCGAGGACACGTGGAATTTGACCGTCCGCTCGCTTATGAAGAGTTCGGTGGCTATTTCGCGGTTCGGCATTCCTTTGGCTATTAATTTGAGGACTTCGGATTCCCTCGGGGTGAGGGTTTCGAGGGGGCCGTTTCTCATGTGGGTGAGAAGT
>Ga0136627_1000237_pt1 | contig 19238 bp, 21 predicted proteins | sample AntDrymUQ4892206_2_FD_104652 | JGI IMG/M metagenome (GOLD analysis project Ga0136627, IMG submission 104652) | Polar desert sand microbial communities from Dry Valleys, Antarctica - metaG UQ489 (22.06) | ecosystem: Environmental > Terrestrial > Soil > Desert | place: Antarctica: Dry Valley... | reverse complement strand
GCTGCGCGCCGAGAACTTCGAGTTGCGTCGCGCGAACGAGATGTTGAAGTCCGCCAGCGCGTTTTTCGCCAAGGAGCTCGACGAGGACCGAACGAGGTGAGCCGCTACATCGACGAGCACCGCGACTGCAGCGCCGTCTGAGGCGACTCGCCGCCTCCACACTCCGGTGATGGGGTCTGCCTAGCAGCCGGTAGCAATCGCTGGTCGCGTCACGACCGAGGGCGGCGGATCTAGGCCGCGCGGGGGCCCTCTCCGGCACAACAATTCGTGCTCGATAAGAATCCTTATGTGAACCCCGACGTTTAAATGGCCCGGGCGCCGATCCAAATGAGTCGTCATCGAGGCCGCGCGGCAGGAAATTTGCGAAGCGACCGCTGAGCGAGTCGGGGTAGGCGCGCGGGAGCTAGATCAGCGCGAGGAGGACCAGGGTAGGGCTCGTTCGGATGAGCCGGCCGCATTCGGTTTCGTTCCCTCGTACCGCCGACTCGCGACGGCCTCGCGATCTCACCGCGTGCGATCACGTTCGGACCCTCGATCCTCGCGCGCATCGCGGAGCGCAGGCTGGGCGATCGGTGCCAGCGATCGCCCTCCTGGCCCGGGACGGCGTACCGTAGGTCACGTCATGGCTCGAGTAGTCCTAGATCTCCACGGTGCCCGCGCCCAAGACGGTGTCGAGATCGACGCGTTCGAATCGTTCATCGAGCACTTTCGAGCGGCGCTGCGCGAGTACTTCCGTGCCAGCCACGGCGGGATACCCCGAAGCGGCGGACGCCCCGCGGCACGAGATGCAGCCGCCACAGCCTTCCGGCTCGTCGAGTTCCGCACCGGAAGCGGGATCGCAACGCTCGAACCGGTGCTGACGGGCGACGTGACCACCCCGGACATGACGCTAGACCCCGGCGATGCACTCTCAATCACCACTCTGGAGAGCCTGCTTAGCGCGATCCGCTCGGACGAAAGGCTTCCCGCACCCGTTGTCGAATCGCTGTCCAGCGCACGACGCGCGATCGGGGACGACGGCAGCTTCGGCGTTGAAGTCTCCGGGCGGCATCCCACACCCCGGGTAGTGATCGATCAAGAACGCATGCGCCGACTCCAGCGACCAGACATCGAGGCCGAAGACCAAACGCACGTTATTACGGGACGGCTGCACATGATCGAGGTCGACCAGCCCAGCCGCCGCGTGGCCATCCGCGGCCAGGACGGCATCGACTGGACATGCTCGTACCCAGACGAGATGCATCCGGTCGTCACCACGCTGATCGAGCGCCTGGTGCGCGTAGTGGGTATCGGTCGACGCAACACGTCAGCGACCGGCCGGCTCGCAATCTCGCGGCTCGACGCGGTCCCCGAGCACACGCAAGACATGCTGTTCACGGTCGAGACCGTCACTCTCGAGCAGCTACTCGCAGAGCAGCAGATCGATCGACCTCAGGGTCTCGAAGCGCTCGTTGACGCCGGGTGGGAGGACAACGAGGAGAGCCGGCTCTTCCTCGAAGCCACACTGGGCGCCACGCGGCCCGGATGAGCACAGCCGGCGGCCCCGGCCGCTCCAGAAACGATCCTCTGCGACACGTCGTTCGTCAGCGTCGTGCAATCCGCCGGAGAAAGGGCGAGCAACGCGCAAACGATCGGGGACTGGCCGGCGTCAACCATGAGTCGACTGAACGCCGCGATCCTGGCGATTAGCGTGATCACGCTCGCAGAGCTCCGCGACGGGCACATCTACGCCAATTGGGGTGCAGCTCGTCGCGCACGCGCCGAGGGCATCATCGCGTCATACCTCCTGATCCCTCTCGACATGGCGATCGTCGACCGCTGCTCAAGCCTCCGGGCCACCTGCCGCCACGCCGGCGTCAGCGTGCCCGACAACGACATCTGGATCGCCGCAACCGCGATCACTCGCGGCTGGCCCCTCGTGTCGTGTGACGCGCACTTCGACGCCATCCCCGACGTCAACCACCTAAAGCTCGCCTCAGCGTAGCTGCAAGCGTCGATGCTCGAGAACGGCGACTATGTCAACTGCATGACGAGGACGATCTCGCGGATCACCGGCGCGTGAAGTCCCTTCCACGACAACCGGCCGGCGAACTGGATCAGCCGGTCGTCGTCGAGCGCTGGAACCAGGGCCGGTGAACGACGGCTCATCTCAGGCGCTCGATTCGAAGTGCTGCGCGAGTTCCGTCATCTTTGCCAAGAGCATGCCCGCCATCACCAGATGGGTGTAGGCCGTCTCCTCGTCGACGCGCTGGCCGGTTGGATGCCCGGCGGCATTCCGGGTCACGCGGAGGAGGTCTGCAACGGCATCAAGCGTGATGCTGTCGGCGAGTCCATCCGGAAGAGCTCCCCGGAGTGGCTCGAGCCTCTTGCGGAACTCGTCGAACCGCCGATAGTGGGTGGTGTTGTCCGAGAAGAAGCCTTGTAGTCGGCGCGTCTCGGCAGGGCGCGCGGTCACAAACGCCGCTGCAAGCCTTCCGAAGACCTGCTCCGCGGCGACACCCAGCATGACGGACGACGCGAGGTAGCAGCGCGCATTGAACGCTCGCAGCGCCTCCTAAAAATGGAGTTCGGCCTCAGTCGCCAAGTCGGGATCACGCTCGCGAAGTCGAGCCATGAAGCCGTCGGGATCTCGAGGCTCCCAACTACCCAACCGCGCCGTCTGTCGGCCCGCGTCGGTCAGCCGCCAATGCCAGTTATCCCACCTTGAAGCGCTTGCTTGGCCGCTCGGGTCGAGAAAGACCAGCCCATCGCCCATCAAGCCCCAGAGAACTTCCCACACTTCCATCAGGCGCGCATCAATCGCGATCGCCGTCTGCATGGGCAGGTAGGGCTCGCCGAAGCGGCTCTCTTCATCCTCCCCGAGCCGCTTCAGGACCGCGCCGCGGATCTCCGCCGATCGATCGCCCACGTTCAGAGTCCGAGCTGTTGCCGAATCGCGGCTGCGGCGACGGTCTCGATGATCCGCTGGGCACCCAACCTCTCGAACAGGCCGGGCGCATGGCGCTTGACCCGCATCCAGCGTCGCGCCTGCTCCTCGTCGTCGAGATCCTCGCTTGCAAGCGCGTGAAGCTGCTCGCGTGCGGCGAGCTCGTCGGCCGGGTCGAGCTCCTCGTCGTCGAGCAAGTTCTCCAGCTCGTAAATGCGCCCCTGACGATTCACCCAGGGATGCGGGGCGCCGCACTTGTCGCAGAACTGTGGCGGCTCCCAAGAGAAACCGATGGCAACAACCCCATCGGCACGAACTTCGGCGTCCCGGCTCCTCCCTCGCGCACAGCGGCCAGCGAGAAGATCGGCGGCACCGTGCAGCTCGCGCTCGGCGCCTACGCCGAGACCGGCGGCGAGAACGAGTCGCTTCTCGTTCGTAGACGCTTCCTGAGCTCGGCCCCGCCGGCCACAAGCACGACCGTCATCGCATGGGCAAGCGGACCCTGGAGGGCGCCCAGACGAAGAGGCCGAGGACGGTCGACGCGGGAGCGAGGACGAGGCCGAGCAGGCGTCGGCCCGGCGCCTGTCGTTGCGGCCCATGCGGCACAGGCGGCGATCGACGACGAACCCGGCCGCGGGCCCGAGAGATAGACGATCGACACCGTCGCGCCGGCGACCGCGCCGAGCCACAGGCTGCCAACGCCCCAAGCGGCAGTCCCGCGGTCGCGATCGACGCGGTGCGCAGCGCGAGCGGGATCGTGGTGGGGGAGCGCACGACGCCCGCGATCAGCCCGATCTCGAGCGTAACCAGCGCGAGGAAGCCCCACGCCGAACGGTCGACCTCGTCGACGAGGTGCCCGTCGTCCGGGATGAGCTGGCAGGCGACGCCGGGCGGCCACAGCGACAGCGCCTGCGATGCCTGCACGGTCGAGCTCTCCTCGCGCGTGAAGCGGTCGCTGCAGCTGTCCTCGCCACGCAGCGACGCCAGCCCCGCCGTGCCGACGAGCGCCGCCATCGAGAGCACCAGCACGAGCAGTCCGCGGCGAGCTTCATCGCCGACACGCTACGCGCGCGTCCGGCCGGTCACTCCCGAGCCTCCGGCTGTTTCGAGCGGGTGAAATCTCGGGCCGCCGCGGCCGCGCGCAGTACCGTGAGGACCCTTGAACCGACGCACGAAGATCGTGGCCACCATCGGCCCCACCTCTCGGGATCCCGAGACCCTCGTGCGGATGGTCGACGCCGGGATGGATGTCGCGCGGCTGAACTTCTCCCACGGCACCGTCGAGGAGCACGCCGAGACCGCCCGCCGGGTGCGCGAGGCCGCCGGCCGTGCCGGTCGCGCCGTGGCGATCCTGCAGGATCTTCCGGGGCCGAAGATGCGCATCGGACCGCTTCAGGACGACATCGTCGAGCTCAAGCCCGGCGACCATGTCACGTTCGTGTGCGGCGACAATGGCGTCGGCACCGCCAAGCGGATGTCGATCGGACGTCCCGAGCTGTGCGCGGCGATGAGCACCGGAGACGTCATGTACCTCGCCGACGGCGCGGTCCGCCTGCGCGTCAGCTCGATCGACGAGAACAGCTTGGAGCTCGTTGCCGATGTCGAGGTCGGCGGCAGCGTCGCCTCGCGCCAAGGCCTCAACGTGCCCGGCCCGCTGGAGCAGATCGTCTCCGTGCCCGAGCAGGACCTCGCGCATCTCGTGGCCGGCGAGAAGATCGGCGTCGACATGGTCGCGCTGTCGTTCGTGCGCAGGCCGCAGGACATCGACCTCGTGCGCCAGCACACGCGCCTGCCGCTGATCGCGAAAATCGAGAAGCCGCAGGCCGTCGAGCGCGCCGAGGAGATCGTCCGTGCCGCCGACTGCGTGATGGTCGCGCGCGGCGACCTCGGCATCGAGCTGGCGATCGAGCGCGTGCCGATCGTCCAGAAGAACCTCCTGTCGCTGGCGGGCAAGCTCGCGCGGCCGTCGATCACCGCCACGCAGATGCTGGATTCGATGGTCTCCTCCTCGCGCCCGACGCGCGCCGAGGTCGCCGACGTCGCCAACGCGATCCTTGACGGCACCGACGCCGTGATGCTCTCCCAGGAGACCGCGATCGGCCACTACCCGGTCGAGTCGGTCGCGATGATGGCCGCGATCGCCGAGTCGACGGAGATGGCGGCGCCCTACCAGCACTGGAACGAGCACCGCGTCTACCGCGATACGCGCGATCCGTCGTACACCATGGCCTACGCGGCGTGCCTCGCGGCGCGCGAGCTGGAGCTTGCCGCGCTCGTGATTCCGACGCTGTCCGGGCGCTCGGCGCGCCTGGTCTCCGCGCATCGCCCGACGGTGCCGATCTACGCGCTGTCGCCGGGCCGCGAGACCGTGCGCCGCTGTGGGCTGATGTGGGGCGTGCTGGCAGCGTCAATGCGCCGCCACGAGGTCACCGAGGAGCTCATCACCGACGCCTGCCGGCGTGTCGTCGAGCTCGGTTGGGTGCAGACCGGTCAGCGCGTGGGGGTCACCGCCGGTCTGCCCAGCGGGCGACCGGGCAGCACGTCGCTGCTGCAGATCCAACAGCTGTAGAACACCCGTCCACCGGCGGCGCGCGAGACCATCGCGTGTGGTCTGATGCGGCAGGTGCTGCGTGCCCTGTGTGCGGTCTGCGTTCTCGTCGGGCTCGCCTTCGCGGCGCCCGCCCTGGCGCGCACCATCAGCGGCGGCTTCGGCTCGCAGAAGCTGACGGGCACCTCCAGCGCCGACCGGATCCGCGGCGAGTCGGGCAACGACACGCTGCGCGGCCTCGGTGGCAACGACGTCCTGCTCGGCGGCACGGGCAACGACACCCTGTCGGGCGGTGACGGCGACGACACGCTGGACGGCAACGACGGCGACGATCGGCTGCTCGGCGGCAACGGCAACGACACGATCGTCGAGGAGGGCTTCGGCGACGATCGCATCGACGGTGGTCCCGGCAACGACCGCATCGACGGCAACCGCGGAAAGGACAAGATCGATGGGGGTGCGGGCGACGACGTCATCCGCGGCGGGCCGGGCGGCGACACGGTCGACTGCGGTCCCGGCCGCGACATCGTCTACACGAACACCACCGGCGACAAGACGGTCAACTGCGAGATCATCCGCGGCGAGGCGGACATCCGCCGGCGCAGCTGCAAGCAGGGCGGCAGCCGCAAGGGCGAGCTGATCCTCGGGACCGAGCGGGCGGACACCTGCCGCGGTCGCGGCGGGGCCGACGACGTCGAGGGCAAGGGCGGCAGCGACCGGCTCTACGGCGGCAGCGGCGACGACCACATCTTCGGGCGCTTCGGAGACGACCGCATGTACGGCGGGGACGGCGACGACGTCATGCAGGGAGGGCGCGGCCGCGACGTCATGTACGGCGGGCACGGCGACGACGAGATCACCGGCGGGTACGGCGTGGATCGCATGTACGGCGGTCCCGGCCGCGACCTCATCATCGCGCGCGGCGGCAGCGCCGACATCGTCGACTGCGGCTCCGGCCGCGACACCGTCATTCGCGACAGCCGCGACAAGGTCCGCAACTGCGAGGTCGTGCGGCGCAGGTAGCTCAGTCGTCCGCGCGCCGCGCGAGCAGGTCGCGCCGGGCCAGCAGCAGGCCGAGCACTCCCATCCCGACGAGCGTTCCGATCGCGACGATCGACTCCGTCGAGTCGAAGCTGCCGAGCTGGCCGCCCAGCGCCGTGTAGGCGAACGCGCGCGGCGCGATCCCGATGACCGTCGCAGCGGTGAACGCCGCGATCCCGACGCGCGTCAGCCCGAACGCGTAGTTGGCCAGATCGCGCGGCACGCCGGGGAAGATCCGCGCGTAGAGGACCGCGACGAACCCGCGCCGCTCGATCGCGTCCTGGACGCGCGCCATGCGCCCTCCGACCAGCGACTGCACCGCGTCGTTGGCGGCGTAGCGCGCGATCAAAAAGGCGAGCACCGCTCCGACGCTGCCGCCGAGGATCGACAGCAGCGTGCCCTCGACGGTGCCGAACAGCACCCCGCCGGCGGCCGCCACGAGCGGGAAGGGAAAGAAGGCGAGCGTCAGGCCGACGCACAGCAGCACGAAGGCGACGGGCGCCCACGCACCGGCGCCATCGGCGGCGCCCTGGATCTCCGACGGCGAGCGCGCGACGAGCACGAGCACGACCACGAACCCCGTCGCCAGCACGACCGCGAGCGCAGCGATGCGCCCCCATGGTCCGCGCGGCACGGCCCGACCTCTGCGCTCAGGCAGCGCCGCGCAGCGCCGCCGGCGGGTGCTCGGCGTAGAACTCGGCCTCCTGGCGGCCGAGCTCGGTGACGGGCGCGTCGCGGTAGATCCACTCGCGCGCGATGCGATGCCAGTTGCCCTTCGCCCGCAGCTGGCTCATGACGGCCAGCGTCAGCATCTCCAGCCGCCGGCCGAAGAGGTGGTCGGGCGGCAGCGTCTCGTGGCGCATCTTCTCGAAGTGCGAGGACCGCGGGTCGGACATCTCGATCATGATCTCCGTTGCGATCTCGGGGGTCAGCGCGACCTCGTCGTCGAGGCCGTACCACCAGGTGACGTCGTGCACCTGGGAGAGGATGCCCTCCGGCGTGTAGTGCTCGCGATGGCTGATGAAGCCACCCGCGACGAGATGCTCGATCAGCGCTTCGCCGTCGCCGGCGAACCCCAGCCGCGCGATCTGCAGCTCGAACTCCGCGACCGCGGCTGGGATGCGCTTGAACAGCCCGAAGTCCAGGAAGGCCATGCGCCCGTCGTCGAGCAGCAGCGAGTTGCCGGGGTGCGGGTCGCCGGAGAACTGGTGGTGGCGGTACATGCAGCCGAAGTAGAAGCGGTAGACGATCTCGCCGAGGCGATCGCGCTCGGGCTGGGGCAGCTGCTTGAGCTCCTCGAAGCCGCGGCCGGCGACGAACTCGCTGACGATCACCCGCTCGTGCGAGAGCGCGGTGATGACCTCCGGCACGACGATGAACGGGTGGCCGCGGTAGATCCGCGAGAGCGTGCGCTGGTTCTGGGCCTCGAGCTCGTAGTCGAGCTCCTCGTCGATGCGCGAGCGGATCTCGTCGCCCATCGCCTTGGGATCCAGGCCAGGGGCGACGCGCTTCATCAGCCGCAGGATCATGCCGAGGTTCTTCATGTCCGAGCGCACCGCCTGCGCGACGCCCGGGTACTGGACCTTGACGGCGACGTCGCGACCGTCGTCGAGCTTGGCCTTGTAGACCTGCCCGATCGACGCGGCCGCGATCGGCACCGGGTCGAAGGTCTGAAAGACCTGCTCGACGCGCTCGCCGTACTCGGCCTCCAGGACCTTCTTCATGTCCTTGAAGGCCACCTTCGGCGCGGCGTCGCGCAGCTCGGCGAGCTTGGCCTGAAACTCCTCGCGGTACTCCTCGGGCACGAGGCCGACGTCAAGGAACGACATCACCTGGCCGAGCTTCATCGCGGCGCCCTTCATCGTGCCCAGCGCGGCGACGATCTCCTCGGCCGTCTCCAGCTGGCGCTTGGCCAGCGCGCGCTGCTTGCCCTCGTCCGAGCGCGCGACGTTCGTCGCGCGCGTGCGCATCTGCTTGGCGGCTGTCGTGGCCGCGAGCCGCCCGACCTTCGTTGAGCGACTCAGACGCGATGTCGGGATCGCGTCCTTCTTCGCCATTACTGGGCCGTCCGCTCGACCTTCGAGCCGGGAACGATGTCGTCTCGCCCGTCGGCCCATCGCACCCACGCCTTGTGACCGCCGTCGTAGTCCTCGCCCCACACGACGAGCGTCGCGGGATCGCCCATCACGACGACCTGCTCGTCGCCCTCGGGATCCAGGCCGCGCCAGACGCGGATGAAGGCGTTGTGCTCCCACTCGTGGCCGATCGTCGTCGGGTTCATGTGCCCGGGCCAGACCTCGGTGTCGTGGTCGAGGATCATCAGCTCGTCCATGATCGAGTCCTTGATGTCCTTGTAGGACGTGCTGCCGGGCGCGCGGACGCCGCCGATCGAATGGCGAAAGAGCGTGTCGCCGGTGAAGACGTGGCCGTCGACGACGAAGTTCAGCATCCCCGCCGTGTGGCCCGGCGTGTGGATCGCGTCGACCAGCACGTCGCCGATGCGCAGCGGCGAGAACTTCTTGGCGCCGTCGATCTGCTCGTCCGGGTGGGCGAGCATCGTGATCTTCGGGTAGCGCGCCTTGACCGCGTCGAGATCGCAGACGTGGTCGTGGTGGTGGTGGGTCAGCAGCAGATGCGTCACATCGATCGACTCGCGCACGGCGAAGTCAAAGAGCGGGGCCATCGGGCCACCCGCATCGACGAGGAACCCGGGGCCGCCGGTCGTCGACGCCGCCAGGTACGTGTTCGTCAGAAAGCCCTCTGACATGGACCGTTCGATGAGCATGGAGGGCAGGGTACTGTGTGCCTCATGGCCGCTCCCGCGCTCATCCACACCTGCTATCGCATCGGTGACATCGAGCGCTCGGTCGCCTTCTACGAGGCGCTGGGCTTCGAGGAGCTCAGCCGCAAGCCGATCCGCGACGAGGCGATCAACGTCTTCATGGGCCTGCCGGGCGACGGGCCGCGCCTGGAGCTGACCTACAACCACGGCGTCTCGGAGTACGAGCTCGGGACCGGCTACAACCACATCGCGATCACGGTGGCGGACATGGACGAGGCGCTGTCCGGGCTCGCCGAGCAGGGCATCGAGCCAGAGAAGCCGCCCTACTCCGTGCGCGAGGGCGGCTCGCTGCTGTGCTTCGTCCGCGACCCCGACGGCTACCGCATCGAGCTCATCCAGAAGAGCTGAGCAGGGCGGCGTCGCTTGCGCGATCGTGTTCGAAGGCCGCGCGTGGATCCCGCCCAGGCTCCCTCGCTCAGGCGAGCAGGTCGTCGACGGTCGGCGCGAAGCCGGGCAGCACATCGTCGAGGTCGACGCGCTCCGCGCCCGTGAGATGCCGCGGTTCGCCGCCGCCGGGGCGGTGGATCGTCGCCACGCGCCGTCGCGGATCGACGACCACGACCGCGCCGGTGCCGGCTGCGAGCCACGAGTGCGTCTTGCTCTGTACCTCGCCGCGGCGGTCGCGCGGTGAGGTGACCTCGAAGGCGACGTCGGGCGGTCCAGGCCAGAAGCTGTCGGGGATCCCGCCGGCGGCCTCGACGCGCGCTCGGGACACGAAGCTGGCGTCAGGCGCGCGCACGGTGTCGGGATCGGTCTTGAGCACGAACCCGGTCTCGGCGCCGAAGACCTTGCCGAGCCCGTGTGCCGTGACGTGGTTGGCGAGCAGCCGGCAGATCCCCGCCGCGGCCGATCCGTGCAGTGCGCCTGCGGGCTCCGTCTCGACCAGCCTGCCGGCGATCAGCTCAGTGCGGTACGGCTCGTGGCTGTAGTGCAACAGCTCCTGCGCGGTCATGGCACGAAGCGCGGCCATCGCGTGACAACGATAGACCTCCACGGTCGACGCGCGCACTAACCTCCCACCTCCTTGGCCGAACGCCGGACAGCCGTGATCGACCTCGGATCCAACTCCTTTCGCCTCGTCGTCTTCACGGCGGCCGACGGCTGGTGGAAGCGCACCGACGAGATCTACCTCGCCGTCCGCGTCGGCGAGGGGCTCGACGCGACCGGTGAGCTGGGCGCGGCGCCGATGCGGCGAGCGCTGGAGGCCGCGGAGGTCTTCGCGCACTTCTGCGACGCCACGAGGCTGGACGCCGAGGACATCGCGCCGGTCGCCACCAGCGCGATCCGCGACGCCTCCAACCAGGCAGCGTTCCTGCGCCGCGTACGCAGCGAGACCGGTCTGCGGGTGCGCGTGCTCTCGCGCGAGGAGGAGGCCAGCTACGGCTACCTCGCCGCAGTGAACTCGACGACGCTCGCCGACGGGGCGGTGCTGGACCTCGGCGGCGGGTCGCTGCAGCTCGTGGAGGTCAAGAGCCGCCACCCGGGGCGGCTGGGCTCCTGGCCGCTGGGCGCCGTGCGGATGACCGAGCACTTTTTGCCCGACGGCGACGAGGCGCCGAAGAAGGCGCGCAAGGCGCTGCGCGCGCACGTCATCCAGACGCTGGAGGACGACGCGCCGTGGCTGGCCCGCACGGGCCGGCGGATCGTCGGCATCGGCGGGACGATCCGCAACCTCGCCGCCGCGACCCAGGCCGAGGCGGGCCATCCCTCGCTCGGCGTGCAGGGCTTTGAGATCGGGCGCGAGCAGCTCGACGAGCTGATCAACGAGCTGGCCGACCTGCCCGCCAGCGAGCGGTCGTCGATCAAGGGCATCAAGGACGGGCGCGCCGACCTCATCCTGGCGGGCGCGATCGTCGTGCAGTCCGTGCTGGAGGCTGGCGGCTTCGACGCGATCGAGGTGACCGAGGCGGGCCTGCGCGAGGGTGTCTTCTTCGGTTCGCACCTGCCCGGCGACCCGCCGCTGTTCGACGACGTGCGGCGCTCCAGCGTGCTGAACCTCGCCGCCCGCTATTACGTCGATCACGCGCATACCGAGCATGTCTGCGCGCTCGCGCTCGGGCTCTTCGACGAGCTCGCCGAGGCCGGCCTGCACGACGGTGACCGCTGGGAGCGCGAGCTGCTGTGGTGCGCCTGCGTGCTGCACGACATCGGCATGTCCGTCGACTACGACGACCATCACAAGCACTCGCGCTACCTGATCCTCAACGCCGGCCTGCCGGGCTTCGTGCCGCGCGAGGTCGCGCTGATCGCGCAGGCCGCGCGCTATCACCGCAAGGGCATGCCGGACTTCGCCGAGCTCGAACCGCTCACGTGCGACGGCGATCGTGCGCGCCTGGACCGCATGGCGATCCTGCTGCGCCTCGCCGAGGATCTCGAGCGCAGCCGCGACCAGAGCGTGCGCGCGGCACACGTGCGCTGTGACGACGACACGGTCGCGCTGGAGCTCGATGCCGACGGCGAGGCGAGCGTCGAGTGCTGGGCCGTGAGGCGCGAGGTCGAGCTCTTCCAGCGTGCATTTGACAAGCGACTGAAGGTGGGAACCCCATGAGCCTGACCCTCGGCGGCGGACCGCTGGGCGGCAGCCCTCCATCGTGCAACTACACCTTCGAGGCGCCGCCCCACAAGCTGCTCTTCCAGGAGGACGGGCGCCGCCTGCGGGCGCTGGTCGGCGACACGGTGGTGCTCGACACGACCGGCGCCCACCTGCTGCACGAGACCGGCATCGCGCCCGTCGCCTACGTGCCGCTGAGGGACTTCGACCCCGACCTGCTGACGCGGACCGAGACCTCGACGCACTGCCCGTTCAAGGGCGACGCGTCCTACTGGACCCTGCGCGTCGGCGACGACGTGCGCGAGGACGCGGTCTGGGCATATGAGGATCCGCTGGAGCGGGCGGGGTGGCTGCGCGGGTTCGCCGTGCTGGCCTTCAATCGCGCCGACCGCTGGATGGTCGAGGACGAGCCTGTCGCGGGCAAGCTGCGCGACCCCTATCACCGCGTCGACGTGCATCAGAGCTCTCGCCCGGTGCGCATCTCCTGCGACGACGACGTGATCGCCGAGAGCGCTCGACCGGTGATGGTCTTCGAGACGGGCATGCTTCCGCGCGCCTACGTGCCGCGGCGCGACGTCGTCGCCGGCCACCTGGCGCCGAGCCCGACGACGTCGACCTGCCAGTACATGGGCGATGCGGCGTACTGGCACGTTCACGCGGGCGGCAGGACGTTCCCCGATGCCGCCTGGAGCTATGAGCTGCCGCTGGCCGAGGCGATGAAGATCGCCGGCCACGTCTGCATCGCGGCCGAGGGCATCATCACCGAGCAGTAGCGCGGGGGTCAGCCGAGTTCGAGCTCGGCGCTGGCGTAGGTGATGTCCAGCCCGGCGAGCGTCACCGCCCGCGCGCCTGCCTCGACGTGGCCGCCGACGATGGCGCGCATCCCACACGCGGCGGCGGCCTCGACGACGGCCGGCGCCTGCTCGGCCGCGACGTAGACCGCGTAGCCTGCGCCCATGTTGAACGTGGCGTAGGCCTCGCGCTGGTCGATGCCGGCATGCTCGACGAGGTAGGAGAGCACCTCGGGCACGGGCGGCAGCTCGTCGACGACGTAGGTCAGCTCGACCGGCGCGCGCATGAGCTTGCGCATGCCGTGGCCGGTGATGTGCGACAGGTATCTGGGGCGGATCGCGCGCCTGCGCAGCTCCGCGACGAGCGGGACGTAGATGATGCTCGGATCCAGCAGCGCGTCGCCGAAGCGCCGGCCGCTGGGCATCGCCGAGCGCAGGCCGTCGGGCAGGCCGTCGGCGACCGCGCGTGCCAGCGACGCGCCGTTGGCGTGCAGGCCGGCGCTGTCGACGAGCACGATCGCGTCGCCGTCGCGCAGCTCGTCGCCGAGCACCGGCCCCCACTCGGCGGGGATGAGCCCGATCGCCGAGCCCGCGAGCTCGATCTCATCGGGCGAGACGAGGCCCGGCAGCGCGGGTGACTCACCGCCTCCCCAGGCGGCCTGCGACAGCTCGCAGCCGCGATGCCAGCCGGCCAGCAGCGACTGCAGGCAGGTCGATCCGGCGTGCCAGTCCGAGCGGCCGGTGGCGAAGTACGCGTTGACGACCAGCGGCAGCGCGCCGACGCTGCAGACGTCGTTGACGATCGCGCCGACCGCGTCGACGCCGATGTCGGCGAAGCGATCCTCGCCTGCATCCTGCATCCAGCGCCGCGCGATCATCGACTTCGTGCCCAGGCCCTCGACGACGAAGGCGAGGTGCTGGCCGGCGAGCGCCAAGACGAACGCCGAGGCGCCGCGCGAGGCTTCGACGGCGCTCGCGCCGTGCTGGGCGAGCAGGTGCGAGGTCGACTGCGCGAAGCCGATCGCATCGCGCTTGGAGGCATCGAGTACGTCGTAGTCGATCCCCAGCTTGCCGTACTCGCTCACGAGATCGACCCTACTTGGTGCTTCGCGCGCAGCGCGGGTCGCCGTCCCGCGCACCGATGTCGGCGGGACGGCGTCTGCGGTTGCGTGCTACTTGGGCTGCACCAGCGACGGGCTCGCGCCGTTGTCAAACGGTCCGCCGGACTGCCCCGGGTCGTTGTTGAACGCGAACACGGACAGGCCCAGGATCACGAGAAACACCAGCATCACCATCACCGCGGCCAGCAAATACACAGGCTTCACCATTGAGAACGTCCCCCTTGAATCATCGACACTTGTAGCAGCTGCATCCACTCGGCGGGGAATGTATCGCGCCAAGACGTCTTCGGCACTCCCCAACCGTCGCGCGCTGCGCCACCGCGTCGTCCCGACCTGGCCGGGGCTTAGGGCCCGTCGCGAAATAACTGCGGTGTTTGGTCACCGGCTCGCGGCACCAGACGCCACCCGCGATGCTCGACGGGCTGGCGCCCGCCTGCGCTCGCGTGCGGCGCCTGGCATCCACGATCCGGCACCCAAACCCACGCACCTATTTCGCGACGGACCCTTACCGTTCGTCGCCGGCTGGCGCACCGACCGGCAGGGTCGCCCGCTGCGTCGAGATCGCCTCGACGACCTCTTCCTGCTCGGCCTCAAGCTCCTCGAGGTGGTCGCCGTCGCACAGCACGCGGAAGTTGCCCGTCCCGCCGCCGTCGGCCTGGACCGTGATGCCCGGCAGCACCTGCTCGCCCTCGTCGAAGCCCATGCGCTCCATGTCGAACGCCGCCAGGCCGATCCCGAAGGCGCGATGCGACGGGTTCTGCATGTCGTGCTGGTCCAGCGCGGCCTGAAAGGCGCGTAGGTTCTTGGCGATCAGTGCTGCATCGACGGGCATGCGATCGAGGGTAGCGCGCCTTCTAGGTGTCGATCAAGACCCCGGGGTTGAGCATCCCGGCCGGATCGACGGCGCCCTTGGCGGCCCGCAGCGCGGCGGCGAACGGGTCCGGGCGCTGGCGGTCATACCAGGGTCGGTGCTCGCGGCCGACGGCGTGGTGGTGGGTGATCGTCGCGCCCGCGGCCAGCAGCGCCTCCGACGCGGCCTGCTTGACCGCGGCCCACTGCGCCACCTCCTCGCCGCGGCGCGCGGGGGCCATGACGGTGAAGTACGGCGCCGGGCCGTCGGGATGGACGTGCGAGATCCGGCAGGTCACCCGTCCCGCCGGGCCGATCGCCGCGCCGACCGCGCCCAGCACCGACGCGTGCAGACTCGCGAAGCGCTCCCAGGTGATCGCGCACTCGAAGGTCTCCGACAGGATGCCCAGCGAGACGAACGCATCCCGCAGGTAGGGCGCGCGGAAGAACGCGGTGCGCCAGGCGCCGACCGCGTCGCCCGCGCTGTCGTCCCCGCCGGCACGCGGGCGCCGCACGGCGCTCTCGTCCCATCGGCCGCCTTCCGAGGCGCACAGCGCGAGCGCGTGGTCCAGCAGCTCGCCGACCGGAAGCAGCGTCGGGCCGGCGGCCTCGAAGCCGAGCACGAGCAGCGCCGCGGTGCCGTCGCTGGCGCCCGTCATGCGCGCCTCCTCGGCGTCGATCAGGCGGCAGTTGGAAGGCGCAAGCCCGGACTGGGAGATGGCGCGCAGCGCCGCGATGCCGTGCTCGAAGGCGTCGAAGCGCACGGCCGCCAGCGAGCTGGCCTGCGGCCGGGGCCGCACGCGCACCCACGCCTCGGTGATGACGCCGAGGATGCCCTCCGAGCCCAGCAGCATGCGGTCCGGCGACGGGCCCGCACCCGAGCCGGGCGTGCGCAGGGACTCCCACGCACCGCCGGGCGTGATCGCGCGGATCGATTCGACGAGGTCGTCGATGTGCGTTCGCCCCGTAGCGACGTGTCCGGCCGCCCGCGTGGCGATCCAGCCGCCCAGCGTCGAGTGCTCGAAGGACTGCGGGTAGAAGCCCAGCGTCATGTCCAGCGCGCGCAGCTGGCGCTCCAGGCCCGGTCCGCCGGCGCCGGCCTGGATCAGCGCGGCGTGCGAGACGTCGTCGATGCGCAGCACGCGGTCCATCGCCCCGAGGTCCAGCGACAGCGTCCCGTCGAAGCGCGACGGGACCTCGCAGCGCACGCCGCCGGTGACGCTCGTGCCGCCGCCGTAGGGCACGACGGCGACGTTCGCACCGGCCGCCCACTCCAGCAGCGCCTCGACGTCGCGCTCCCCGCGCGGTCGCGCGACGACGTCGGGCGGGAAGTCAAAGCGCCCGCAGAAGCCGTGCACGACGTCCGCGTAGGAGCTTCCCCACGCGTGCGTCGCGCGCGCGTGGGGATCGGATGCGCAGATCCCCGCGAGCGCGGGCGGTGCCTGCACGCGGGGCGCCGCCAGCACGACGTCCCGCAGGGCGACGGGCTCGCGCGCCTCGCCGTCGCCGTCGATGCGCAGCTGCGCGCGCAGCCCAGGGGCCGCGGCACGCAGCTGCCGGCGCGACCACGCGTCGTCCTCATAGCCCCATCCCCAGTGCTTGCGCCGTCGCATGCGCCGCGAGGCTAGTCGTTTCGGCCCGCGGCCCGGGAAGGCGAACTATCGTTGTCGAGATGAGATCGCCTGCCATCCTCGCCCGCGGTCACTGGCCGGTCGAGCACGTGCAGGCGCGCTGGCACGAGGAGCACTACGAGCCGCCCGCCACGCACGCCGACGCCGCCGACGCCGCGATCACCGCGCTGCAGGATCGTGGATCGCCGAGCCACGACGGGCTCTCCGGGCGCCTCGTCGGGCACGCCGAGGAGGGCGAACGGCTGATGCTCGAGATCCAGCCCGTGCGCTGGGCGCTGCGGCTCGTCGCCGGTGATGCGTCGCATTCGATGGCCGGCCTGACCGTCACCCGCTCGGCCGACGGGCGCTGGCTGGCGGGCCGCCGCGCCGCGTGGCTGTCGTCGTGGCCGGGGCGCTGGGCGCTCGGAGCGGGCGGCGCCGTCGACATCGGCGAGAGTCCGGCGCACACGCTCGCGCGCGAGCTCGACGAGGAGTGGTCGGTGCAGCCCGAGCGCCTGACTGTCGAGGCGCTCGTCTGCCTGCCGCATCAGCTCGTGATGGTCGTGGGGCTCGCGTGGCTGCCCGACGGCGCGCAGATCGAGATGGACGACGAGCACGACGCCTGCGCCTGGTGGCCCGCGGACATCGCCGACTGGCCCGACGAGGCCGACGAGCCGTTGCGGCGGATGGCGTCGCTGCTTGCCCGCGGGACGCCATGAGCAGGCTGCTGACCTTCCAGCGCTTGAAGTGGGCGTCGTTCACGCACTCGGCGATCTATACCGTGCTGCTCGTCGCGTGGCTCGTCCCCGGGCTGGCGGGCCTGGAGGCGATCTTCGGGCTGGCGCATGGCCTCGGCTGGATCGCGATGTCGCTGGCCTGCATCGCCGCGCTGCGCCTGCGGGTGATCAACCTGCGCCTGGCCGTCGCGGTCGCGGTGCTCGGCGGCATCGGCCCGTTCATCGGCTCGTATGAGTTCGTGCGCCAGCAGCGCCTTGGTCGCGGCGCGGCGTCCGCGCCCGCCGCGTGGGGCGCCTGAATCGGCTCGCAGCAAACCGGCGCGACCTTACGATTACGCAGTGGCGGCCCGTGCGGCGAATCGGGCTGGTGGGGTCGTCTACAGTTGAGGTCTGGCATGGCCGTGAACACGACGACTACCGTGACGCTCCCGGCGATGGGCGAGTCGGTCCGAGAAGGCACCGTCCTGGAGTGGCACAAGCAGGAGGGCGACCTCGTCGAGGCCGGCGAGACGATCGTCGAGGTGTCGACCGACAAGGTCGACGCGGAGGTGCCGGCAACCTCCTCCGGAACGCTGGCCAGGATCGTCGTCGCGGCCGGCGAGACGGTGGCCGTCGGAGACGTGCTGGCGGAGATCGCCGACGGCGTGCCCACGGGGCGCGTGGCCGCCAACGGCGGGCTGACCGATGACGCGACCGAGCCGGCACGGTCCCAGCAGCCGCCCGACCGGCCCCCGGCTGCGCCCGCCGGCGGCAACGGGCGCCCCTCGTCGGCGATCTCCCCGGTCGCGCGCCGTATTGCCGAGACGCAGGGCATCGACCTCTCCGCGATCCACGGAAGCGGACCGGCCGGGCGCATCACCAAGGCCGACGTCCTGGCCGCCGGCAGGACGGCTTCGCCGGCCGTGGCGCCGACGGAGCCGCCGCGCACGCCGCCGCACGGCGCGACCCCGCTGCGCGGCGGCGCCGCCGTCCTGGCCCGCTACATGGACGAGTCGCTCCAGGTGCCGACCGCCACCTCGTTTCGGACGTTCACCGTCACGGCGATGGACGCCCGGCGCCGCGAGCTGAAGGCCGCCGGCCACAAGCTCTCCTTCACGCACCTGATCGCCTACGCGATCGCGCGCGCCGCGACCGACGAGATGGCGGTCATGGCCAACCACTTCGCGGAGATCGAGGGCAGGCCCCATCGCATCGACGACGGCGCGGTCAACCTCGGCATCGCCGTCGACGTCGAGAAGGGCGACGGCTCGCACACGCTGATGGTCCCCGTCATCCGTGACGCCGGGCGGCTGAGCTTCGGCGGCTTCGTGGCGGCCTTCGCCGAGCTGATCGCCGGCGCGCGCGAGAACACGCTCACCGCCGACCAGCTCACCGGCGCGAACATCTCGCTGACCAACCCCGGCGCGATCGGCACCGTCGCATCGGTCCCGCGCCTGATGGCCGGGCAGGGCACGATCGTCGCCACCGGCGCGATCGGCTACTCCGCGGGCCTCGAGCAGATCGGCGCGATGATCGGCGCCGAGAAGGTCATGTCGATGACCTCGACCTACGACCATCGCGTCATCCAGGGCGCTGAGTCCGGGCGCTTCCTCGCCGTCGTCGAGGCCCATCTGCAGGGCGAGCACGCCTTCTACGAGCGGATCTTCTCCGAACTGGGCGTCGCGCTCGGGCCGCTGCCCCCGCCGCCGGCGCCCGCCGCCGCGGCGGCCGCTGTGCGCGATGCTCCCGTGTCCGACCTGCAGGCGCAAGCCCAGGCCGAGCCCTCCGAGGAGCTCATGCAGGCGGTGCAGGCCGCCACGTCGCTGGTCAAGGCGCACCGCACGTTCGGCCATCTCGCCGCCCGCCTGGACCCGCTCGGCGTCGAGCCGGAAAGCGATCCGGCGCTGGATCCCGAGCCGCTCGGCCTGACACCCGAGATCATGGCTCGCATCCCGGCGCGGATCCTGCGGATGTACGTCCCGGGCGCCACGCTCGCCGACGCGTTCGGGCACCTGCACGAGACCTACTGCGGCACGATCGCCTACGAGATCGAGCACATCGCCTCGCACCGCCAGCGCACGTGGCTGCGCGAGAAGATCGAGTCCGGCGCCTTCCGCACGCCGCTGAGCCCGGAGGAGCAGACGGCGCTGCTTAAGCGCCTGATCGAGGTCGATGCCCTGGAGCGCTTCATGCACAAGGCCTACCTCGGCCAGAAGCAGTTCTCGATCGAGGGCCTGGACATG
>Ga0136627_1000235_pt1 | contig 19326 bp, 16 predicted proteins | sample AntDrymUQ4892206_2_FD_104652 | JGI IMG/M metagenome (GOLD analysis project Ga0136627, IMG submission 104652) | Polar desert sand microbial communities from Dry Valleys, Antarctica - metaG UQ489 (22.06) | ecosystem: Environmental > Terrestrial > Soil > Desert | place: Antarctica: Dry Valley... | reverse complement strand
GGCTTCGCGGGCCACGTCACGGATTGGCAGGCGCTGGTGGCGGACGAGCGCGTGCACCTGTTCGACAACTCGGGGCCCAACAATTTGCACGCGGAGCCGACGATCGCCGCGGCGGAAGCGGGCAAGCACGTGATCTGCGAGAAGCCGCTCGGCCGCGACGCCGCCGAGTCCCACGAGACCTGGCAGCGCGTGGCGGCGGCCGGCGTCAAGCACATGTGCGCGTTCAACTACCGCTTCGTGCCCGCGGTGCGGCTCGCACGCCAGATCATCGAGTCCGGCGAGCTGGGCGAGCTCCAGCACTTCCGCGGCGCGTACCTGCAGGAGTGGGGCACCACGGAAGGGGAGATCTGGCGCTTCGACAAGGCGGCTGCGGGCTCGGGCGCGGTCGGCGACCTCGCCGCCCACGTCGTCGACCTCGCCCGCTACCTCGTCGGCGAGATCGCCGAGGTATCGGCCCTCACCGCCACGTTCCAGCCGGGACGCGACGTCGACGACGCGGTCGAGTCGGCCGTCCGGTTCGAGAGCGGCGCGGTGGGCACGATCGAGGCCTCGCGCTTCTGCCAGGGACGCAAGAACCACTTCACGTGGGAGATCAACGGGTCGAAGGGGTCGCTCGCGTTCGACCTCGAGCGCCTCAACGAGCTGCAGCACTGCGAGGGCAACGCCGGCTTCCGCACGGTGCTCGTCTCAGAGGCCGACCATCCCTTCTGGGAGCACTGGTGGCCGCAGGGCCACATGATCGGCTGGGAGCACACCTTCGTGCACGAGATCCACCACCTCCTCACCGCCATCCGCGACGACTCCGACGTGGCGCCGCACGGGGCGACGCTCGAGGACGGCTACCGGGCGGCCGAGGTGTGCGACGCGATGCTGCGCTCCTCCGCGGCCGGAACGCGAGAAGCGGTGACCTACCGCCGATGACCCCGACCGTCCTCCTCATCGGGACCCTCGACACCAAGGGCGAAGAGTACACGTACCTGCGCGAGCGGCTGGAGCTGGCCGGCGTGGACGTGCTGGTCGCGGACGCCGGCACCGGCGGTCCGGCCCGCGGGTGCGAGCCCGACATCACCCGCGAGCAGGTCGCCGCCGAGACCGGCGCCGACCTCGGCGCGCTCACCGACCGCGGCGCCGCGGTCGGCGCGATGGCAGAGGCGGCCGCCGCGCTGGCGCGGCGGCTGCACGGCGAGGGACGGATCCACGGCATCCTGGCCGCGGGCGGCTCGGGCAACACGGCGATCGCCACCCGGGCGATGCAGGCGCTGCCCGTCGGCGTGCCCAAGCTGATGGTCTCCACGGTCGCGGCGGGGGACACCCGCGACTACGTCGGCGGCGCCGACGTCACGCTGATGGCGTCGGTCACCGACGTGGCCGGGATCAACTCGATCTCGGCCCAGATCCTCGCCAACGCGGCCGCCGCGATGGCGGGCATGGTGCTCTCGCCGGCCGTCGAGCACCGCGCGGATCGCCCGCTCGTCGCCGCGACGATGTTCGGCGTGACGACGCCGTGCGTCACGCGTGCGCGCGAGGAGCTCGAGGCGCGCGGCTACGAGGTGCTCGTCTTCCATGCGACGGGCACCGGCGGCCGCGCGATGGAGGCGCTCGTCGAAGCAGGCTTCCTGCAGGGCGTTCTCGACGCCACCACCACCGAGCTGTGCGACGACCTGGTGGGCGGGGTGCTCTCCGCCGGGCCCGACCGGCTCGAGGCGGCGGGACGCGCCGGGCTCCCGCAGGTCGTCTCGCTCGGCGCGCTCGACATGGTCAACTTCGGTGCGCGTGACACGGTGCCGCCGCAGTTCGAGGACCGCAACCTCTACGTGCACAACCCGTCGATCACGCTCATGCGCACGACGAAGGAGGAGTCCGCCGAGCTGGGCCGCCGGATCGCGCGCAAGCTCTCGGCGGCCACCGGGCCGGTGGCGCTCTTCATCCCGCTGGGAGGCGTCTCGATGATCGACGCGCCCGGCCAGCCGTTCCACGATCCCGAGGCAGATCACGCGCTGTTCGACGCGCTGCGCGCAGAGGTCGGCGACAACGTCGAGCTGATCGAGCTGGACGGGAACGTCAACGACGACGCCTTCGCCACCGCGATGGCCGAGAAGCTCGACTCCTACGTCAAGGGAAGCGCATGACCGGCAAGGAAGCGCGCGCCAAGCTGCGCGCGACGCTGGACGCCGGCGGCGTGATCATCGGCGCGGGCGCGGGCACCGGGCTCTCGGCGAAGTGCGCGGAGGCGGGCGGCACCGACCTGATCATCATCTACAACTCCGGCCGCTACCGGATGGCGGGCCGCGGCTCGCTCGCCGGCCTGATGCCCTACGGCGACGCCAACGCGATCGTGATGGAGATGGGCGCTGAGGTGCTTCCGATCGTCCGCGACACGCCCGTGCTCGCGGGCGTGTGCGGGACCGACCCGTTCCGGCTGATGCCGAACTTCCTGCGCGCCGTGCTCGACGCGGGCTTCGCAGGAGTGCAGAACTTCCCCACCGTCGGGCTGATCGACGGCACCTTCCGGGCCAACCTGGAGGAGACCGGCATGAGCTACTCGCTCGAGGTGGAGATGATCCGCGAGGCCGCGTCGCTCGACCTGCTCACCGCGCCCTACGTGTTCGATCCGGCAAGCGCGACGGCTATGGCGGAGGCCGGCGCCGACGTGCTCGTCCCCCACATGGGCCTGACCACGAAGGGCACGATCGGTGCGCACACCGCCAAGACGCTCGACGAGTGCGTCGAGGAGATCCAGGCGATGCGCGACGCGGCGGTCGCGGAGAAGCCCGACGTGATCGTGCTCTGCCACGGCGGTCCGCTCGCCGAGCCCGAGGACGCGCGGTACGTGCTCGACCGCACCGAGGGGATCGTCGGCTTCTTCGGCGCCTCCAGCATGGAGCGCCTGCCCACCGAGATCGCCATGACCGAGAACATGCGCCGCTTCAAGGCGCTCGCCAACGCCTGACCGAGGGAGCCTGCCGATGCCGTCCAAGCTGATCGACCCAGCCGACCTGCCGACGCTGACGTTCGACTGGGGCGTGATCAAGCCGCTCGTCTCGCAGGACAATGTGGCCGAGGCGCCGGACGTGTCGCTCATGCACGTCGTCCTGCTCCCCGGCCAGGGCCACGAGCGCCACAACCACCCCGACGCCGACGAGATCCTCTACGTGCTGGCCGGTGCGGGCGACCAGATGGTCGACGACACCGATCCCTTCCCGGTGCGACCCGGCCAGGCGATCTGGGTGCCCAAGGGCGCGTTCCACTCGACGGTCAACACCGGCTGGGAGCCGATGGTCCTGCTCGCGATCTACGCGCCGGCCGGTGCTGAGCAGGTGCTCAAGACGCTGCCCGACTACCGGGAGGTCGCGCCGGGCGAGGCGCCGCCGCTCGTGCGGTCCTAGCCGTCTGCCAGAGCCCGGCTGGGTCAGAGCCGCCGCAGCAATCAGGATCAAGCACCTGTAGTGCCAGCCGCACCAGGCGGAACCGTGGTTCCCGTACCGGTAGACGCCGGTTCGCACCGCTGCGGCGGGGGCGGTCAGATCACGCTGTCCTCCGGTCTGTTCCTGCTGGTGCTCGCGCTTCTGCGCGGCAACGAGCAGGGCTGGACGAGCACGCCCATCGTCGCCGAGCTGATCGGCGCCGCGGTGGCCCTCGCCGCCTTCGTGGCAATCGAGCGGCGGGTCGCCGAGCCGATGCTCCCGCTGCGGTTCTTCCGCGATCCCTCGTTCACGGGTGCGCAGATCGTGGCGCTCGGCTCCGTGCCGCCCGAGCGCAGCGGCGTGGCGGCCGGCGTCAACGACACCTGCCGGCAGGCCGGCATCGCCGTCGGCGTCGCGCGGTCGTCTGGCGCAGCCGTCGCGGGTCAGTAGGGAAGCTCGAGGCCGCGGGCCGGCTTGAACGTTCGCTTCTCGGGATACACGCAGACGTCGCCTCCGATCAGGTCGCCCATCGTCACGAGCTGCATGCCGTCCGGGCCGACCTCGATGCGATGCCCGATGCCAGTGTCCTCCCGGCGCAGCCAGAACGACCCGGCGCGCAGCGGGTGTGCGTCCTCGCCGAGGCGGGCGATGCCGCTCCCGCTCCGGACGAACCATGCCTCTTCGCGCGCGGAATGGAAGTGCAGCTCGGTGTTGTGCGTGTCGGGCGGCATCGCGTCCTGCGCGAGCACGAGCCGGTCCGAGCCCATGTCGCGCAAGTCGCGCGCGGCGTAGGCGAGCCGGCCGTCGCGGCCTTCGTGCAGCGGGAGCTCGGCGAGGTTGCGGATCGTCGGCGGTCGCTCGGCGGTCGGCTCGGGCAGTTCGAGCGGGCCGAGCCCGGCGTCGGCGGCGTAGGGATGAGCGGTGTCGACGGGCGACCAGCGCGGACCGAGCCAGAACTGCCGGCTCCGCGGCAGGTAGGTGATGTTCGTGCGCGAGCCCTCCGCGACGACGAGCACCGTGAGCCCGTCGTCGCCGGCGATCAGCGAGTGGGCGTCGCCGTTGGCCGGGTGCCAGAGCAGGTCGTCGACGCCGATCGCATACGTGCGCACGTCGTCGGAGCCCGACGTCTGATAGCTGAGGCCGTCGCCCGCCAGCACGAGGAACGCCTCGTCCTCGTCCGCGTGGCTGTGCGGCGGCGTCGAGCGCTTCCCCGGGTCGATCTCGATCAGGGCGACGCCGAGTCGCTTGGCGCCGGACGCGACGCCCAGACGGCGACGGGTGGCGCCGACGTCGCCGTACTCCCAACGCTGCGCGCGAACGTCGTCGACGCGGATCGGAAGGCCCTCATGCATGCCGGCAGCATGGCAGTCCCAGCGAGCGGCCAAGCGCTGGTGCGCGGCAAGCCCTCTAAGCGCCCGCAAGACAGGCCGCTGAGCGTCGGTGGTACGGTCGCGCGCGTGCGGCACCGATCCACGAGCCCCGGACCCACACGCAGCGCTTTTCCGCCGATCGCGGACTACGGCTTCCTCTCGGACTGCGAGACCACCGCCCTGATCGCGCCCGACGGCAACGTCGAGTGGCTTTGCCTACCCCGGATGGACTCCCCGAGCGTGTTCGGAGCGGTCCTCGACCGCGACGCGGGCAGCTTCCGCCTCGGGCCGACCGGCGTCAAGGTGCCCGCCGGGCGGCGCTATCTCCCGGGCACGATGGTGCTGGAGACGAGCTGGGGGACGCGCGGCGGCTGGTTGATCGTGCGCGACGTGCTGCTGATGGGCCCGTGGCACCACACCGCGGACCGATCGGGCACCCACCGTCGGACGCCGACCGACTACGACGCCGATCACGTGCTGCTGCGCATGGTGCGGTGCGTCAACGGCGAGGTCCAGCTCGGGCTGTCCTGCGAGCCGGCGTTCGACTACGGCGCGCAGCGGGCTACGTGGGAGTACTCGGGCGACGCCTACCACCAGGCGGTGGCACGCTCCGAGGGATCGGATCTCGAGTTGCGCCTCTCGACCGACCTCAACCTGGGCATCGAGGGTCCGCGCGTCACCGCGCGTCACCTCATCAAGGAGGGCGAAGCGCTGTTCTGCGCCCTCTCCTGGAGCGAGCACCCGGCCCCGACGAGCCACGACGAGGCCTACGACCGGCTCGTGTGGACCGCGCACCACTGGCAGCACTGGCTCGACCGGGGGAACTTCCCCGACCATCCGTGGCGCACCGACCTGCAGCGCAGCGCCCTCACCCTCAAGGGCCTGACGTACGCTCCGACCGGCGCGATCGTCGCGGCCGCGACCACCTCGTTGCCCGAGACGCCGGGCGGCGAGCGCAACTGGGACTACCGCTACTCGTGGATCCGCGACTCCACCTTCGCGCTGTGGGGCCTGTACACACTCGGCTTCGACTGGGAGGCGTCGGACTTCTTCTACTTCGTCGCCGACGTGACCGAGGCCGAGCAGGGCACGCTGCAGATCATGTACGGGATCGACGGCCGCGCCGAGCTGCCCGAGCGCACGCTCGATCACCTCTCGGGCTACGAGAGCGCGCGCCCCGTGCGCGTGGGCAACGCCGCGCACTCGCAGGCCCAGCACGACGTGTGGGGTGCCGTGCTCGACTCGATCTACCTGCACACGAAGTCGCGCGACGGCCTGCCCGAGAGCGTCTGGCCGCTGCTGGTCCAGCAGGTCGAGGCCGCGCAAGCGAACTGGCGCAAGCCCGACCGCGGCATGTGGGAGGTGCGCGGGGATCCGAAGCACTTCACCTCGTCCAAGCTCATGTGCTGGGTGGCGATGGACCGCGGTGCCCGGCTGGCCGAGCTGCGCGAGGACTGGGAGCGGGCCACGGCCTGGCGCGCCGCCGCCGACGAGGTCCACGCCGACATCTGCGAGCACGCGCTCGACGACCGCGGGGTGTTCACCCAGCACTACGACACGGAGGCGCTGGACGCGTCCGTGCTGCTGATGCCGCTCGTGCGCTTCCTGCCCGCCGGCGACGAGCGCATTCGCGCGACCGTGCTCGCGATCGCCGAGGAGCTGACCGAGGACGGGCTCGTCCTGCGCTACCGGGTGCAGGAGACCGACGACGGCCTCGCGGGCGACGAGGGCGCCTTCACGATCTGCTCGTTCTGGCTGGTCTCGGCGCTGTGCGAGATCCGCGAGGTCGACCGCGCCCGCGACCTGTGCGAGAAGCTGCTGGGCTACTCGAGCACGCTCGGGCTCTACGCCGAGGAGATCGACCCGCGCTCCGGTCGCCACCTCGGCAACTTCCCGCAGGCGTTCACGCACCTCGCGCTGATCAACGCGGTGATGCACGTCATCCGCGCCGAAGCGGCGCTCGAGGCGCATGTCGCCGACTTCACGCGCGACCCCGCCCGCGCGGCCGCGCAGGAGCCGTCGGCGTCGCCCGCGACCGCGCGGGAGCCACTGGCCCCACCGGCGGTCGACTGAGCCGTTTGCCTCCGAAGGGGTAGCTTGCACATCATGAGCGCGGTCACCCCCAACGCCTGGATCCTGCAGACCGATCCGAAGCAGTTCGACATCGCCCGGTTCGTCCGCGACTTCGACACGGGCAAGGGGCCCGCCTCGATGAACTGGCCGGTGGATCCTGCCGGAGCGGCGATCCGCCCGGGGGACCGGATCTTCCTGTGGAGCGGCGGCGAGGACCGGGTGGCCGGCGTGCTCGCCCTGGGGCGGGCCACTTCGGTGCCGGGGGAGCTTCCCGACGACGGCGCAGCGTATCGCCGCTCCTCGGCCGCCCGGCCCGAGGGCGACCAGCTCCGTGTCTCCGTCGACATCGAGCGCGTGCTCCCGCGGCCCATGTTCCGGGTCAAGCTCGAGTGGGACCTCGAGATAGACGCCAAGGCCTTCCTGCCCGCCGAGGAGGGCCTCGTCTTCCCGCTCGCGGCCGCCCAGGCCGAAGCACTCGAGCAGCGCTGCCTGGCCGTCACCGCACGACCGCGGGCCGCCCGCCGCGCCAACTGAGCCAGCGGTCGGGGCCTGACGTTTCGAGACGCCGCGCATTGACAACTCGGGAGCGCCGCGAAAGGGTGCACCGGATGCCAGCGGGAAGCGATTGGGCTGTTCGGGACCGCACGGTCTGGCACCAGATGAGCGGGCGCCCGCCGGCGGGCGCGAAGGGACCGCTGATCGTCGCCGAGGGCGACGGCGCGTGGGTCACCGACGTCGACGGCAACCGCTACCTCGACGGCCTCAGCGGCCAGTGGTGCGTCAACGTCGGCTACGGGCGCGAGCGGCTGGCCGACGCCGCGGCCGAGCAGCTCAAGCGGCTCGCCTTCCACCCGCTCACGCGCGGCCACCTGCCGGCGATCGAGCTGGGCGAGCGCCTCGACGCGCTGCTCGGCGGCGACCGGGCGACGTTCTACTCGAACTCCGGCTCGGAGGCCAACGAGCTGGCCTTCAAGCTCGTGCGCCAGTTCCACCAGCTGCGCGGCGAGCCGCAGCGGTTCAAGATCATCGCCCGCTACCGCGCCTACCACGGCTCGACGCTCGGCGCGCTGTCGGCGACCGGCCAGGCGCTGCGCCGGAGCGGATACGAGCCGCTCGCGCCCGGCTTCCTGCACGTGTTCCCGCCCGACCCGTTCCGCGACGGCATCGCCGGCGACGACCTCGACGCCTACGGCCGCCGGTGCGCGGCCGAGCTGGAGCGCACGATCGAGTTCGAGCTGCCCGAGACGGTCGCGGCGGTGATCATGGAGCCGATCATCACGGGCGGCGGGATCCTGATCCCGCCGGACTCCTACCTGCCCGCCGTCAAGGCCTCATGCGAGCGCCACGGCGTGCTGCTGATCGTCGACGAGGTCATCTGCGGCTTCGGGCGCGTCGGAAGCTGGTTCGGCCATGACGCCTCCGGCGTGCGGCCCGACGTGGTGACGATGGCGAAGGGCATCACCGGGGCCTACTTCCCGCTCGCCGCCACGGTGGTCGCCGACGAGATCTTCGCCGCCTTTCCCGCCGACCCGGCGAGTGCCGGGCGCCTGCGCCACATCAACACCTTCGGCGGCCATCCCGCAGGCTGCGCCGTCGCGCTGGAGACGATCGCGATCATGGAGGAGGAGGGACTGGTGGAGCGCTCGGCCACGCTGGGCGCGACACTGCTCGCGCGGCTGCAAGAGGCGCTCGGCGGCCACCCGCTGGTCGGCGAGGTCCGCGGCCGCGGCTTGTTGATCGGAATCGAGCTGGTCGCCGACCGGGCGACGCGCGCCCCCGCCGAGCGTGCCGTCTCGGCCGGCATCGTCGCCGGCGCGCAGCAGCACGGGCTCCTGGTCGGGCGCAACGTCGACACGGCGGCCGGCCTGGACAACGTGATCGCGCTCGCCCCGCCGCTCTCCATGACCGACGCGGACGCCGACCACATCGTCGAGGCGCTGGGCGCGGTCTTCGAGGCAGGCGACAGCCGCGGAGTGCCGCCGGTGACGGGTGTTCCGAGGGGCGCAGCCGCATGAGCGACCTGATCTTCGCCGGGGGAACGGTCGTCACCGCAGAGGGCTCGTTCCGCGCCGACGTGGCGGTGTCCGGGGAGACGATCGAAGCGGTCGGCGTCGACCTGCAGCGCGACGGCGCCGAGGTGGTCGACGTCTCCGGCGCACGGCTGATGCCGGGCTTCATCGACGGGCATACGCACCTGGCGATGCCGTTCGGGGGCACCGTCACCGCCGACGACTGGGACACCGGGACCGCCGCCGCGGTGGCGGGCGGGACGACGACGCTCGTCGACTTCTCCCTGCAGGACGTCGAGGGAACGCTCGCCGGCGCGGTGGAGGCATGGCAGGGCAAGGTGGAGGGCACGGCGCGGATCGACTTCGGGCTCCATGTGGCGATCACCAACCTCACCGAGGCGGTCAAGGCGGAGCTGCCGTCGCTGCCCGCCCTTGGCGTGGCGACGGTGAAGATCTTCATGGCCTACAAGGGCACGCCGCTCTACACCGCCGACGAGGACCTCTTCGAGGCGATGCAGATCGCACGCGAGTGCGGGCTGCTGGTGCTGGTGCACGCCGAGAACGGCGACGCGATCGCCAAGCTCCAGGCCCAGGCGCTCGCACGCGGCGACACGGAGCCGCGCTGGCACGCGCTGACCCGGCCGGAGGCGGTCGAGGCGGAGGCGACGAATCGCGCGATCCGGCTCGCCGAGGTCGCCGACGCGCCGCTGCTGGTGGTGCACGTCTCCTGCGCGGCCGCGCTGGAAGAGGTCAAGCGCGCGCACGCCCGGGGGCGCCCGGTGTACGCCGAGACGTGCCCGCAGTACCTCGTGTTCTCCGAGGCCGACCTCGCCCGGCCCGACTTCGAGGGCGCGAAGTTCGTCCTCTCCCCACCGCTGCGCGACCCGTCCAACCAGCCCGCGCTCTGGCGCGGCCTGCAGAGCCAGGACCTGCACATCTTCGGCTCGGACCACTGCTCGTTCAACTTCGCCGGCCAGAAGGAGCTCGGCCGCGACGACTTCACGCTGATCCCCAACGGCGCGCCCGGGGTGGAGGAGCGCCCGTCGGTGCTGTGGACACACGGCGTGCGCGAGGGGCGGATCACCGAGAACCTGATGGTCGCCGTGCTGGCCACGAACCAGGCCAAGGTGCACGGGATGGCGGGCCGCAAGGGCGCGCTCGCGCCCGGCGCCGACGCCGACGTCGTCGTCTGGGACCCCGACCTGACCGTCACGGCGACCCAGGGCAACCGCCACGGGAACGTCGACTACACGCTGTACGAGGGGATGACGTTCACCGGCGGCCCAGCCTCCGTCTACGTGCGCGGGAAGCTGGCCTACCGCGACGGCGAGGTCCTCGCGGAGAAGGGATCGGGCCGCTACGTGCACCGCACCTTCGCGCAGCCCGCCCCCGCCGCCGCGGTCCGCTGATGGCCGCCGTCGACCCGGCCAGGGCGGTCGCCGGCCTGCGCGAGATCGCGCGGCTGACCGGCGACGAGGACGGCGCCCAGCGCGTGGCGTGGACCGACACCTGGATCACCGCGCGGGAGTGGCTCCGGCGCGAGCTCGACGGCATCGAGGGCGTGTCAGTCGAGACCGACGAGGCGGGCAACACGTGGGCGACGGCACCCGGTGACTCCGAGCGGTTCGTCGTCATCGGCGGGCATCTGGACTCCGTCCCGAACGGCGGCTGGCTTGACGGGACCCTGAACGTAGTGGCCGGGCTCGAGGTGCTGCGGGCGCTCGCGCCCGAGCCGCGCGCGCTCTCCCTCAGGCTCGTCGACTGGGCCGACGAGGAGGGCGCGCGCTTCGGGCGCAGCCTGCTCGGCTCGAGCGCCTGCGCCGGCACCCTGGACCCGGAGGCCGTGCGCGGGCTCACCGACCGCGACGGCACCGCCCTGCCAGACGCGCTGGCCACATACGGCGTGCAGCTCGACCGGATGCACGAGTCCGGCGTGCGGCTGGCGGGCGCCGTCGCCTACCTGGAACTTCACATCGAGCAAGGACCGGTGCTCGAGCGCCTGGACCTGCCGCTCGGCGTCGTGCTCGGGACCTTCGGGGTGCAACGCCACACGATCCGGTTCACCGGGGCGCACGCCCACGCCGGCGCCACGCCGATGGACGTGCGCCAGGACGCGTTCCTGGCCGCCGCGCGCAGCGCGCTCGCCTTCCGCGACGACGCCGCCGCGCGCGAGGATGTGCGGGCCACCACCGGCGTCGTCCGCGTATCGCCCGGGATCGTCACGGCCTTCAACGGCACGTGCGAAGTCTCGCTCGACCAGCGTGCGCTCGACGCGGACGCGCTGGCCGACATGCTGGAGATCGCCAAGGCGAACGCCGCCCGGATCGCCGAGGAGGAGCGCTGCCAGGTGGCCTGGGAGCGGGTGTGGGAGATCGAGCCGATCCCCTTCGACCCGGCGCTCATCGAGCTCGCGGACGAGGCGGTCACCGCGGTCGCCGGGACGAGCCACCGGCTGCCGAGCGGCCCGCTGCACGACGCGGCGGAGATGGCGCGCGTGATGCCCACCGTGATGCTCTTCGTCAAGAGCCTGGGCGGCGTGAGCCACACCAAGGCGGAGGACACGCCCGATGCGGACATCGAGCTGTCCGTCCGCGCCCTCCACGAGCTCACGCACAAGACCCTCGACCGGCCGGTGCAAGCATCGTGAGCCATGCCGACGTCATCCGCGACTCGCCGCTGAGCAACGGAGACCTCGCCCCCACCGGGCGCGAGCAGCGCACCTGGGGCACCTACAACCTCGCTGCGCTCTGGATCGGCCTGTCGATCGTCATCACGACCTACACGCTCGCGTCCGGCCTGATCGCCGCCGGGATGACGTGGTGGCAGGGGCTCCTCACGGTCTCGCTCGGCAACTTCCTCGTGCTGATCCCGATCCTGCTCAACTCCCATCCGGGGACGAAGTACGGGATCCCCTTCCCCGTGCTCGTACGCTCTAGCTTCGGCATCCGCGGCGCCAACGTCGCCGCGATGGCGCGGGCGCTCGTGGCCTGCGGGTGGTTCGGCATCCAGACCTGGATCGGGGCGCTCGCGCTGGACACGCTGATGACGACGCTGAGCTCCGCCTGGGCGGACGTCGGCGGCCATAAGGCGATCGCGTTCGGCGTCTTCTGGCTCGTCCAGGTGGCGATCATCCTGCGCGGGATCGAGGGCGTCCGCAAGCTCGAGAGCTACGCGGCGCCGCTGCTGCTGGGCTCGAGCGTCGCGCTCTTGATCTGGGGCTTCGGGGTCGGCGGCGGGATCGGCAACGTGTTCTCGGCCTCGTCGAACCTGGTCACGGACGACCAGAGTTTCTGGTCGTTGTTCGGCCCCGGCCTGGCGGCGAACGTCGGCTACTGGATCACGCTGTCGATGAACATCCCCGACTTCACGCGCTACGCGAAGGACCAGCGCTCGCAGATGGTCGGACAGAGCATCGCCATGCCGCTGACGATGACGGGCTTCTCGTTCATCGGCATCGCCGTGACGGCGGCGACGGTGGTCGAGTACGGAGAGCCGATCTGGGACCCGGTGGCACTGGTCGCGCGGCTGCTCGCCGACCTGCCGGTGCTGCTCGTGATCGCGATGGTGATCGTGGTCATCGCGCAGATCTCGACGAACATGGCGGCCAACGTCGTCTCGCCGTCCAACGACTTCTCCAACCTCTCGCCGCGCCAGATCTCGTTCCGCACGGGCGGGCTGATCACCGCGGTCATCGGGATCATCTCGTTCCCGTGGCAGCTCTACGAGGATGTCGGCGCCTACATCTTCACCTGGCTCGTCGGCTACGGCAGCCTGCTCGCCTCGTTCCTCGCCGTGATGGTGTTCGACTACTGGCTGCTGCGCCGCGCGAAGCTGAACCTCGCCGAGCTGTACCGGCCGGGCCCGGGCGGCGAGTACTGGTTCTCGGGCGGCTACAACTGGCGCGCATTGGCGGCGGTGTCCGCGGGCGTGCTCCCGGTGGTGCCCGGATTCCTCCACGCGGCGACGACGGAGGGCGGCGTCGTCGCCGACCCGGACTTCTTCGACGAGCTCTATCGCTACGGCGTGTTCGTCGCGTTCGGCATCTCCGCGCTCGCGTACGTCGCGCTGTCGCGCGCGCAGAGCGGCGCGCGCTCTCCCGCCGCGGCCGGAGCCGACTGACGCCGTGGACTTCGGCGTCACCTTCCAAACCGATCCGCCGGCCAGCCGCGTCGTCGAGCTCACCCGGCGCGCCGAGGGGCTCGGCTTCAGCCACGCGTGGACGTTCGACTCGCACATCCTGTGGCAGGAGCCCTACGTCATCTACGCGCAGATGCTCGCGGCCACGGAGCGGATCATGGTCGGGCCGTGCGTCACCAACCCCGCCACGCGCGACCCGACGGTCACCGCCTCGCTGTTCGCCACGCTCAACGACGGGTTCGGCAACCGCACGATCTGCGGCATCGGCCGCGGCGACTCCGCGCGGCGCGTGCTGGGCAAGCCGCCCACGACGCTCGCCGAGACCGAGGCGGCGATGCACGTCATCAAGGAGCTGGCGGAGGGCCGGTCGATCGAGACGCCGGCCGGCGAGGTGCGCATCCCGTGGGTGCGGGAAGGCCGGCTCGACGTGTGGATGGCCGGCTACGGGCCCAAGGCGCTCGCGCTCGTGGGCCGCAAGGCCGACGGCTTCATCCTCCAGCTCGCGGACCCGGTGATCGTGCGCTGGACGGTGGAGCGCGTGCGGTCGGCGGCGCTGGAGGCCGGGCGCGACCCGGCCGAGATCGCCATCTGCGTGGCGGCTCCCGCCTACCTCGGCGACGACCTCGACCACGCGCGCGAGCAGTGCCGCTGGTTCGGCGGCATGGTCGGGAACCACGTCGCCGACCTCGTGCGCCGCTACGGCGAAGGCGGCGAGCGGAGCGGTGGCGAGCCCTCCGGGCGAGACAGGATCCCCACGGCGCTGACGGACTACATCCGCGCGCGGGAAGGCTATGACTACGCGCACCACGGCCGTGCGGGCAATCCGGACACCACGTTCGTGCCCGACGAGATCGTCGACCGGTTCTGCGTGTTGGGCACCGTCGACGATCATGTCGCCAAGCTCCGCGAGCTCGAGGCGCTCGGGGTCGACCAGTTCAATGTCTACCTCATGCACGACGCGCAGGAGGCGACGCTCGACGGCTACGGCGAGCACGTGATCCCGGCGCTCGGACACTGACGGTTCGGAGCTGCAGACTCCAATGTAGCGGCAGACGACGATCATCGTCCCTCCGCAGTCTGCCAGCAGCCGGCCGGCGCGGTCGAACGCCGCCGCCTTGCGGCTCCCTGGCTCGGCACGGGAAGGAAGCCGTCGATCGCCGCGACCCCGCGCCCGCTGGTCAGCGGGCGCGGGTGCGGACGGCGAGGCCCGCGAGCGCCGTGGCGCTCGCCGCCGCTGCCGCCAGCAGCGGCCGCTTGCGCTTGGTCAGCGCGAGCTGCAGCGAGCGCGGCTTCGCCTCGTCGTCGAAGCGGCCGTGCGCTCCGCGGTCGCCGGGCAGCGGGGCGTAGAGGTAGTCCGGCCGGTCGGGATCGATCGGGATGTCGGTCTGCTGAGCGTCGATGTTGGTGCGCGCGAGATAGCGATCGCCGATCCAGGGGGCGACCGCGTTGCCGGCGATGAGCGCGACCGTGTTGTGGCCGACCCACACCTCGCGGCGCGGGTGCGCGGCCGCGAACACGATCGCGTCGGCGGCCACTTCCGGCTGCCAGATCGGCGGCACCGGCTGCGGATGCTTGACGAGCGTCGTGCGGACCTGTCCGAACTGCGGCGTGTTGAGGCCGGGAAGCTGGACCATCGTGAGCTTCACGCCGCTGTGCTCGGCCAACAGCTCGCAGCGAAGCGCGTCGGTGAACCCGCGCATGGCGAACTTCGCCGCGCAGTAGCTCGCCTGCAGCGGGATCGCGCGGTAGGCGAGCGCCGACCCCACCTGCACGATCACGCCACGGTCGCGCGGCCGCATGCGCTCGAGCGCGGCGAGCGTGCCGTTCACGCAGCCGAGATACGTCACCTCGGTGGCGCGGCGGAACTCCGCCGCGGTGGTCTCCCACACGCGTGCGAGGACGGCGGCCATCGCGCAGTTCACCCACACGTCGATCGGCCCGAGCTCGGCTTCGACCCGCGCCGCGGCCTCGTCGACGGCGGCGCTCTCCGACACGTCCGCGACGCAGACGAGCGCCTGCGCGCCGAGCTGCTCGACCTCGCTCCGCGCGGCCTCGAGCCCGTCGCGCCCGCGGGCGATCAGTCCGACCTTCGCGCCCCGGGCGGCGAACGCGCGCGCCGTCGCCCGCCCGACGCCGGCGGAGGCGCCGGTCACGACGACGACGCGGCCTCTCATCCGACTGCCTCACCTCGAAGGCCACCTGTCTCGGCCGGGGGGCTCGCCACCGGCTGACGCCTCGCCAACGGCGCTTCGCGGCCGCCTCGCGCGACCCGCTCGCGCGCCTCGGTCAGCGCCTGCGCCGCATTGACGAGGCCGCTGTGGGAAATCGCCTGGGGAACGTTCCCCAGCGGCTCTCCCGTCCCCGGATCGACCTCCTCGGCGAGCAGGCCGAGGTCGTTCGCCGCGCCCGCCGCACGCTCGAAGACCGCTTCCGCCCGCTCGAGCCGCCCCGCCCGCGCATGACATTCCGAGAGCCAGAACGAGGCGAGCAGGAAGGCCCCGTCCTCGGCGCCGGTCCAGCGCCGCAACAGGCCGTCGTTGCCGAGCTCGCGCTCGAGCAGCGCGATCGTCCGCGTCATCCGCGGGTCCTCGAACCCGACGAGCCCGACCAGCGGCAGGAGCAGGACGCCGACATCGAGGTGGTCTGATCCGAAGGCGCCGGTGAAGGCGCCGAGGCGCTCGCTGTAGCCGTCGCGCAGCACGGTGTCGCGGATCTCGTCGCGCACCGCCGCCCAGCGCGGAGCGTCGGCGTCGCTTCCGAGCCGGTCCGCGAGCCGGACGGCGCGGTCGAGCGCGACCCAGCAGCCGGCCTTGGACACGACGTAGTCGCGCTCCCCCTCGCGTCCCTCCCAGATGCTCGCGTCGGGCTCGCGCCACTGCTTCGCCGCCCGGTCGCCGAGCTCGCACAGGAACGACGCGGTGAGCGCGTCGGGCGTGCCGAGCTCGTCGCGGATCACCCATGCGCAGTCGAGCACGTGGCCGAGCACGTCGAGCTGCTGCTGATTCCAGGCGGCGTTGCCGATGCGCACGGGCCGGGAGCCGAGATGGCCGGCGAGGTGCTCGAGCTCGTGCTCGGCGAGGTCGCGCTCGCCCTCCACGCCGAACATGATCTGCACTCGATCCGCGTGCCGGCAGCTCACCCCCGCCCGGACCATCCAGCCGAAGTAGCGCATGGCCTCGTCGCTGCAGGTCGAGGCCGAGAGAGCGCGCGCGATCATCGCGGCGTCCCGCAGCCACGCGAAGCGGTAGTCCCAGTTGGAGTCGCCGCCGGCGACCTCGGGCAGCGACGTGGTCGCGGCGGCGATCACGGCGCCGCTGGGCTGGTACGTCAGGCCCTGGATGACGAGCGCCGCGAAGCGCACGGCTTTCTGGTGAGCGCCCTCGTAGCCGCTGTGCATCGCGCTCCACGAGCGCCACGCTTCCGTCGTGTCGTCGAGCGTCGCGTGCGGGTCCAGCGCCGCCGGCGGGGACGCGAACGTGCCTGGGACGCGGTGCAGCACGAAGCCCGCGCGCTCGCCCGCGCGCAAATCGAAGGTCGCGCGCGCCCGGCTGCCGTCGGCGGCGAGCGGGCGCTCGCCGCGCAGGAAGATCCGCTCCGGGCCACCCACGCTCGCGACGCCGCCGGCCTCCTCGACCACGCTGGGAACCGCGAGGCCGTACTCGAGCCGCGGCACGCACTCGAGCTCGACGGCGACCTCTCCCTCGAGCGCCTCGACGACGCGCACGAGCGCATGCGGCACTGAGGTGCCGATGTCGTGGCCGCGGGCACCGGCCGCGAACGCCAGCGCGTCGGTCACCCGCAGCGTGCCGGAGCCGGTGCGCATCGTGGTCTCCAGCACGAGCGTTCCCGGCCTGTAGCGCCAAGTCGCCTCGAACGGCGCGGCCGGACGCAGCGTCCAGTGCCCGGCGTCGTCGTCCAGGATCGCGCTGAAGGCGCTGGGCGAGTCAAAGCGCGGGGCGGGCCACCAGTCGACCACGCCACGGCGCGTCACCAGCGCAGCCGAGCGGCAGTCCGACAGCAGGGCGTGGTCCCGGATCGGCTCGGGCATGCCCTTAGGCGCGGTCTTCTGCGGCCTTGTACGCGAGCTGGAGGAAGTCCGAGACGGTTTCGGCTGCGTACATGCCGGCGACGAAGCGGGTCGTGCGCGGAGCGGCGACGAGGCCGACCGCGAAGCCCGCCGCCACCCACTGGGCCAGGCAGTACGGGCAGACCAGCAGCTCGCCGATGGCGAAGCGCGTGCCGGTGCCGCGCGCCGCCTCGTCGAGCTCGCCGTGGCCGGCCGGCTCTTGGAAGCGCGTGAACGGTGCTCGGATGAAGCTCGTGACCTTGTCCTTGGCCACCAGTCGGGTGACCTTGTGCGTCGCCACGCCCGCGAGCGCGAGATCGCCGAGCGACACGTGCTCGGGCAGGTCGCGACCACCGGCCCGCAGGGCGGCCAGCGCGCCGCCCAGCGCCACGCCGAACGCCAGCGTCAGCCCGGCGTACGCCCCGAGCGGCCGGTGCTCGTGCGGCGCGTAGCCCGCGACGGCGTCTTCGATCGGTGCGGCAGCGGTCGTCATGGGCGGCGTGTACCCGGCCCCCGGCTGCCGCGAACGGAGCCGGGCGGGTTGGCGTTCAGGAGACCCATCACCAGGGCGACGGCTCGTAGTCCTTGAGGAAGCACCCGTGGAGGTCCTCGCCCGCCTCGCCGCGGACGATCGGGTCGTAGACCCGCGCGGCGCCGTCGACGAGATCGAGCGGCGCGTGGAACCCCTCGCCGGCCAGGCGCATCCTCGTCGGGTGCGGGCGCTCGTCGGTGATCCAGCCCGTGTCGACGCTGGTCATGAGGATGCCATCGGTCAGCAGCTCCTGCGCGCTCGTGCGCGTCAGCATGTTCAGCGCCGCCTTCGCCATGTTCGTGTGGGGATGGCCCGGTCCCTTGTAGCCCCGGCTGAACTGGCCCTCCATCGCCGAGACGTTGACGACGTAGCGGCGGCGGGCGGTCGACGCGGCCAGCGCCGGCCGCAGGCGGCTCACCAGGATGAAGGGCGCGGTGACGTTGCAGAGCTGCACCTCGAGCAGCTCGGTCGGGTCCACCTCGTCGATCTTCCGGCTCCAGCTGTTGACGGCATGGAGGTCCGGCGTGAGCCCGCCGGCATCGATCGCGCTTCCGGCGGCGATCCGCTCCGCCGAAGCCGAGCCGACGGTCAGCGCGAGCGCCGGCAGCCCCTCCGGGGTCGGCGTCCAGTGGCTGCCTGCCGGCAGCGACGCCGACTCCGCCGCCGCGAGCTGCGCGTACGCCTCGAGGGAGCGGCGAACGGTCTGCGCGGCGTTGTTGATCAGGATGTCGAGCGGCCCCTGACCGGCAATCGAGTCCGCGAGCGCGACGACCTGCTCGGGCACCCGCAGGTCGATTCCGACGATGCGGAGGCGGTGCCGCCAAGCGGCGCTGTCGGCCATCGCGTCGAACCGGCGTGCCGCGTCGTTCGGGAAGCGCGTGGTGATCGTCGTGTGTGCGCCGTCGCGCAGCAGGCGCAGCGCGATGTACATGCCGATCTTCGCCCGGCCGCCGGTGAGCAGGGCCCGCCGCCCCGACAGGTCCACGCGCGCGTCACGGTGTGAGCGGTTGACCGCGGCGCAGCGCGGGCAGAGCTGGTGGTAGAACGCATCCACCTCGACGTAGCGGCGCTTGCAGACGTAGCAGGCGCGCGCCCGGATCAGCGTGCCCGCCGTCGTGCCCGAGGCAAGGGCCAGCAGCGGAAGGCCCTGGGTCTCGTCGTCGATGCGGCCCGGAGCGCCCGTCGCCGTCGTCGCGGTCACCGCCGCGTCGCCGGCCGCTGTGGCGGCGCGACGCTCGGCGCGCCGGCGCTCCTTGACGGTCTTGAAGAGCTTCGCGGTCGCGCGCCGGACCGCGACGGCGTCGGCGTGCTCGACCGGGAGCCGCTCGACCTCCGCGAGCACGCGCAGGCATTCCTCCAGGCGTTCGGGTTCGATGCCGCGCACGCCTGGATCGTAGGCGGGCGCGATGAGTCTCCAGTCGTCCGGCAGTCTATGGGCCATGTTCAAGCACACGAAGGCATTCGGCCAGGGGCCCGACATCGCGTGGTTCAAGGACCCGGCCGCCAACGTGCTCTCCGTGCTCCGCGTCGAGTAGACGTCGCGGTCACCAGGTGGTGACTCCCCGCCGCCCGCTACTGCTCGTCGGCGGGGCGGGTGCGGTCGTGCACGTGCGTACCGGGCCGCTCGTGCATCCGGAGCGCCGAGAACGGCTGACAGCGCGTGGCGAGCTCCACCCCCACTCCCTCACGCGCGGCGCGGCCGGCCGCCGAGACGAGCTCGAGCACGTGCACGTCG
>Ga0136627_1000234_pt1 | contig 19377 bp, 16 predicted proteins | sample AntDrymUQ4892206_2_FD_104652 | JGI IMG/M metagenome (GOLD analysis project Ga0136627, IMG submission 104652) | Polar desert sand microbial communities from Dry Valleys, Antarctica - metaG UQ489 (22.06) | ecosystem: Environmental > Terrestrial > Soil > Desert | place: Antarctica: Dry Valley... | reverse complement strand
CTACCACCCGGGCTACTACGGCGCGTTCGTCCTGGACCCCGACGGGCACAACGTCGAGGTCGTCAACCACAACCGCTGAGCCATGGCCGACGACGCCGCCCGCCACATCTCGCAGGCCAAACGTTTCAGACGGTCGCTCGCGACAGGCCCCGACAAGGTCGTCGGCCTCACGGATCGACGGGTGGCGATCGAAACGAGGACCGCCCGTTTGTAGCTCGCCGCCGCTGTAGTGGAGCCTTCGTCCCCGGGCCGTCGCAGCGTTCACGTTGGCGACTTTCAGAACGCGAGCCCCCGATGTCCATGCGGCTGCGAGTGATTCAGGCTCGCTGCCGCATCGAGGCAGACGCGATAGCGCCTAGCGTCAACCGGTGATTCATGTGAACCTCCCCGTGGTTGACTACCAGCCCAACACGATGGTGAGTTCGCGCGCGCCCGCCGCTGGACCATGCAGACCGAGCTATCCGATCGTTCGCGCGTGTCCGTCGCCGCTTCGCACGGTCAACGCCGCGATCATCGCCGCCAGCGCCGGCAGGCAGAGCAGCATCGCGACCAGCTCGACCGGGACGACGACCGGTTGAACCTGGATCGAGATCGTCGCCCACGTCAGCCACGCGAAGTACGCGGCGCGCAGGTTGCCGCCACGGCCGCGGCGGCCGACAAGGCGAACGCTTGACTCGCGGCGATGCCGCGCAGTGCTGCCCGGCTGGCGCCGATGGTGCTCAGCAGCCGCAGTTCGCGGGCGGCCTCGGCGCGACCTGCTGCAAGCGCGAGAAGGACGAGGATGAGGCTGACGGGCAGACCGACGGCCAGCGCATAGGCACGCAGCGGAACGGGAGCGGCCTCTTTGCTGGCGAGCAGGACCACGAGGTCGCGCCCGCTCGCTGCGACGAGCTTGGCGTCCAGCTCGTCGGGGATGGGCTTCGCCGTGACCGCCATCCAGCAGCACGGCTTGGCCGTCAGACCTCGCCGCTGCGCTGTCTGCGGGTTCAGCCAGATCGGCGCGATGTCGGCCGCCTCGGGAACCTTGAGCGCGGCGCTGCGAAGTTCCTGAGCTCCGGCGCTACGGGTGGATCCCAACTTCACGACCTCACCTGAGATGCTCAGGGCGTCGGGTCCGCCGGTCCCGAGCCGCGCGAGCCCCCATGCGGCCAGCAGATCCGGCGTCGCGATCCACGTCGGGTGTTGGGAGCGCAGCTTGTCGCGTGGGCGCTTGTAGTCCAGCCGCACGGATTCGTAGGCGGGGACGCCGGCCCCGAGCTCGGACGTGCTGAGCGGACGGGCCGGGTCGACCGGTACGAGAATCGGCGCGATTCGGGCGTCCGGAAGGAGTGCCTTGATGCGCGACAGCGCGGCTCGTGCCGCACGCTGCGGCTGCTCGCGGCGGTGCAGGACCTGTCCGGCCTCCGCGCTCGCTGCGTCTCTGAGGATGAGCACGTTCGGCGGAAGGTTCGGCGGCTGCCGGTCTCGCGCGGTGTCGGCTGAGCCGATCACGGTGAAGAGCGTCATCGGGACCGCGAGAACCGCGGTCAACGCGGCGAGCGACATCGCGGTGCGCTGCCGATGCCTGACGAGGTCGCGGCCGGCGAAGCGGGCGCCAAAGGTGCCGAGCCCCGCGATCCGCGCGGCGACACGCGCGAGCGCCGGCGCGAGAAGGCACAACGCCAGCACCAGCACCACGGGAGCAAGCCACGCGACGGCGACTCGCTCAGCACGGTCAGCCCAGGCGAGGAGGACCGGCGCCGAGATCAGCAGCACGACGCCGCAGGTCTGCATCGCGCGGGAAGGTCGCGGGCGAGGGCGCCGCGCCGACAGCGCGTCGCTCACCGGAATCCGTCCGATCGCGCGCGCGGGTTGGAGCGCGCCCGCGACGGACGCCACGACCACGACCACGAACACGACCGGCAGGACGAGCCATTGCCGCGGGTCTGGCATGACGTCGTGGCGGACGAGAAGCTCGAGCGCATCCGAGGTGCTTGCGCTGAGGAAGAACCCGGCGAGCGTTCCCACCACCGCTCCGGCGATCCCGACGCACAGGGCGGACGCCAAGACGGCGAAGCGGACTTGACGCCGCGTTGCGCCGACGGCGCTGAGCAATCCGAACTCCCGCAGGCGTCGCTGCGCGGAGATGAGGTATCCCAGCGACGCGATCAGCACGGTCAGCAGGAGCGCGGACAGCGCTCCCGCGAGCGCGTAGACCGCGAACGGGCTGAAGGCCCCGTCGCCCACGCTCCCGAAGCTCTGGATGCCGTGCTGGTCGGCAAAGTCGAAGATCTCCTCTCCGGGTGCGTCGATCAACAACACGGCCGACACCGGCTTCTCGATCGTGCCGGGCGCGACGTAGGCGGCGAGGTCGTCGTAGTTGGCCGGATCGCGGACGAGCCCGACGATGCGACGGTCGCCGGCGCGCGTCGTGAGGGTCGTTCCCACGCCGGCGCGCGGGTAGATCTCCCGCAGGAGCCGGGCGAGCGCGGGCGTCACGGCGAGCTCGCCGTTCCAACGCGGGTAGTGCCCGCTCAGCACCTCGAACGGCGCGCCGCCCAGGACACCGCCCAGATCCCTATCCAAGGGCCTGAGATCGCCGCTGACGCCCGACATCTTCAGTGATCCTCGGTAGCTCACGTCGAGACGCTGAAACTGCCGGCGGGCCGCACGGACGACGCCGTCGATCGGACGAGCCGCCGACGGCGCGACGTCGAGCTCAGCCTTCGCGCTCCCCGTCGCGCCTTCGACGGGGCGGCTCGAGTGCCACACGGCGATCCCCGCAACGGTCATGACGGCCGCTACCGACGCGAGCGTGAGCACCATCAGCAGGTACTGCTTGCGCTCCCTGAGCACATGTCGCGCACCCCACCGCAGCAGGGCGCGCAGCGAAGGCTTCATCTGAGTGCCGCGAGGGTGGTCGCAGGGCCTGCGGGCGCTGTCCCTGGCGTTTGCAGGCGACCGTCCTGCATCAGGACCACACGATCCGCGTGCGCGGCGATGGATTCGTCGTGGGTGACGAGGAGCCCTGCCGTCGCCGTACGGCGCAGCAGCGCGGCGATCGCGTGGGCGTTGACGGAGTCAAGTGCTCCGCTCGGCTCGTCGGCGAGAATCAGCCGTGCTCCGCCGATCGTCGCCCGGGCGATCGCCACGCGCTGGCGCTCACCGCCCGAGAGATCGTCGGGGTAGGCGCCGAAGCGGTCTTCGAGCCCGACGCGACCGAGCGCGGCGCGCGCCTCGCGGCGGGCGTCGCGCGTGCGGACACCGGACAGCTCCAGCGGTAGCGAAACGTTCTCGCCGGCGGTGAGCGATGCGACGAGGTTGAGCTCCTGGAACACGTAGCCGAGGCGGTCGAGCCGAAGCTTCGCCCGCTCGTCGTACGACATCGCTCCGACGTCCCGCCCGTCGACGCAGACCGTGCCAGAGGTCGGCGTGATCAAGCCGCCGACCAGCGACAGGAGGGTCGACTTGCCGGAGCCGCTCGGGCCCATCACGGCGACGAGCTCACCCTCGGCCACGGCGAGCGAGACGCCGTCGATGATCGTCCGTGCCTCTGCACCGTCGCCGACGCGAAAGACAACGTCGCTCAAATGGATCATCGTGTTGCCGATCGCTCAGACGCGGGCAGGCTCATGCGGTCAGCATCAGCAGCGTGCCCTCGCCGATCAGAATCGCGCCGCCGAACCGCAGCATGCTCGATCACCAGCGGCTTCTGTTAACCGTTACACCGAGGGCTATGCCGCTAACGTGACAGAGGGTGCTTGCCAGCATGAATCCTGCAGCATACCCGGTGGAATTCACGGCGACAGGAAGTTCCAAACCGTGTGCGTTTCCGTGGGCGAAGCCGAAGAACGCTACGGCGAGCAGCGCCCACCCGAGCCTGAGCGTCATCCGCGTCATCAACGCAGCACCCATCGCGACGAGTGAGCCCATAACCCACAGCTCGGTGCCGACGAGCTCCAAGCCGTTGAAGCCGGCGATGCCACCCACGAGCAGCGCGGCGACGAATGCTAGCGGCAGCCGCCAGATCGCCCCGCCGAGTAGTACGGCGCTGAGCAGACCTACGGCGATCATCGCCGCGAGGTGATCGATGCCGAGCAGGGGATGGAGGAATCCCTGCTCGAGTGAGTTCGGTGACGGAGCGTCCTCGTGCGCGCTCGCCATCTGCGCCGGCAGCAGGACCATCGCCACGGTCCCGCGGCACGCCGTGACGATCGTGCGAGCGCTGTTCGTACGCCGCTAGGAGAAATCGCCATTCTCGTCGGAGGCGGCGGCGACCTGGGTCAGGTTTTCCAGCGTACGCACCGCGAGGAGGTTGATCCAACCCAACCGGGCAAGGAACTCGTACGCGATGACTTCCTGATAAGTGTGCTCGGACTGGGTAAGTCAGAGATTAGATGCATGCGAGATAACACAGTTGCGCTTCACCGAGTGATCGCTCACGACGGTACGCGATCACGCGAGCTTTCACGGATCGGCCGCTGGCTGATGTCGCCGGAACAAGTGAACGCTTTGGCAGCGAAGTACGGTGTGCAATGACGATAACGGTCGTCTTGAGACGCCGGCGGCGAGGTTGCACCGTTGCTCCGTAGGGTCGACCGTAGCCGGCCGGCTTGTACCGGCTCGCGGGGAGGCCGTTGGCCGTCTCCGGAGCGGTATCAAGTCACGCCGGACATCCCCGACCGGCGACGAGCGACACAACAGAAGGAAGTTAGCCCGAATTGTGCATGAAGCAGCAGCGGCCCCGATGGTCGGGGCCGCTGAACCGTCCGCCTGAGCAGGGATTCTTCTGGGTGTCGAGGCCTGAAGGACCGACTCGGGAGGATCACCTTGAAGGTGACGCACGATGGGCGCCGGATAACCGTAGAAGTGACGCCGGACGGAGCGGGCTTGGTGTCGCACGCGGGCAGCGCGCTGCTGGCCCAGGTCGCCGACAAGACGGGGCTGACGCGGGCGCTGTCGCTGCGCCTTGGCGACCTCAAGACGCGTCAATCCGGCCACGACATGGGCGGCGTCGTGCGTGACCTGGCGGTGATGCTCGCCGACGGCGGCGACTGCCTGGCCGATCTGCGCGCGCTCGGCGATCAGCAGGCGCTGTTTGGGGAGGTCGCGTCGAGCTCGACGGCGTTTCGGGTGATCGACCGGATCGCCCGTGACCCCGACGGCCTCGAGCGGCTGCGGGCTGCTCACGGTCGCGCGCGGGCGCGCGCCTGGAAGCTGGCCGGGGCACCCACGCGGTTGGACGTCGACCTCGACGCGACGCTGCTGACGGCTCATTCGGAAAGGAAGGCGCCGCGGGGACCTTCAAGGGCGGCTTCGGCTTTCACCCGATGCTCGCCTATGGCGATCAGACCGACGAGGCGCTGGCCGGCGAGCTGCGCGCGGGCAACGCCGGCGCGAACACCGCTGCCGACCAGATCGCTGTCGCCGAGCATGCGCTTGAGCAGATTCCCGTCGAGCACATCGAGACGATCGACCTGCTGCTGCGCGTCGACTCCGCCGGGGCCTGCCACGAACTGCTGGACTGGTGCCGCGACGGCCAGATCCGCTACTCGGTCGGCTATGACCTGACATCACCACAAACCCCGCACAGGCCTTCACGACCGACCACCGCGAGCTTCGTGCACGATCGGGGTTAGGCCCACCGGGCCGACAGCCTCAAAGAGAGTCAGCTCGCCGCCGGTCGGGACCTTCTCCTCGGCGTCGGACGTCACCGACCCCCGAATCGAAACAGCAAGCCTCAAGGCGGAGGTGGGATTCGATGGCGGCGTTCGTCAGCTGCCGACGATCGCGTCTGCCTCGGTCTCCACCAGCCACCGAGGATCCAGGAACCCTTGGACGACGATGAAGCCCGAAGCTGGGCGGATCTCACCGAACGCTTCGCCATGGGCCTCACCGACAGCGGCGCCGTGAGCCGCATCCACGAGGAACACGCGGGTTCGCACGACGTCCCGAAGCGTCGCACCTGACTCGCCGAGCGCCGCTTCGATGATGGCGAGGCACCGCCGGGCTTGCACGCCCGCGTCGGGATCGACGTGGCCGTCGGGCCAGATCGCCGCAGTGGCTGAGACGAAGACCTGACGCTCGTCGCGGACGGCGCGGCTGAAGCCGATGGTCGCTTCAAAGGGGGAGCCTGAGCGGATGTGTCGTCGCACACGACGCAGGCTACGCTTGGGAACGCCGTGCACGCTCGGTGCTGCTTTCGCGTGAACTCGCAAGCGACGATCACGAAGCGCCAAGCCCACCCAGCCGCGCCCGACCATATCCCGGGGCGAACCCTCATGAGCGGCCGGATCGCGATCCGCCGTCCCGATCGCGACCCGGTCGCGACGCTCACACAGAGGCGGCCCGAGCGAGCCAGCCACGGAAGGCGACCCACCCCGCAGCATCCACCGAGCAGGCGCCCGAACCGCCGCGAACGCCCCGGCGTGGGCGGCGGCCGATCCCCGACCGGAGGCATCCCACCCCGCCGTTCGCCTCCGGGAGGGGACCGGACGCCGACCCACGCAACGCCCACGCCCGCAATCAAGGACCTCACCGGCAGCCAGCCCGTCGAGGATCAGCACGCCTCTCGTCCTTCGGGATCACCGCACGATGTGCAGGCCCAGCAGTCCCGGCAGCGCGGCGACGCCGGCTGAAACCGGATCCGCTCGCCGGCCCGCCTCCTCCGCCGCCTCCTTGCGGATCAGCGCGCGGCGGATCACGGCGGCGCCCGCGATCCGGAGCGGCTCGGGCGGGACCGACCGGGGCGGCGGGTCCACGAACGGGAGCCGGGTGACCGCATCGCGCCGGTCGAGCGAGAGGGCCGCGAGGGTGCGCCCGAACAGGTGCGCCGGAGCGACGCCATTGCCTGTGTATCCGAACGCGACCCATGCGGGCAGCCCGCGCAGCCCGACGATCGCCGGCCGGTGGGTGGGGGAGACATCGATCGGACCACCCCAGGCGTGGGCCATCCGCCGGCCCTCGAGCTGTGGAAAGAAGCGCACGAGGTCGGCTCTCACCTGCGCGACGACCCGGTGGTCGACCTCCATGCGCCCGCGGGGGCGTGACCCGGCCGCCATCCGCCCGCCCGCCCAGCCGAACACGATGCGATGGTCGCGGGTCGTGCGCATGTAGTGCAGCAGCGCGCGCCCGTCGGAGATCGCCTCGCCGCCGTCCCAGCCGAGCTCTTCGAGCACGTCGGGCACGGGCTCGGTGCACACGATGTGGCTGGAGGAGACGGTGAGCCGGTTGCGCAGCGGTGCGAGCATGCCGGTCGAGGCGTTCACTGCCAGCACCGCCGTGCGGGCGCGGACGCGGCCGCTCGCGGTCTGGACCGCGACACCGGCCGGAACCGGCCGCATCCCGGTCGCGCGGCTGCCCTCGAAGATGCGCGCCCCCTTCGCCAGCAGCCGCTCACGCAACCCGAACGCGAGCCGGGCGGGATCGACGGTGGCGCCGGCCGGCACGAAGACGCCGCTGCGGAACACCGGCGAGGCGCAGCGCGCGCGGGCCTCCGCGGCACTCACGGCGAGAACACGCTGGCCGTCGACCGCGTCGTGACCCACGCCGCCGTCCTGGGCGGGCGCGGTGGAGACGCACAGCTCGCCGCCCCTGCGGTACGCGGCGTCGACGCCCTCGGCCTCGCACCAGGCGCCCACCGCGTCTACGGTCTCGCGCGCCGCCGCCGCCCAGTCCCGCGCGGCGGCGTCCCCGTAGTCCGAGCGCAGCGACGGCAGGCTCAGGTCGACGCTGGAGACGAAGCCCCCGTTGCGACCGCTCGGCCCGTGCCCGCAGCGCCTGCCCTCCAGGACGACGACGTCGGCGTCCGGCTCAGCGGCCAGGACGTGCCAGGCGGTCCAGAGGCCCGTGTAGCCGCCGCCGACCACCACGACGTCGGCGCCGTGCTCGCCCTCGAGGGCCGGCAGCACCTCCGGGCTGCCGGCGTTCGCGATCCAGTAGCCGTGCGCGTCGTGCAGCATCAGGCGAGGTGGGCACGCTCTGCGGCCGCGACGGCGGCGCGCGCGCCGCCGCCCAGCGCCACCGGCACGTCGACGCCCACCGGATCGGAGGTGAAGGTCGGCGGCAGCCCTGCCAGGCCCTCCAGGATCGCGTGGTTGGCCAGCGGCAGGTGCAGCAGCGAGTAGCCGCCCTCGAGCACTGCCACCAGACGGCCGTCGCACAGCTCCTCTGCCAGCGCCACCGCGCGGTCGGCGAGCGCCCGGAAGCCGGGCACGGTGATCGACATGCGCCCGAGCGGGTCCGTCGCCGAGGCGTCCTGCCCGGCCGCGATCAGCAGCAGATCGGGCGCGAACGTCCGCACGACCGGCTCGACCACGCGCTCGAAGGCGTGCGCGTACCCGTCGTCGCCCGTGCCCGCCGGCAGCGGCACGTTGACGTTGACGCCCATGCCGGCGCCCGTGCCCCGGTCCTCGAGGCCGCCCCGGTCAGCGGGATAGAGGCCGTCCTGGTGCAGCGAGATCGTGAGCACGGACGGGTCGTCGAGGAAGATGTCCTCGGTCCCGTTGCCGTGGTGCACGTCCCAGTCGATGATCGCCACGCGCTCGACGCCTTGCTCGCGCTGCGCCCAGCGCGCCGCCAGCGCGGTGTTGTTGAACAGGCAGAAGCCCATCGCGGCGTCGCGCTCGGCGTGATGGCCGGGCGGGCGCAACAGGGCGAACGCATTGTCGACCGCACCTTCCAGCACGGCCTTCACGGCGACCAGTGGGCCGCCCGCGGCGAGCAGCATGGCGTCGTGGGTACCCGGGCCGCTCCAGGCGTCCGCGCCGACCTCGGTCAGCTCCGCCCGTGCGGCGGCGTCCAGCACGCGGCGCACGTGCCCGTCGGTGTGGACAAGGCGCAGCTCGTCCCCGCTCGCGAGCCTGGGTTCGAGCTCGGTGACCGCCCCCAGCACGCCACTGCCCTCGAGCGCCCTCCGCGTGAGGCCGAGCCGCTCGGGGCGCTCGAACGGCGGCACCGCGGCCCACGCCGGCAGCCGCCCGGGCGGAAGCCCGCCCGGTGGCACGTGCAGGAGGCAGCGCTCGTCGTAGGCGACGGCGGTCCGGCGCTCAGCCACGCGTCTCCCTCGTCAGCCCGAACCCACCGCCCGTCCCCGGGTCGGTGCGTGCCGCCCGGCGCATGATCACCGCCGCTCCGCCCAAGCCGAGCAGCGTCACGGCGAGCATCATCGTCGCCGCCGCGTTGAGGTCGGGTCGCAGTCCGAAGCGGATGCCCGACAGGATCCGCAGCGGCCACGTGTCGTTGCCCGCGCCCGCCGTGAAGTTGGAGATCACCACGTCGTCGAAGGAGAAGGTGAACGACAGCATCGCCCCGGCCACGATGGCGGGCGCCAGCCGCGGAAACGTCACCTGGCGGAAGGTGGCGAGCGCCGAGGCCCCGAGGTCCATGCTCGCCTCCTGCAGCGTGGAGCCCATCGACACGAACCGGGACCGCACGACGAGCAGCACCAGCGACGCGTTGAACACCGTGTGGCCGATGAACATCGTCACGAGCCCGAGCTCGAAGCCCAGGTTGACGAAGAAGATCAGCGCCGAGACCGCGATCACCAGCTCGGGGACCACGAGCGTCAGGAAGACGAGCACGTCGAAGGGATTGCGCACCCGGCGGCTCACCCGGGAGAGCGCGAGCGCCGCCGCCGTGCCGAACACGGTCGCGATCACCGCCGAGGCGGCGGCGATCTGCAGCGAGCGTGTGATCGACGAGGTGATCGACTCGTCCTCCAGCGCGCGCGCGAACCACTTGGTGGAGAACCCGGCGAAGGAGGCGACGTTGTCGCCGGCGTTGAACGCGAAGATGACCACGACGAGGATTGGCGCGAACAGGAATCCGTAGACGAGCGCGCTGTAGCCGCCGAGCAGCCGGGGAATCGACACGAGGCGCGGGACCAGGACGATCGCCGCGACGCCGAGGACCAGCGCGACGAGCCCGCGGCCGGAGATCTCGCCGCTGCCCAGCGCCAGCAGGAACGCCACGACCGCCACCAGGCCGAGCACGAAGCAGAGCGCTCCGGCGAACGCCCCGAGCCTGCGCCCCAGCTCAGCCACCGTACTCCTGCTCGGTGCGCGTCGACAGGTACAGGTAGAGCGCGACGAAGAACGACAGCGAGCCCATCACCAGCAGCGCCAGGGCCGAGCCCAGCGCGTAGTCCTGGGCTTCGAGGAACAGGCGCTGGATGACGTTCCCGATGAAGTCCACGCGCCCGCCGCCGAGCACGAGCGGGATCACGTACTCGCCCATCATCGGGATGAAGACGAGCAGCGTGCCGGTGATCAGTCCGGGCGCTGTGAGCCGCAGCGTGATCTGGCGGAACGCCGCCCACTGGCTCGCGCCGAGGTCGGTGGCCGCGTCGACGAGGCGCCAGTCCATTCGCTCGAGCGTCGCGTAGAGCGGCAGCACGAACAGCGGCAGGTAGTTGTAGACGAGACCGACCTGGATCGCCGTCGTCGTGTAGAGGACGTCGAGCGGCGCGCTCGTGAGCCGTAGCGACTGCAGCCAGTCCGAGAGGAAGAACTCGGGCGAGAGCACGATCAGGAACGAGTAGGTCCGGATCAGGAACGACGTCCAGAACGGCACGATGATCAGCGCCAGGAACAGGCCGCGCCGGTTGGCGGGCGCGTAGCGGGCGATCCAGTACGCCAGCGGATAGCCGACGAGCACGATCAGCAGCGTCCCGAATGCGGCCGTTCGCAGCGTGCGCAGGAAGGTCTCGACGTAGAGCGAGTCCAGTCCGGCCTCGAAGTTGGACAGGTCGAAGCCGTACTCCACCCCGCCGAAGCCGACCGGCGTGGCCACCGCGAACAGCACGAGGAAGCCGAGCGGGACGATGAAGAAGGCGCAGTAGAAAGCCAGCGACGGGTACGCGAGCTGAAACGGGTAGCCCGTGTGGTCGACCTTGTCGCTGCGCGTCGCGCGCCGAATCGCGGCGCCTGCCGCGAGGAACACCGGGACCGCGATCAGCAACAGGGCGACGCTGGGGGCCAGGCCGAGGCCCAGGTTCCCGATCTGGGTGTAGATCCCGACCGCCGCTGCGAGCAGCAGCAGTCCGGCGAGCGCACCGACCGCGCGGCCGCGCGGCGGCGCGGCCGCCGGGGCGGCCGCGCGGGTGGCTTCGGCCACCGCCATCGTCAGGCGGCCTTGAACTCCGTGTAGGCGCGGTTGCGCTGCTGCAGGCCCTTCGCCGTCTCGAGCTGGGACTCGTAGCCCTGGATCTTCTCGTCCGGGATGTTGATCACCGGGTCATTCGCGAGCGACTCCTCCACACCCGTGATGCCCTCGACCGGCACCGGGTACTGGTGGTAGTTCATCTCCTTGCCGGCGGCCGCCGGGTCGAGCACGAAGTCGATCCACTTGTGCGCGGCGACGGGGTGCTCGGCGTCGGCGGGAATCACCCAGTTGTCGACCCAGTACTCCGTGTTGCCCTCGGGGATCAGGAAGACCATCTCGCGATCCTTCTTGGCCAGCGACTCGATCGCGCGACGGATGTCGCCGTTCCAACCCATGCCGAAGTCGATGTCGCCGCGCTGGGCGCGCTCGATGAACGTCGAGCTGATCGTGTCGACGGCGGGCTTGACCTCCACGAGCAGGTTCTTGGCCGCCTCGATCTCGGCCTCGTCCTCGGAGTTGATCGAGTAGCCCAGCGCGGCGAGCGCCATCGCCATCACCTGAGTGCCGCCCTCGAGGAAGTTGACGCGCACGTCCTGGAACTTCGGCGTCTTGAGCAGGTCGAAGCAGTCCTTGATGCTGGCCGGCGTCTCCGACACCTTGTCCGTGAGCCAGTAGAAGCTGGTGACGCCGAAGTCCTTGGCAACGGAGTACTCGTTGCCCGGGTCGTAGTCCGTCTTGGTGAACGCGGGCGAGAGGTTCTTGAGGTTCGGGATCAGCTCGTGCGTGAGTGGCATGATCAGCCCTAGGTCGGCCATCGTCTTGACGGCATAGCCCGTCGGCGAGATGACGTCGTACTTCGCGCCGCCGGCGCGCAGCTTGGCCAGGATCTCGTCGTTGGAGCCGAAGCCGGAGATCTTGATCTTCGGGCCGTACTCCTTGGTGTAGGCCTTGTAGTTGACCGGATCGGAGTAGTCGACCCAGTTAGCCATCAGCAGGTCGCCCTGCTCGACCGTGCCGTCGGCGGGGGTGGGCGGCTTCGCTTCGGCGGACTCCTCCGCTCCGCCGCCTCCGCTTCCACCGCCGTCGCTCGAGGTGGAGCCGCCGCAACCGGCGAGGTATGCCGCGGCCGCGGCGCCACCGCCGGCGAGCAGCGCCTGGCGCCGGGTGACCATCCGCTCGACGCGGGCGCGCTCGGACTCGGGGACCAGGATGTTCAGCTCGTCGGGTGAATCGGGCATGCGTGGATTCCTTTCGTTCAGGCCTGTACTTCGACGGGTTCGGCGACGCGGGGGTCGGGGGCGCTGCCAGCGGGGCCGAGCAGCAGCGCCGCGGTCGGGCTCCAGCCGAGCCAGAGCTTGTCGCCGCCGCTGATGTCGTCGAGCCGCTCGTCGCCGGCGCGGCGCTGGATGGCGACGATCTCCTCGCCCGTGTCCAGCACGGCCACGATCTGCAGGTGATGGCCGAGGACCATCGCGGTCTGGCAGGTCGCCGGAGCGCCCTCGCCGCGGACGTTGGCGTGGACCTCCTCGGGGCGCACGCCCAGGCGCACGGGGTCGCCGACGCTCGCCTCGCGCACGACGCGCCCGATCCCGAAGCGCAAGTCGCCGACGGCGGCCACGAGGTTGGCGCCGTCGCGCTCGAGCGTGCCCTCGAGGTGGTTCATGTCGCCGATGAAGGCAGCCACGAACGGGGTGGCGGGACGGTCGTATATCTCCGACGGCGGGGCGAGCTGGTCGATGCGCCCCGCGTCCATGACGGCGATGCGGTCGGCCATCGCCATCGCCTCCTCCTGGTCGTGCGTCACCACGATGAACGTGATGCCGACGTCGCGCTGGATCCGCTTGAGCTCGACCTGCATCGCCTTGCGGAGCTTGAGGTCGAGCGCGCCGAGCGGCTCGTCGAGCAGCAGCACCTTCGGGTTCATGACCAGCGCGCGCGCGAGCGCGACGCGCTGCTGCTGGCCGCCGGAGAGCTGCGCCGGCTTGGCCTGCTCGCGCCCGGTCAACCGGACCAGCTCGAGCCCCTCGTTCGCCTGCTTGTAGCGCTCTTCCTTGCCCACCTTGCGCTGCTTGAGGCCATAGGCGACGTTGTCGAGCACGCTCATGTGCGGGAAGAGGGCGTACTGCTGGAAGACCGTGTTGACGTTGCGCTTGTTGGGCGGCACGCCGACGGCCGAGCGGCCGTCGATCTCGATCTCACCCTCTGTCGGCTCGTCGAAGCCGGCGATCATCCGCAGCGTGGTCGTCTTGCCGCAGCCCGACGGGCCCAGCAGGGCGAGGAACTCGCCCGGATGCACCTCGAGGTCGATGTCATCGACCGCGATTAGATCCCCGAATCGTTTCGTGACGCCGCGCAGCACGACGTCAGGAGTCACCCCGCTCTCCATGAGGGCCGGACCATACAGACCGCACAGCGAGGCTGTCCAGTACGGACAAAAGGGCTGGACCCTCTGGCCAACTGGGAAAGCGGCCGATAGTGTGGAGCCGATGGCGTTCCGCCTCGACCTCACCCTGCTTCTCCTCCCCCCTCGGGGGGAATAGCGCGTGGCGGCCGCGAAGCCGCAAACCCACTGAGAAGAAGCACAAGAGGTTGACAAGGAGGAGCACCCATGGACCCCAATCGGGTCATCATCTTCGACACGACCCTGCGCGACGGCGAGCAGTCGCCCGGGATCTCGCTGAACGCGACCGAGAAGCTCGAGATCGCCCACCAGCTCGCGCGGCTCGGGGCCGACGTGATCGAGGCCGGCTTCCCGATCGCCTCACCGGGCGACTTCGAGGCCGTCCGAGCCATCGCCCGGGAGGTCCACGGCCCGGTCATCGCGGGCCTGGCGCGCGCTCATGCGGCCGACATCGAGCGCGCCGCCGAGGCCGTGCGCGACGCGGAGCGACCGCGGATCCACACGTTCATCTCCACCTCGGACATCCACATCGAGCATCAGCTCCAGTCCACGCGCGAGGACGTCCAGGGCCAGGCCCGGGCCGCCGTCGCCCACGCGAAGTCCTTCGTCGAGGACGTGGAGTTCTCCCCGATGGACGCCACGCGCGCCGACGTCGACTTCACGGCCGAGGTGATCCGGCTCGCCATCGACGAGGGCGCGACGACGATCAACATCCCCGACACCGTCGGCTACGCGACGCCTGACGAGTATGCCGGCTTGCTGAGTCGCCTCTACGAGCTGGTACCGGCGCTGGGCGGCGTCGTCCTCTCGGTCCACTGCCACGACGACCTCGGGCTGGCGGTCGCGAACTCGCTCGCCGGGATCCGAGCCGGCGCACGCCAGGTCGAGTGCGCGATCAACGGGATCGGCGAGCGCGCCGGCAACGCGTCGCTCGAGGAGATCGTGATGCTGCTGCACACCCGTGCGGCGGACCTGGGCTTCGAGACGGGCGTGAACACGCGCGAGATCGCGCGCACCAGCCGCATGGTGTCGCGCCTGACGGGCTACCCGGTGCAGCCCAACAAGGCGATCGTGGGGCGCAACGCGTTCGCGCACGAGTCGGGCATCCACCAGGACGGCGTGCTCAAGGACCGCTCGACCTACGAGATCATGGACGCGACGACGATCGGGCTGGAGGGCAACGACCTGGTCCTCGGCAAGCACTCCGGCCGCCACGCGCTGAGGAGCGCGCTGCAGGAGCTGGGCCTCGACGTCGACGGCCAGGCGCTCAACACCGCGTTCAAGCGGTTCAAGGAGATCGCGGACCGCAAGAAGCACGTCACCGCGATGGACCTCGAGGCGCTCGTCACGGACGAGCTCCGGGACGAGTTGCGCTCGTACACGCTCGACTGGTTCGACGTCGACGTCTCCAACCGCCGGCCGCCGCACGCCCGCGTCGCGGTGCGTACACCCGCGGGGGAGGAGGTGCTCGGCGACTTCACCGGCGACGGCCCCGTCGACGCGATCTTCCGCGCGATCAACGCGGCGACCCGGCGCGAGGCAAAGCTGCGCGAATTCCGCATCGACGCGGTCACCGCCGGCCAGGACGCGCTCGGCGAGGCCAGCGTGGTGCTCGAGCTCTCGGGCCAGTCCGCCGCCGGCCAGGGCGTCTCTACCGACATCATCGAGGCGGCCGCCCAGGCCTACGTCCGCGCACTGTCGGCCGCCGAACGCAAGGTGATCGCGGCGGCCGAGGCGGCAGTCGGGGAGGCGGAGCTCACGCCGACGCCGTAGACGCCGTGCGCGGAGCTGGGCGCCGACCGCCGCCATGGCCACCGCGCCGCCCAGCGCCGCACCGGCGCTGACCTCGTCGCCGAGCGCCAGGACGCGATCGCGTCGTGGTGTCGGTGGTGAGGGGACTTTCCTGGCATCGGTGGCGGCGTTCTCGTGCGATTGTCGAGTTGACCCCAATAGTTGGAGTGAAGTCGACAATCGCACGCCGCCGGGGTCGCGGTTGTCGAGTTGACCCCTAGTGACAATCACACTGCCGGGGAGGCTCCCGCCTCGAACCCTTCCCCTCGATGCCCGTTGTAGACGCCGGCGACCCGCGTGCGCAGACGGACGAGTGTGACAGACTGTACGTGATAACGTACGCGCGTATGTCAAACCCCGCCATCGTCGCGGTCGGCCCGCGGGTCAAGGCATTGCGCGAAGCTGGAAGCCTCTCGCTGCGCGAGCTCGCCGAGCGCTCGGGCGTGTCGGCGCCGATGCTCTCGCAGGTCGAGCGGGGGGAGACCAGCCCGACGCTGCAGGTGGCTACCCGCATCGCGGCCGGACTGGACTTGCGGCTCTCGCAGCTCCTGCGCCTGGACGAGGCGGGCTCGGTGAGCATCGTGCGTCCCGCGGAGCGCCGCGCGGGCGGAGCGGGCGGGCACCGCTACGAGGTTCTCACGCCGCCGCTGCCGGGCCAGCGCGCCGAGGTCTCCCGCCACCGGCTCGCGTCCGGCGCGAGCACCGGCGGTCCCGGAGACCCGCCTATGCACGAGGCCGGAGCGCGCGAGACGGCGGTGGTCGAGCGCGGCGCGCTGCGCCTGGCGATCGACGGCGTCGAGCACGCGCTCGGGCCGGGTGACTGCGTGACCTTCGACGCCGACCTGCCGCATCGATTCGAGAACCACGGAAAGGAGGAGGCGGTCCTGCTGGCCATCGTGTCGGCGGGACTGCGTCGCTCATGAGCGCCCCTACCACCCTGTTCGCCAAGATCTGGGCCGACCACGAGGTGGCGCCCGACCTGGTCTACATCGATTTGCACCTCGTCCACGAGGTCACCAGTCCGCAGGCGTTCGACGGCCTGCGACTGGCCGGCCGCGGCGTGCGCCGGCCCGATCGCACGCTCGCCACCGCCGACCACAACGTTCCGACCGACGGGACCCAGACCGCCGCTCAGATCCACGACGTCCTCTCCCGCGTGCAGGTCGAGACCCTGGAGCGCAACTGCGCGGAGTTCGGCGTTCCGCTCTACTCGCTCGGCTCCCAGCGCCAGGGGATCGTGCACATCATCGGACCGGAGCTGGGCGTCACCCAGCCAGGGATGACGATCGTCTGCGGCGACTCGCACACCGCCACGCACGGCGCTTTCGGCGCGCTGGCGTTCGGGATCGGGACGTCCGAGGTCGAGCACGTGCTCGCCACCCAGACGCTCGCCCAGCCCAAGCCGCGCTCGATGCGCATCCGCTACACGGGCAGCCTCGCGCACGGCGTCACGGCCAAGGACCTGATCCTCGGCACGATCGGTCAGATGGGCACGGATGGCGCCGCCGGCCACGTCGTGGAGTACGCCGGTCCGGCCATCGAGGCGCTCTCCATGGAGGGGCGCATGACCGTGTGCAACATGACGATCGAGGGCGGCGGCCGGGCGGGGATGATCGCGCCCGACGAGACGACGTTCGCCTGGCTCGACGGCCGCCCCGCCGCGCCGGTCGACCTTGCCGCGGCCGTCGAGCGGTGGCGCGCCCTGCGCACCGACGAGGGCGCGGCGTTCGACCGCGAGCTCGTCGTCGACGCCGGAGCGCTCTCGCCGCTGGTGACCTGGGGCACGACGCCCGCGCAGGTCGTCGGCGTCGGCGAGCGGGTGCCCGAGCCGGCCACTGAGAGCGACGAGCGCGCCCTGCGCTACATGGCGCTCGATCCGGGCACCGAGATGCAGGACGTCCGGCTCGACCGCGTGTTCATCGGCTCCTGCACCAACGCCCGCATCGGCGACCTGCGCGCCGCCGCGCGCGTCGTCGAGGGCCACACGGTCAGCCCGGACGTCCGCGCGATGGTCGTGCCGGGGTCCGAGCAGGTTCGCGCGCAGGCGGAGGCCGAGGGCCTGGATCGCGTGTTCACCGCGGCCGGCTTCGACTGGCGCACGGCGGGCTGCTCCATGTGCCTGGGCATGAACCCGGACATCCTGAGCCCCGGCGAGCGCTGCGCATCCACGTCGAACCGCAACTTCGAGGGTCGCCAGGGCCGCGGCGGGCGCACCCATCTCGTCTCGCCGGAGATGGCCGCCGCCGCCGCCATCGAGGGCCACTTCGTCGACATCCGCACTTGGAGCGGTGGCTGAGATGGAGCCCGTTCGCGTCATCTCCGGTCCCGTCAGCGTGCTCGATCGCGCCGACGTCGACACGGACCAGATCATTCCCAAGCAGTTCCTCAAGCGCGTCGAGCGGACCGGGTTCGGCGAGTTCTTGTTCTACGACTGGGCCAAGGAGCCGGGGTGGGACCTGCCGACGAACCCGATACTGGCCGCGGGGCCCAACTTCGGCTGCGGCTCGAGCCGCGAGCACGCGCCCTGGGCCCTCCAGGACTACGGCTTCCGCGCGATCGTGTCCGCGAGCTTCGCCGACATCTTCTTCTCGAACTGCACGAAGGTCGGGCTCCTGCCGGTCGTCCTGCCGGAGGCGGAGGTGCGTGCGCTGATGGCGGCACGGGAGGCGCAAGTCGACCTCGAGGCGCTCGAAGTCCGATTCGACGGTCGCGTAGTGCCGTTCACGCTGGAACCGGAGCGCCGTCGGCGCCTGCTGGAAGGGCTCGACGACATCGCGCTGACGCTCATGCAGGCCGAAGCGATCGCCGCGTACGAGGCCGAGCGCGAGCGCAGCGGGCCGGTGACGACGGAGCTCTGAGCGAGCCGAGCCGGCGTCGCCTTCTCAGGCACGCGCGCGCCTGCGATAGTCCGGGCATGCTCGGCCGGCTGCCCGCGCTCGGTGACTCGGGGCGCGCGTTCGTCCTGACCGTCCGGAGCCCGACGCTGCGACGGGCTCAGCTCTCCTTCGGGCTGATGTGGGCGGGGGAATGGGCGGTCATGGTGACGCTCGGGGTGGTCGCGTTCCGTGACGGCGGCGCTGCGGCAGTCGGCCTGGTGACGGCGCTGCGGATGGTCCCGGCGGCGCTGCTCGCGCCGTTCGCGGCCACGGTCGCCGACGCGATCCGTCGTGAGCGCGTGCTCGCAGGGGTCGGCGTGATCCGAGCGGTCGCGCTCGGCGCCGCCGCGGCGGTGCTGGCACTCGACGGGCCGCTGGCGGCCGTCTACGGCCTGGTCGTGCTCGCCACGATCGTGCAGACGCTCTTCCGGCCCGCCCACTCCGCGCTGCTGCCCGCGCTCTGCACGAGCCCGCAGGAACTGACGAGCGCGAACCTGGTGCGCGGCCTGCTCGACTCACTGGCGACCCTCACCGGACCGCTCGCCGCCGCCGTCCTGCTGGGAGTCAGCGGAGCCGCAGGGTCGTTCGCGGCATGTGCCGCTGCCTCGCTGCTCGCGGGCCTGCTGGTCGTGGCGCTCCCGTACGAGGCGCCTCCGCGGATGCGCGGCGCACCGATCGCCGCCCGGGGCGCGCTCGACGGAGTGCGTGCGATCGCCGCCGATCGCAGGCTCCTCCTCATCACCGGGTTGACGACCGCGCAGACCTTCACGCGGGGCAGCCTCAGCGTCCTGTCCGTCGTCGTCGCCATCGAGCTGCTGGGCACCGGCGAGCCGGGCGTCGGGATCCTCAACGCCGCCCTCGGCGCCGGGGCGGTGCTCGGCTCGGTGCTGGCGCTGCTGTTCGTGGGGCACGGCCGGCTGGCGCTGTGGCTCGGTGTCGGCGTCACGCTGTGGGGCCTGCCGCTCGCCGGGATCGGCGCCGTCCCGGACGAGGCACTCGTGATCGTCCTGCTGGCCGCCGTGGGGATCGGGAACGCGCTGGTCGACGTCGGCGCGTTCACGCTTCCGGCCCGGCTCGTGGACGAGGCGGTGATGGCGCGCGTGTTCGCCGGCTTCGAGGCGATCCTCACGCTCGGCGTCGCCGCCGGTGCGGCGGTCGCGCCGTTCGTGATCGAGCTCCTGGGGATCCGCGGAGCGCTTGTCGTGCTCGGTCTCCTCGGTCCCGCCG
>Ga0136627_1000232_pt1 | contig 19408 bp, 17 predicted proteins | sample AntDrymUQ4892206_2_FD_104652 | JGI IMG/M metagenome (GOLD analysis project Ga0136627, IMG submission 104652) | Polar desert sand microbial communities from Dry Valleys, Antarctica - metaG UQ489 (22.06) | ecosystem: Environmental > Terrestrial > Soil > Desert | place: Antarctica: Dry Valley... | reverse complement strand
GCGAACCACTTCGCCGTGCCGTCGATGCTGCGAGCGTGGTTGAGACCGTGCAACAGCATCACCGCGCCGAGCCACGCGCGGCCGAGCAGTACCGCCCAGTCGTACGCGTTCATCGCGCGGGTCAGCTGTCAGCCGTAGTACTTGCGGTCGAGATCGCGGATGCGACCTGCGAGCGACGCCAGCAACTTGACCGCCAGCCCCGGTGCCTCGTCGATGATGCCGATGAAGTGGCGTTGCTCGAGGACGAACATCGTGCAGTCCGTATCACAAACGGCGGTTGCGGTGCGGGGCCCATGGTCGAGCAACGACAGCTCGCCCAGCACGTCGCCCGGGCCGAGCGTGGCGACCTTGCGGCCGTTGCGCTTCAGCGTCACGGTGCCCTCCAGGATCACGAAGGCCTCGCGGCCGGTCTGACCCTGATCGACGACGAGCGATCCCGTCGTCATCGTGACCTCGTCGCCCGACCTCGCCACCTTCTCCAGGGCCTTCTTCGAGAGCCCGGCGAACAGCGGGACCTTGCTGAGATGTTCCAGGTGCTGCTTACGGCTCGCCATGGAGCGAAACCATAGTGCTCTCAGGTACCGGCCTGGTGCGCCACTTCGGCGGCTGCGGCGGCGATTTCGTCCGCGTCACCGATGTAGCCGGCGGACGTGACGCCCAGCGCGTCGTCGAACCGGTACATGCGCGGCACGCCGGTGGGGATGTTGACGTCGGGGATCTCGTCGCTCGGCACGTGCTCAAGGTGCATCAGCAGGGCGCGCAGCGAGTTGCCGTGGGCGCCGACGAGCACGTCCCAGCCGGTCATCAGCTGCGGGGCAATGACGTCGTGCCAGTAGGGCAGGACGCGCAGCACGACGTCACGCAGGCACTCGCTCGCCGGCAGCACGTCCGGTGCGAGCAGGCGATAGCGGCGATCGTGGCGAGGGTGGCGTTCGTCGTCGATCTCGATGGGCGGCGGGGGCACGTCGTAGCTGCGCCGCCAGATGTGGGTCTGCTCGGCGCCATGACGGGCGGTCGTCTCGCGCTTGTCGAGTCCTTGCAGCGCGCCGTAGTGGCGCTCGTTCAGGCGCCAGTGCCGCGCCAACGGCAGCCACACCTGACCCATCTCGCGCAGCGCGAGGTGCGTCGTCTCGACGGCGCGCTCGAGCACGCTCGTGTGGGCGATGTCGAACCGCAGCCCCGCCTCGCGCATCGTCGCGCCGGCGGCGATCGCCTCGTCCTGTCCCTGCTCGGTCAGCGGGACGTCGTGCCAGCCCGTGAACAGGTTCTCGAGGTTCCAGGTGCTCTGGCCGTGCCGGAGGATGACCAGCGTTCCGCTCATCGCGGCGATGTTACGAGGTCGTCGCGCGGCGGCCCCGGGGGTCACGTGTCAATCCACCTGGCGCGGCGCAACGAACCAGGGGAGATGAGCACTACCGCAACTCCCGTCGGCTCGAGTCGAGCCTCGTCGGCGCCGTTCCCTCGACGGCTGACTGAGCGCGCCCCGATGCCCCTGACCGGGCGCATCTTCGCCCTGATCGCCGGCGTCGTCGCCGCTGCGCTCGCGCTCGGCGTCGCCGAGCTCGTCGCCTCGTTCTCGAAGGGTTGGACCTCGCCCGTGACGTCGGTCGGCAACCTCGTCATCGACAAGGTGCCGAACTCGGTGAAGGAGCTCGCCATCAGTTGGTTCGACGAGAACGACAAGGTCGCGCTGCAGATCGGGATCGGTGTGCTGCTCGCCATCTACGCCGCGATCGTCGGATGGGTCATGCTGCGCCTCAGTCGCGCCGTGGGGCTCGTCGGGATCATGCTGTTCGGGCTCGTCGGTGCGTGGGCGGCGCAGCGCGACGGCGGCTTCGGCGCGACGGTGCCGAGCATCGCCGGTACGGCGGTGGCTGCGGCGTTGCTCGTCGCCGTCGCCGAGCTCGCCCGCCGCCAAGCGGGCGCGACGGAGACGGAGCCGAAGCCGGTCGAGCCCGAGTCGCTCGGCATGATGGGACTCGCCCGGCGCGACTTCATCGGGCGCTCCGGCGTCACGCTGGCCGGATCGGCCGCGGCCGCCGGGGGGCTCTACGCCGTCGGCCAGTCCCGCCGCTACTCGGCGGCGAGCTCGCGCGCCGAGGTTGTGCTGCCAAGTGCCGCCGACGCGGCGCCCCGCATCCCGGCAGGCACGTCGTTCGACGTCGAGGGGATCACGCCGCTCATTACCCCGAATGACACCTTCTACCGCGTCGACACGGCGATCGACATCCCCCAGATCGCCGCCGATCAGTACGAGCTGAAGATCACGGGCTACGTCGACGAAGAGCGCTCGTACAGCTTCGACGACCTCCTCGACCGCGAGCTCGTCGAGCGCGACATCACCATCACCTGTGTCTCCAACCAGGTCGGCGGCAAGCTCGCCGGCACGGCGACGTGGCTCGGCACACCGCTGATGTCGATGCTCGAGGAAGCAGGCGTGCAATCAAAGGCCGATCAGATCATCGGGCGTTCCGACGACGACTACGCGTGCGGCTTTCCCGTCAGCGCGGCGAACGATGGGCGTGAAGCGCTCGTCGTCGTCGGCATGAACGGCGAACCGCTGCCGCTCGAACACGGATTCCCCGTCCGTCTCGTTGTGCCCGGCCTGTACGGCTACGTCTCGGCGACGAAGTGGCTCGTCGAGCTCGAGCTCGGCCGGTTCGACGAGTTCGACCACTACTGGCTTCGCCGTGGCTGGGCTCAGAAGGCGCCGATCAAGACGATGAGTCGCATCGACACGCCTCGGGGACTGGCCTCCGTGTCGGGCAAGGTCAACATCGCCGGCGTCGCGTGGGCACAGACCCGCGGGATCGACGCCGTCGAGGTGCAGGTTGACGACGGACCGTGGCGCAAGGCCGAGCTGGCCAACGCGCTCAACAAGAACACGTGGCGTCAGTGGCGCATCGAGTGGGATGCGGACAAGGCGGGCGGCGGTCGTCACGAGATCCGCGTGCGCGCGACGGACGGCAGCGGCGCAATCCAAACCCCTGATCGCGCCGAACCAATTCCTGACGGTGCGTCCGGTCATCACCAAGTCGTGGTGCTGGTCGCATGACCACCCCCCACAGGCCACTGTGGTCTGCGCCGACATCCCGACGGCCAACGCGACAGTGCACATCATCGACGGTGTGCTCGCCGCCCCGGCCTGATCGAAATGACCTCGAGGTAGCGGACGTCGACCGGTGCTGCTGACACTGCAGTCTCCAGTCGGCGTCCGGCGGGTACCTCGTTCGATGGCTCCGGGTTCGTCCCGGAGCCATCGGATGTCAATCGCGCAGCCGTGTGTTCGGGCGTGGATATGGCAGGCTGTCGGTCACCGTCATATGGACAGAACCACCGATCCTGCCGGCGATCCCACGCTGCTCATGAGGCAGGTCGCCTCCGGCGATCGTCAAGCCTTCACCGTCGTGTACGACTTCGTCGCACCGATCGTGTTCGGTGTGGCCCGCCGGGTCCTTCGTGATCCGGCACAAGCGGAAGAGGTGGCCCAAGAGGTGTTCCTCGAACTGTGGCGGACGGCGGCACGCTTCGACCCCGAACGCGCCAACGTGCGCACGTGGGCGGCGGTGATGGCGCACCGACGAGCAGTCGACAGGGTCCGAAGCGAGCAGAGCGACCGGAACCGCACGGCACGACAGGTCGTACCGGAGATCGATCCCGATCCGTCGCCCAGCGACGTCACGATCTCTCGAGACGAAAAGCGGCAAGTTGTCGAGACGCTGGAGACGCTGTCGGCTCCACAACGAGAGGCACTCGTGCTCGCCTACTACGAGGGCCTCACACAGCAAGAGATCGCCGAGCGGCTCGAGATCCCGCTGGGCACGGTGAAGACGAGAGTGCGCGACGGGTTGGCGCGACTGCGGAATCGATGGGAGGTGAAGCGATGAGTGACGACAACAACGACAAGGACGAGACGATCGACGAGCTGGTGATGCTCGTCGCCCTTCACGAGCTCCCTCCGGACGAGCACGCCGCTGCCGAGGCGGAGATCGATGCCGACCCGCGACGTCGGGCCGAACTCGTTGCGACGCGCGAGGTGCTCGGCAGGCTCGCTGCCGCGATCGCAGTGTCGCCGCCACCCGAACTGCGCAGTCGTGTACTCGACAGCATCGCCGGCGAGGACCAGGAGCAGCCGAATGAACCCGGCGACGTTTCGCAAACCGGTGACCGCGATCCAGGTCGCCGACTGACCGTGATCAAAGGTGCTCGTGCCGACGAGGCCGTCACGTCCCGGCCGCCCGCGCCCGCGCGACGGCGACTGCGCTTCTTGGAGCTGTCGGCCGCCGCAGCCGTGATAGCGCTCCTCGTCGGAGCAGTCGCATGGTTCGCGCTCGGTCAGTCCTCGGGAGACGACGGCTCGACCTCGGTGCGATCGTCGTCATCGCGGTCTTCTATCGCCGCCGTGCTCGACGACCCGAGCGCCGAGACCGTCACGCTCTCAGGCGATGGCGGCGACATGCAACTCGTCTTTGTCCCCGACTCCGACGAGGCGGTCATCGTGGCCGACGGCTGGGATGATCCCGGCGACGATCGCAGCTACCAGCTGTGGTTCCTCGACGGGGCCGACGCGGCACCGTCCGAGGCGTTCGAACCCGGCCCCGACGGTGAGATCGAGATCCTCGTCGACGAGTTCAACGGCGGTCACAGCGGCTACTCCGTGACCGTCGAGCCCGCCGGTGGCAGTCCTAAGCCCACGGGTGACGTGCTCGCGATGACCGGCTGACCGCCGCCTCCGTTTCTGAGTCACCACATACGTCGAGACTCGGCGTTGTTCGTGACTCAGACGCGCCGGGCGATCAGGGGTACGGGACGGGTCAGGCGCCCGAGAAGATCTTGCCTGCGCCAACGCGGTCGTGCTCGATCGACGTGTGGTTGGCGAGCTCGGCGCGCCCGACGACGTAGTGGTGTACCTCGTCGGGACCGTCGGCGAGACGCAGCGTGCGCTGCGCCGTGTACATCCCCGCCAGCGGCGTCCACTGCGAGATGCCGGTTGCGCCGTGGATCTGGATCGCCTCGTCGATGATCTGGCAGACGCGCTCGGGCACCATCGCCTTGACGGCGCTGACCCAGACGCGTGCCTCGGCGTTGCCGAGCTCGTCCATCGCCTTGGCGCCCTTCAGCACCATCATCCGCATCGCCTCGATCTCGATGCGGGCGCGGGAGATGACCTCCATGTTCTTGCCGAGGTGGGCGATCGGCTTTCCGAACGCCTCGCGGTTGAGGCCACGATCCACCATCAGGTCGATCGCCCGCTCGGCGGCGCCGATGGAGCGCATGCAGTGGTGGATGCGGCCCGGTCCGAGCCGCACCTGGGAGATCTCGAACCCTCGCCCGATGCCGAGCAGCACGTTGTCCTTGGGGACGCGCACGTTGTCGAAGCGCAGGTGCATGTGGCCGTGCGGGGCGTCGTCGTGGCCGAACACGTGCATCGGACCGACGATCTCGACCCCCTCGGTGTCCGTCGGGACGAGGATCTGGGAATGCCGTCCGTGCGCCGGCCCGTCGGCCGACGTCTGCACCATGGTGATCATGATCTTGCAGCGCGGGTCGCCGGCACCCGAGATGTAGTACTTCTCGCCGTTGATCAGCCACTCCTCGCCGTCGAGGACGGCCTCGGTGCGCAGGTTCTTCGCATCGGAGGAGGCGACGTCCGGCTCGGTCATCGCGTACGCAGAGCGGATCTCGCCGTTCAACAGCGGCTGCAGCCAGCGCTCTTTCTGCACGGGCGTGCCGACGCGCTCGAGCACCTCCATGTTGCCGGTGTCGGGGGCGGAGCAGTTGAGGCACTCCGACGCAAGCGGGCTCTTGCCGAGCTCGGCGGCGATGTAGGCGTAGTCGAGGTTGCTCAGCCCCTCGCCCGTCTCGGCGTCGGGCAGGAAGAAATTCCAGAGCCCGGATTCCTTCGCCTTCGCCTTCGCGCCGTCGAGCAGCTCGAGCTGGCCCGGCGCCCAGCTCCACCGCTCGCTGCGATTGTGCCCGTGCCGGTAGAAGTCGTCCGTGATCGGCTCGACCTCGTCGGCGATGAACTGCTTCACCTGCTCGAACAACGGCATCGACTTCTCCGACATCCGCAGGTCGAACATGGCGTCGGTGGAGGGGAGTGCGGTACCGGGCATGGCGGTCAGTCTCGCGGGTCTGCCGCGCCACACCCGAACGGGCCACCCGTCACACGAGGCGGAATGCACGGTCATCCCGAAATCGGCGCCTGATCCGGTACCGTGTTGCGCCGTCTCCATGACCGACGTGACCGACCCCCCTGCACCCCTCACCGGCGACGACGCGCAGAGCACCGCGCACCTCGAGTGGGAGTCGATCGCGATCTTTCGCGAGGTCGCGGCCGAGTTCGAGCGGCCCGTGCTGCTGTTCTCCGGCGGCAAGGACTCGGTGGTCATGCTCCACCTCGCCTTGCGGGCGTTCTTCCCGGCACCAGTGCCGTTCCCGATCATGCACATCGACACCGGACACAACTTCCCCGAGCTGATCGAGTTCCGCGACCGCACCGTCGCCGAGCTCGGTGTTCGCCTCGTCGTCGCCTCCGTGCAGGACTCGATCGACCAGGGCCGCGTCCGTGAAGAGTCCGGACCGCGGGCGACGCGCAACCCGCTGCAGACGGTCACGCTCCTCGACGCCATCAACGAGCATCGGTTCGACGCCGTGTTCGGTGGGGCCCGTCGTGACGAGGAGCGAGCCCGGGCCAAGGAGCGCGTCTACTCGCACCGTGACGAGTTCGGGCAGTGGGATCCGAAGAACCAGCGTCCCGAGCTGTGGCGGCTCTACAACAGCCGTCATCGTCGTGGCGAGCACATGCGCATCTTCCCGCTCTCCAACTGGACCGAGCTCGACATCTGGCGCTTCGTCGCCGAGAAGAAGATCGACCTGCCGCCGCTCTACTTCGCCCACGATCGCGAGGTCTTCCGCCGCGACGGGATGCTGATGGCCGTCAACCCTTTCACGCCAATGATGGAGGGCGAGGAGGCGTTCACCGCCCAGGTGCGCTTCCGCACGATCGGTGACGCCACCTGCACTGCCGCCGTCGAGTCGTCGGCCGACCACGTCGACGACATCGTCGCCGAGACGGCTGTCGCCCGAGTCACCGAGCGTGGCGCCACCCGCGCCGACGACCGCATCTCCGAGGCGGGCATGGAAGACCGCAAGCGCTTGGGGTACTTCTGATGGACGAGCGAGCGCCAGCGAGCCGGACGGCGATGGGGCCCGGGGGCGCAGGCGCCCGGAGGATCTGATGCCGCGAGAGACCGCTCGATGAGCCGCATCGCACCGCTGCGGTTCGCCACCGTCGGCAGCGTCGACGACGGCAAGTCGACGCTCATCGGCCGGCTGCTGTACGACTCGAAGTCGATCTTCGAGGATCAGCTGGAACACGTCCAGGCGGTGAGCACGCGTCGCGGTGACGAATACGTCAACCTCGCGCTGCTCACCGACGGTCTGCGCGCCGAGCGCGAGCAGGGCATCACGATCGACGTCGCCTACCGCTACTTCTCCACGCCGCACCGCGACTTCATCATCGCCGACACCCCTGGGCACATCCAGTACACGCGCAACATGATCACGGGTGCGTCCACGGCCGACCTGGCGATCGTGCTCGTCGATGCCCGACAAGGTGTCGTCGAGCAGACACGCCGCCACAGCCTGCTCGTGGCGCTGCTCGGCGTGCCGCACCTCGTGATCTGCGTCAACAAGATGGACCTCGTCGACTACAGCCAGCAGCGCTTCGACGAGGTCATCGAGGAGTTCACGGCCTTCGCCGGCACGCTCGACCTCCACGACGTGACGTTCATCCCGATCTCGGCGCTCAAGGGCGACAACATCGTCGACCGCTCGGCGGAGTTGGGTTGGTATGAGGGCTCGACGCTGCTGCACCACCTCGAGACGGTGTACGTGGCGAGCGACGACAACCTCATCGACGTGAGGTTTCCCGTGCAGTACGTGATTCGCCCGCAGAACACCGAGTACCACGACTACCGCGGCTACGCCGGCGTCGTCGCCGCCGGCCGGTTGCGGCCCGGTGACGAGGTGATGGTGCTGCCGTCCGGTCTCACCACCACGATCGCCAGCATCGACTCGCCGGACGGCCCCCTCGACGAGGCCCGGCCACCGCAGTCGGTCACGGTCACGTTGTCGGACGATCTCGACATCTCTCGCGGCGACATGATCTGCCGGCCGAACAACCAGCCGATGGTCATCCAGGACATCGAGGCCATGATCGCCTGGATGGACTCCACGGCCGTGCTCAACCCACGCACGATCTTCACGCTCAAGCACACGACGAGGTCTGTGCGGGCGATGGTGACCGAGCTTCGCTATCGCCTCGACATCAACTCGATGCACCGCGACACCGAGGCGACGTCGCTGGCGCTCAACGAGGTCGGCAGGGTGACGCTGCGCACGATGCAGCCGCTGTTCGCAGACGACTACCGGCGCAACCGGGTCACCGGCAGCTTCATCCTGATCGACGAGTCGACGAACCTGACGGTCGCCGGCGGGATGATCCGCACCTCCATGTAGCGTTCCCCGGCCACGCCACCTGGCGCCCGCGCAGTTGCCTGCCGCTCCTACGCTGGCGCTCCGTCGCTCGCATCTTCGAAGGGTGTCTCACTGTGGCTGACAAGAATGGCTGACAACATCGTGTGGCACGAGACGACCGTCTCGCGGGCCGATCGGTGGGCCGCCCATGGCGTGCGCGGCGCAACCGTGTGGTTCACCGGGCTGTCGGGTTCGGGAAAGTCGACGGTGGCCAACGCCGTCGCCGAGCGACTTGGAGCTGCCGGCACGATGGCGTACCTACTCGACGGCGACAACGTGCGCCACGGGCTCAACGCCGACCTCGGGTTCTCGGCAGCCGATCGCAGCGAGAACATCCGCCGCGTCGGCGAGGTGGCGAGGTTGATGGCGGACAGCGGGCTCGTCGTGCTCGTACCCGTCATCTCGCCGTACCGCGCTGATCGCGACCGGGCGCGTGCAGCGCACGAGGTCGCCGACCTCGATTTCGTCGAGGTGTTCGTCGACACGCCGTTGGAGCTGTGCGAACAGCGCGACCCGAAGGGTCTGTACGCCCGCGCCAGGGCCGGCGAGCTGCAGGGGATGACCGGGATCGACGATCCCTACGAGGCGCCGGACACACCTGAGCTCACGCTCGTGCCCGACGAGCTGACGACGCAGGTCGATCGCGTGATCGCGGCGCTCAGCCGTCAGGGTTGACGCGCGCCGGCTTCAGCTGCGAGAGGGCAGTGCCTCGCTGAGGTCACCCGCCCGATCGGCGACGGCACCCGCCGCTCGACGGGCTGCGCGCTTGGTGGTCCAGAAGACCGAAGGGCGGCCGCCGGTGTCGAGAGCAGCCGTGACGAGGCCGCCGGCGATGGCCACGTTCTTCAGGAACAGCGCCCGTTGTGCGGTGCGCTCCTCGCCCTGCTCGCGCCAGAAGGCGTGCGCGCCGACACTGGCGGGCACGAGCGTCGCCGTCAACGCAAGCGCCGCCGGTCGGGCGAGGATGTTGGTCGCCAGCAACGCTCCTGCGACCATCTGCGCCAGCCCGTTCGCCTTCACCAGCGTCTCGGGATCATCGGGCAGGCCGGCGCTGCGCAGTCGCGCGCCGAGCGGCGTGAGTATGTGCTCGGCCGCCTTTGCCCGCTGCGCCGGGTTGGCGAATGCGTGGTAGCCGCCGACGACGAAGATCGAGGCGAGCATGGGTCGAGTCACGGTTCGGGCGCTGATCATCGCACCAGTTTCTAGCCGATCCGGTGTGCCACCCGGCCCGGCGACCGGAATCGAGCCTTCAGCCGGACACGGCGGGGCGGCCTTCGTCGGCTCGGCGAAACGTGGTTTGTGAGTTGACATGGGCTGCGTACGTTTGGCGGCGCCGTGGACGAGCTCGATCAGCCCACCGATTTCTCGACGCTGACGCGCCGGCTCTGGCCGGTGCGCAGGCCGCTCGGCGCGCTCGCGCTCGTGCTCATCGTCGCGATGACGCTGCCGCTGGCGGGACCATGGCTGATCGGCCTCTTCGTGGACAGGGCGCTCGACGGAGAACCGGTCAGCACGCTGCTCACCATCGCCGGTGCGTTTCTCGCAGTGACGCTCGTCGCCGACGGGTTGCAGCTGCTCGTCACGTGGCAGTCGGTCCGACTCGCCTGGAGGATCGGCAACTCGCTGCGGGCGGACCTGTGCGGTCATGCGCTGTCACTCGAGCTGTCATGGCACAGCGATCACAGTGCTGGCCAGCTGATCGAGCGCGTCGACGGCGACGTGGACGCGCTCACGAAGTTCTCTTCGACGGCCGTGCTCGGGCTCGCCGGCAATGCGCTGCTGCTCGCAGGCACGCTCGTCGTCGTCAGCTTCATCGACTGGCGTGCCGGTGTGCTCATCGCCGTCGTGACGGTCGCTGCGGTGTTGTCGATGTCGGCGCTGCGGCGTGCCGCGGTGCCGGCTCGTGATCACGAGCGCGAGGTGCAGGGGCAGCTCTACGGCGATCTCGAGGAGCGCCTGGGAGGCCTCGAGGACCTGCGCGCCAACGGCGCCGGCCGATGGGCGGTCCACCGTCTCCACGTCAACTCGTCGAACTGGTGGCACATCTCTCGCAAGGCGGCGGTTCGCGGTGACGGCGCGCTCGTCGCCGGCGACGTCATCTTCGCCGTCGGATCGGCACTCGTGCTCGGCCTCGGCATGCTCGCCTATCGCAGCGACGCGATGTCGATCGGCACCGTGCTCGCCCTGTTCCGCTATTCGCAGCTAGTGAGCGAGCCGCTGTGGGAGGTCGCCGAGCAGCTGTCCGAGATGCAGAAGGCCGTCGCCGGCACGCGCCGCGCCGCCCGGCTGCTGGCGACCGAGCCGGCGATCCGCGACGGCGACGGACCTGACCTGCCAGAGGGGCCGCTGACCCTCGAGTTCGACGACGTGACGTTCGGCTACGGGACCGGGCGTTCGGTGGTCGACGGCGTCACCCTGCGCGTGCCGGCCGGCTCGTCGGTCGGGCTCGTCGGGCGCACCGGGAGCGGCAAGACGACGCTCGGACGTCTCACCGCCCGCCTGTGGGACACCGAGCGCGGTGCCGTGCGTGTCGGTGGCATGGATCTGCGCGAGACGCGACAGGCCGACCTACGCCGGCGCGTCGCCGTGGTGACCCAGGAGGTCGAGGTGCTGCGGACCTCGCTGCGCGACAACCTCACGCTCTTCGGATCGGTGGACTCCGACGACGAGGTGCTCGTGTCGGCGCTGACGAGGGTCGGGCTTCGCCCGTGGTTCGAGACGCTCCCGGACGGATTGGCGACGCACCTCGACGGCGCCTCAGACCTCTCCGCCGGCGAGGCGCAGCTGCTGGCGTTCGCCCGCGTGATGCTGCGCGACCCCGGGTTGGTCGTCTTGGACGAGGCGGCGAGCCGGCTCGATCCCGTGACCGAGGCGCGGCTCACGCGCTCGACCGACGAGCTGCTCGCCTCGCGCACGTCGCTGATCGTCGCCCACCGGCTGGCGACACTCGAGCGCGTCGACTTCATCGCAGTGCTCGACCGTGGTCACCTCGTCGAGTTCGGCCGTCGCGCCGAGCTCGTCGCCGACCCGTCGTCACGCTTCGCCACGCTGCTCGCCAGCGAACGCACCGCCACGAAGTCGGCAACCCCATGACCGACGCGTCGCCTGAGAGCATCCCCAACAAGATCTCCATTCCCGTGGCGTGGAGGATCTTGCGCGCCGATACGGCGGCATGGTCGATCGGCGCCGTGATCTGGCTGGCGTTCTACATCCTGCCGTTGCCGATCGGTCTCGCCGCGCTCGTCTTCTTCGACCGTGCCGACGACCCGTCGTCACAGATCTGGCTCTGGCTGGCAGCGTTCGCCGGACTGGAGATCGGACGCTGGGCGATGCTCGTCGTCGCCATCGTGCAATGGCACGGCTGCTGGGTGCTGTGGCACACGATCCCGCGCCTGAACATGCTGCGTTCGCTCGTCGGTGATCCCGGCCCGGTTCCCGGCCGCCTGCCGGGGTCTCCGGGCGAGGCCGTCAGCCGCTTCCGGGACGACACCCGTGACGCCGCGATGGTGCTCGATGTCTGGCTCGATCTCCTCGCCTCCGCCGTCAGTTCGGCGGCAGCGCTCGTGGTGCTGATCGCGATCGACGCCCGCGCCGCGCTCGCCCTCGTGCTGCCTGTGATCGTCGTGCTGTGGTTCGGCCAGCTGCTCGGCCACCGGCTCCGCGAGTGGCGTCTTGCCGAGCGTCACCGCACGGCTCGGGTCACGTCGTTCCTCGGTGAGGCGTTCGGGGCGATCACGGCCGTCAAGGTGGGTGGTGCCGAGGCAGCGACGAGACGGAGGTTCGTGGAGCTCGGCGACGACCGTGCGTGGGCGGCGAAGCGCGACCAGATCGGGTCGCAGATGTTGCAGACGATCTCGGGAGTGACGGCCAACGCCGGTGTCGGTCTCGCCCTGCTCGCCGTTGCCTCGCCGATCCGGAACGGGTCGCTCGGCGTCGGCGAGGTGGCGCTGTTCACGTCCTACGCCACGCTGCTCGCGACGTTCCCGAGAACGACTGCCCGATACGCCATCTGGCGCCGGCAGGCCGACGTCTCGGTCACGCGACTCAGCCGGCTGACGTCGTCTCGCAAGCCCACCCAGGTGGCCGAGCCCGTGACCACATGGCTGCGATCGGGCCCGCCTCCGCTGCTGCACCCCGAGCACATCGAGCCGGCGTTGCGCGGTGGCATCGACCGCTTCGAGACACTTCGCGTGCGCGGGCTCACCGTGCGGATGGACGACGACGAGCAGCTCAGCGACGTCGACCTCGATGTCGAACGCGGTCAGCTGGTCGTCGTCACCGGCACGGTGGGATCCGGCAAGTCGGTGCTGCTGCGGGCACTGCTCGGGCTCGTCGCGCGCGAATCGGGCGAGATCCGCTGGAACGGCGACGTCGTCGCCGACCCATCCGTCGAGATGGTGCCGCCGCGCGTCGCGTACCTGCCCCAGGTGCCGCGCCTGTTCAGTGAGCGCCTCGCCGACACCGTGCTACTCGGCGAGGCGCCCGATCGTCTCGACGACGCCATCTGGCTGGCGTGCCTCGAGCGTGATCTCGTCGAACTGCCGCTCGGCATCGACACGATGGTCGGCCCGAAGGGCGTCCGGCTGTCGGGTGGTCAGATCCAGCGGACGGCGGCGGCACGGGCGTTCGTGCGAGCGCCGGAGCTGCTCGTGGTCGACGATCTCTCCAGCGCGCTCGACGTGGCAACCGAGACGGAGCTGTGGGATCGACTGTTCGCCGAGCGCGGGGAGCGCACTGTCATCGCTGTGACCCATCGCCATCGGGTCATCGAAGCCGCCGACGTCGTCGTGCGACTCGACACCGGCGTCACGGTACGTTGAGCGAGCATGGCCGGTTCACACGATGCGCAGCACGGCGAGTTCGAGCGCGACACCAACTACATCACCGACCGCATCACCGCCGACGGTCGTGACGAGTGGCCGGTCGAGCCGGATCGGTACCGGCTGATCGTCGCCCGGGCGTGTCCGTGGGCAAACCGGGCCATCATCGTGCGCCGGCTCCTCGGGCTCGAGGACGTGCTGTCGATGGGCGAGTGCGGTCCGACCCACGACGAGCGAAGCTGGACGTTCGATCTCGATCCGGGCGGTGTCGATTCGGTGCTCGGTTACGAGCGCCTGCAGCAGGCGTTCTTCGCTCGCCAGCCCGACTACCCGCGTGGCATCACCGTGCCGGCGATCGTCGACGTGCCGACGAAGCAGGTCGTGACGAACGATTTCGCACAGATCACGATCGACTTCAGCGTCGAGTGGTCGGCGCACCATCGTGACGGCGCCCCCGAGCTCTACCCCGAGCACCTGCGCGACGAGATCGACGAGGTTGCCGAACGCGTCTTCCACGAGGTGAACAACGGCGTCTACCGCTGCGGCTTCGCCAGCTCGCAGGAGGCGTACGACAAGGGCTACGAGCGGCTGTTCGCTGCGCTGGATTGGCTGGGCGACCGACTCGAGGGGCAGCGGTTCCTCGTCGGCGACACGATCACCGAGGCCGACGTGAGGTTGTTCACGACGCTCGCTCGCTTCGACGCCGTGTACCACGGGCACTTCAAGTGCAATCGCCACAAGCTCAGCGAGCTGCCCGTGCTGTGGGCCTACGCCCGTGATCTGTTCCAGACGCCGGGTTTCGGCGACACGACCGACTTCGAGCAGATCAAGGTCCACTACTACCGAGTCCATCGTGACATCAACCCCACCGGGATCGTCCCGCGAGGGCCCGACCGCACTGGCTGGCTGACCGCACACGGGCGCGAGGCACTCGGTGGTCGGCCGTTCGGCGACGGCACGCCGCCGCGCCACGAGCCGCTGCGCGGCGACTGGCCGGAATGACATGTCGACGGTCGTCGGGAACCCTGTCTCGCGTCACGTCGTGCACCGACCGGGAGTGGACATCTCGCCGTTCGTCGAGCAGATCGTCGGGTACGAGCTGCGCGGGCAACCACCCGGGTTCCACGCCGGTCTCCCGTCATGTCACCTGACTGTCGTCATCAGCCTCGACGAGCCCGTCGACATGGTGGCAATGCCCGATCCGGCGCAGGCGCCGGCCGCGCTCGCGGCGCTCGTCGGTGGCCTGCACGCCGCTCCGGTCAAGATCCGTCACGACGGCACACAGGTGGGGATGCAGCTGCAGGTCACGCCCGCCGGTGCTCGCGCCCTGTTCGGAATGCCGGCGAGCGCGCTCGCATGGTGCGTGGTGCCGCTGGAGGACGTGTTCGCCGGCAGCAAGGCACTGTGTGACGAGCTGCGGCGGGCGACGTCGTGGGCAGCGCGCTGCACGCTCGTCGAGCAGGCGGTCGGCGCGGCGGTCACGGTGAACGATCGACGCCACGGACCGGATGCGCGCGGCGCGCGGCCCGAGGTCGGCCGCGCCCTCGATCGTCTCATCGCCACGAACGGGGAGATGACAGTGGCCGCGCTCGCCGACGACGTCGGCTGGAGCCGCCGGCACCTGAGCGCCTGCTTCACGCAGGAGCTGGGCATCGCGCCGAAGCTGCTCGGACGCGTGCTGCGGTTCCAGCGGGCACGTCGCTACGTCGTCGATCCTGGCATCTCGCTCGGCGAGGCCGCCGCGCTCGCCGGGTACGCCGACCAGGCGCACATGACCCACGAATGGCGTGAGTTCTCGGGCTCCGCGCCAGGGGCCTGGTTGGCGGCGGAGCTCCCAGACGTACACGACACCGCTGTCGACGCCGTTGCATGATGACGTCGTGAGGGGTGCGACGATCTTCGCTGCGCCGGAGGACACGGACTACGGCTCGCGCAGCGTGACCGTGCTCGATCCCGAAGGCAACGCCTGGACGTTCGGGACCTACCGCGGCGAGCCGGCCCCTGCGCCGGCGTCCTGACTCCTCACCCCGCGCCGCCCGAGGGCGGCGCTGCACGGGAGTCGGCCCGATCCCTGCCGTCGTCGACATCAACGCCGTGGGCGTACGCTGCGGCCGTGGACGACGGCACTCGCGAGCTCTTCGAGGCGGCACTCGCCGCCTACTCGGCGGCGTACGCGCCGTACTCCGGCTTCTCCGTCGGCGCGGCCGTGCGCGACGAGTCGGGCCGGGTGCACGTCGGTTGCAACGTGGAGAACGCCTCGTACCCCGAGGGCACCTGCGCCGAGGCGGGTGCGATCGCGGCGATGGCGCTGGCCGGCGGTCGTCGGATCGTCGAGGTGGTGACCGTCGCCGGCGGCGCGCTCGTGACCACGTGCTGCGGCGGATGCCGACAGCGGCTGCGGGAGTTCACGGCGGACGACGTGCTCGTTCATGCCGCCGGGCCGGACGGCGTGCGGGCGACGTTCACGATGTCCGAGATTCTCCCGGCGTCCTTCGGACGCGATCAACTTGACGACACCTGACACGATACTTGGCTGTCACGAAGGTTGAGTCAGTTTGGCTCAAGTTTTCTGTCGGGAGAGTGTCAGTTCCGGAGCGGCGCCAGCTAGGATCGAGTGCAATCGCGAACCATCGTCGTTCGCCCCGATCAACGCTCATCGAAGGAGCACACCACCACCATGTCCAGAGCAGTCGGAATCGACCTCGGCACCACCAACTCCGTCGTCGCCGTCCTCGAGGGCGGCGACCCTGTCGTCATCCCCAACGCAGAGGGCTCGCGCACGACACCGTCGGTCGTCGCCTTCTCGAAGTCCGGCGAGGTGCTCGTCGGCGAGGTCGCCAAGCGTCAGGCCATCACGAACCCCGATCGCACCTTCCGCTCCATCAAGCGGCACATGGGTGAGTCCTGGAAGAGCGAGGACGTCGACGGCAAGCAGTACACGCCACAGGAGATCTCGGCCCGCACGCTGATGAAGCTCAAGCGCGACGCCGAGGCGTACCTCGGGGCGACCGTGACGCAGGCCGTCATCACCGTGCCTGCCTACTTCGACGACGCGCAGCGCACCGCCACCAAGGAGGCGGGTCAGATCGCAGGGCTCGAGGTGCTGCGCATCATCAACGAACCCACCGCCGCGGCGCTCGCCTACGGCCTCGACAAGGGTGCGGAGGACGAGACGATCCTCGTCTTCGACCTCGGCGGCGGCACGTTCGACGTCTCCGTGCTGGAGATCGGTGACGGCGTCTTCGAAGTGAAGTCGACCCACGGCGACACCGCCCTCGGCGGCGACGACTGGGACCAGCGGGTCATCGACTGGCTCGTGAACCAGTTCAAGTCTGCGCACGGCGTCGACCTGTCCACCGACCGCATGGCCACGCAGCGCCTGAAGGAAGCGGCCGAGAAGGCGAAGATCGAGCTCAGCCAGGTGCAGCAGACACAGATCAACCTGCCGTTCATCACCGCGACGGCCGACGGCCCCCTCCACCTCGATGAGTCGCTCAGCCGCTCGAAGTTCCAGGAGATGACGTCCGACCTCATCGAGCGCTGCCGCATCCCGTTCGAGCAGGCGCTCAAGGACGCGGGGGTCGCCAAGGGCGACCTGGACCACGTCATCCTCGTCGGCGGCTCGACCCGCATGCCCGCAGTGCAAGAGCTCGCTACCGACCTCACCGGCAACGAGCCCAACAAGTCCGTCAACCCCGACGAGGTCGTCGCCATCGGCGCCGCCGTCCAGGCCGGCGTGCTACGCGGCGACGTCAAGGACGTGTTGCTGCTCGATGTGACCCCGCTCAGCCTCGGCATCGAGACGAAGGGAGGCGTGATGACGCGTCTCATCGAGCGCAACACCACGATCCCCACCAAGCGCACCGAGGTGTTCACCACGGCGGCCGACAGCCAGCCCTCGGTGGAGATCCACGTGCTGCAGGGCGAGCGCGAGATGGCCGGCTACAACAAGACGCTCGGCAAGTTCCAGCTCGTCGACCTCCCGCCGGCGCCGCAGGGCATCCCCCAGATCGAGGTCACGTTCGACATCGACGCCAACGGCATCGTCCACGTCGCAGCGAAGGACCGGGCGACCAACAAGGAGCAGTCGATGACCATCACGGGTCAGTCGTCGCTCGCCAAGGACGAGGTCGAGCGAATGGTGCGCGATGCCGAGGCGCACGCCGAGGAGGACCGCCAGCGGCGTGAGGAGGTAGAGGTTCGCAACTCGGCCGACTCGCTCGTGCACCAGACCGAGAAGGTGCTGCGCGAGCAGGGCGACAGCGTGTCGCCCGACGAGCGAAGCGCCGTCGAGCAGCCGCTCTCCGATCTCAAGCAGGCGCTCGAGGGCACCGACTCTGCTGCCGTCAAGCAGGCCACGGAGACGCTGATGACCGCCAGCCAGGCCTTCAGTCAGAAGCTGTACGAGGCCGCTGCCCGCGATGCCAACGCCGCCGGCACCTCTGCATCGGGCCAGACGAGCGATGCTGGCGCCGGTGCCGTCGACGACGACGAGATCGTCGACGCAGAGATCGTCGACGACGACGATCCCGCCGGCAACACCACCCAGCAGTGAGCGGATCGATGACGCAGCACCACGACGGCACGCCAGGTGCCGACAACCCCGATGCCGCGCTTGCGTCCGACGCGCCCCAACCCTCCGACAGCGACAGCGACGTCGCCCCGGGGGAGGCGGGCGCCGAGCCCGACACCGCTGCAACGGACGAGGAGGCGGCGTCCGACGCAGACCCGGCTCCCGAGTCGATCGACGAGCTGCGCGCCGAGCGCGACGCATTGCGCGACACGTTGCAGCGCGTGCAAGCCGACTTCATCAACTTCCGCAAGCGCTCGGCGACACAGTCGGCTGCCGACATCGATCGGGCGACGGGCCGCATCGTCGAGGCCCTGCTTCCCGTGCTCGATGCCGCCGAGGCTGCGTACATCCGCCATCCCGACGAGGTCGGACCGTTGCTCAACTCGATGCTGGCCGAACTGCGTCGCCACGGACTCGAACCGCTCGACCTCGACGGTGCGCCGTTCGACCCCGAGGTCGCAGAGGCGGTCGCTCACGAGAGCGGCGAAGGTGACGACGTCGTCGTCGCCGAGGTGTTGCGCAGCGGCTACCGCTGGAAGGGCACGACGTTGCGGCCCGCCATGGTGCGCACGAAGGGCTGAGCCGTGCAGCGCGAGTGGTTCGAGAAGGACTACTACCAGGTCCTCGGCGTCGCGAAGGATGCGAGCTCGAAGGAGATCCTGAAGGCGTACCGCCGGCTCGCGCGCCAGCTTCACCCCGACGCGAACCCTGGCGACCCGTCGGCCGAGGATCGGTTCAAGGAGGTGTCGGCCGCATACGACGTGCTGGGCGACGAGTCCAAGCGTGCCGAGTACGACGAGGTGCGGGCGACGGGCCCGATGGGCAGACCGGGTGGTGGCCAAGGCGGGTTCTCGTTCAACGTCGGCGACATGGGCGGTGGCGCCGGCGGGATCGGCGACCTCTTCGGTCAGATGTTCGGGCGACGAGGCCAACAGGGTGGCGCCGCAGGAGGCGCCGGACCACGACGCGGCGCCGACGTGCGCGCCGAGCTCACGGTCGACTTCGAGGACGCGGTGCGCGGCCTCACGACGACGCTCTACCTCACCGCCGACGCGCAGTGCTCCACCTGCCACGGCAGCGGAGCCAAGCCCGGCACCTCGCCGCAGGTGTGCGGCGCGTGCGGCGGGCGTGGCGTCGTCGACGACAACCAGGGCATGTTCTCGTTCTCCTCGCCGTGCCCCACCTGCCAGGGCAGCGGTGTCGTCATCCCCGAGCCGTGCCCGACGTGCCACGGTCGCGGCGTCGAACTGCGCCAGCGAGAGGTGCGCACACGCATCCCTGCAGGTGTCGCCGACGGGCAAACGATCCGCCTCAAGGGGCGCGGCAGCCCTGGCCGCAACGGTGGTCCTGCCGGTGACCTGCTCGTCGACGTCCACGTCGCTCCGCACGAACGGTTCGAGCGACGAGGCAAGGATCTCACGACTCGCCTGCAGGTCTCGTTCCCGCAGGCTGCACTCGGCGGCACGATCGAGGT
>Ga0136627_1000231_pt1 | contig 19419 bp, 20 predicted proteins | sample AntDrymUQ4892206_2_FD_104652 | JGI IMG/M metagenome (GOLD analysis project Ga0136627, IMG submission 104652) | Polar desert sand microbial communities from Dry Valleys, Antarctica - metaG UQ489 (22.06) | ecosystem: Environmental > Terrestrial > Soil > Desert | place: Antarctica: Dry Valley... | reverse complement strand
CGGTGTTGCTGCATCAGGCTTTCGCCCATTGTGCAAGATTCCCGACTGCTGCCTCCCGTAGGAGTCTGGGCCGTGTCTCAGTCCCAGTGTGGCTGATCATCCTCTCAGACCAGCTATACATCGCCGCCTTGGTAGGCCGTTACCCCACCAACTAGCTAATGCACCGCGGGCTCATCCCTCGCCGGATGGCCGAAGCTACCTTTCCTATATGGATCATGCGAACCACATAGCTTACGGGGTATTAGCCGGAGTTTCCCCCGGTTGTCCCCCTGCGAGGGGCAGATTGCCCACGTGTTACTCACCCGTTCGCCGCTTTACTAACCCCGAAGGGCTTTCTCGCTCGACTTGCATGTCTAAAGCACACCGTCAGCGTTCGTCCTGAGCCAAGATCAAACTCTCCGAACAATCCAATCATAAGATCGAATCAATTTTGCGGTCTTCCTCCGCGCGGCGACCTCCATTGAACTCCGGGGTCGCGAAGAGTCAGCTTGACGTTTAAAAAAGTGACGGGTCGTCACCTTGTATTTGGTCTTTCGCTGCTATTCAGTTTTCAAAGCCTCCAGACTCCTTGCCTCATCGGCGGAGCTGGCATTCCGGCTGACTCTTTCGAGGCGATTAAAACGCCCGCTTCTCAGCGGGCTTCGAGTTTCGCTCCTGCTTTTGGAGGGACTCTACTCTGTCAACCTCTTTCGGATTTTCAAGTCGCTTGCCTTAATGCCCGATGGAGTATAGCAACGCCCCAAAGGTTGTCAACGCGATTTCCCGAAAGTTTTTCCACGCCCATTCAACCCGCATGAAAGCCCGGCTAAAAGCACATTTCCTCCCATCACCCCGCCCCCACCAGACGCGCATACCGACGCTTCCCAACCTGAAGAACCTCCCCGTCGAGCGACTTCGCATCGAAGCTCGCCTTCTCATCGGCGACGACATTCCCGCCGATGCGAACGGCCCCGCCCTTTATGAAACGTCGCGCCTCGCCGTTCGTCTTCGCGAACCCGGCGAGGGTGATGAGAGCCACGATCCATATCTCGTCGTCGTCCGGCAACGCAACCTCCGGCACGTCCTCCGGCACGCCGCCACGAACCACCGTGTCGAAACGACCCTCCGCCTCGGCGACCGAATCCTTCCCGTGGAACCTTTCGACGAGGGAGCGGGCGAGGGTTCGTTTTTGCTCGACGGGTTCGGCGTCGGGAATCGGCCTGTCTAATAGGAGGGAGAAATAATTCTCCATGAGATCGTCGGGGATGCTCATAGCTTTGCCGAAGATGTCCGCGGGCGAATCCGTCAAACCTATATAGTTTCCGAGCGACTTCGACATCTTCTTCACGCCGTCGGTTCCGACGAGAAGCGGGGTCGTCAAAACGGACTGCGGACGCTTTCCGTAAAACTCCATGACATGGCGGCCCATGAGGAGGTTGTAAAGCTGATCGGTGCCGCCGAGTTCGACATCGGAGTCAATGGCGACCGAATCGTACGCCTGCATCATCGGATAAAGAAGCTCGGTGAGGGAGATCGAGTCCCCGCTCCCGAACCTTTTCGAGAAGTCGTCTCGCTCCAAAATACGGGCGACTGTCGTGGAGCGGGTGAGGTGGATGATGTCGGCCATGCCCATCTCGGAGAGCCATTCGGAGTTGTGGCGAACTTCGGTTTTGCTTTCGTCCAAAATCAAATACGCCTGTTCGAGATACGTCCTCGTGTTCGCTTCGATTTCCTCGGGCGTGAGAACCGGGCGAGTTTTCGATCTCCCGGAAGGGTCTCCCACCAAAGCCGTATAGTCGCCTATTATTAGGATGGCGGTGTGGCCGAGGTTCTGGAAAGCGCGGAGTTTTTCAAGAACCACGGCGTGTCCGAGGTGGATGTCGGGGGCCGTGGGATCCATGCCGAGCTTGATGCGAAGCGGGGAGCGGCTTTCGAGCTTCTCCTCGACCTCTTTCTCGGGGATGATGTCAACGGCGCCGCGGCGGACGCGCTCAATTCCAGTCTCGCTCAAATCGTGAAAACCACCTTGCTATAAGCCTGTATCTATTTGCGAAGTAGTGTAGTATACCCAGCCGATGGCTCGTACTTACCCACGAAATACGGGCAGGGGGGGCAAGAACTCCACAGACCCCAAACGGTCGGCGCAAAAGCGTCAATCTCGTCAACCCGCCAAATCCAAGAAGAAACCAAACGGCGCCTCCCGCTTCAAAAAGGTTCGGAATGCGATCTTCCGCATCTTCGGGATCATGCTCCTCGCGGGCTTCGTGGCGGGAGTATTCTTCCTCGCGGGCGGATACCTCGGCCTCGTCCGAAGCGTCAATCAACTCGAAGCCCCGCAAAACGTCGAGACCCATCCCACATACATATACTCCGCCCCGCTCGGCGAATCCGACGGCTCGAAGCGCGTCATCGGAACCATTTTCCAGGGCGAGAACCGGAAGACCGCCTCCCTCGACGAGATGCCTTCGCACCTTCTCAACGCCCTCGTAGCCAAAGAGGACGAGCGTTTCCGCGAGCATGCCGGAGTGGACCTGTGGGGCATCATGCGTGCGCTTTACGTGGACATCCGGGCGGGCGAGGCGCGGGAGGGGGCGTCCACGATCACACAGCAATACGTCCGAAACGCCTATCTTTCACAGGAAGTCTCGGTGACGCGGAAGATAAAAGAAGCTCTCATCGCCATCCAAATCGAGACGGTCGAGGAGAAGGACGACATCCTCGCCGACTATTTGAACACGGCGTACTTCGGGAACAACGCATACGGCATCGAAGCCGCCTCCGAGACGTATTTCAACAAGTCGGTCGCCGACCTCACGGTCTCCGAGTCGGCGACGCTCATCGGACTCGTGTGGTCGCCCTCGACGCTCGGCGAGGACAAGGAGGCGGCGAGGGAACAAAGGGATCTCGGCCTCGAGAGGATGTTCTCGACCGGATACATAAACCGCCAGGATTACGACGCGGCCCTCGCCGAGCCGATGCCCGATGAATGGCCGACGGCTCCCATGATCGAGACCGGACTCACCGGGCCTCAAATAACTCGCAACTTCACAGAACTCGTCCAGGAAGAACTCGTCAATCGGTACGGCGTGAACACCGTCGTCCAGGGCGGACTCAGCGTGGACACGACCCTCGACCTCGAAGCCCAGGCGTCGGCGCAGGAAATAATCTACGGCCCGACGGGATATTTGCCGAACGAGTCCGACCCGGACGCGGCGCTCGTCTCCATTGACCATAACAATGGGCATATCAAGGCGATGGTCGGCAACCGCGACCAGGAAGCGCAGTTCAACCTCGTGACGCAGGCGCAAAGGCAGCCGGGGAGTTCTTTCAAGCCGTTCGCGTACATCGCGGCGCTCGAGCAGGGACTCGACCCGTCCACCGAATTCGTCTCCGAGGAGAAGGAATACACCCTCCCGAACGGCGAAAGCTGGGAGGTCGAGAATTATGAGGAGAACGAGCGCGGCTCCATCAGCCTCACCGAGGCTCTGTGGGAGTCCGACAACACCGTATTCACCGACCTCATCATGAACGTCGGCGGGCAAGGTCTCCAAAACGGCCCCGCCGCCGCCGCCGACGTCGCCAAGCGCCTCGGCATCACCGCCGACTACGGCGAGAACCCCCACCCGTCCATCGTCCTCGGGACGAAGGAAGTCTCCCCGATGGAGCAAACGGTGGCGTACGCGACCATCGCCAACGAGGGCCGCCTCGTCACGCCGACCGCCATCACCTCGGTCACGAGGGACGAGGGGCTCGACAGCGAGGAAGTCCTCCTCCGCGACGAGCAGCCCGAGGGCGAGCAAGTCATCGAGCCGGAGATCGCCAACGAGGCGACCGAAGCCATGATGGGCGACATCATGTGGGGCGTCGCCGACGACGCCGCGCTCGACGGCGGGCGCGACGCCGCCGGGAAAACCGGGACGAGCGAGAGCTATTTCGACTCGTGGTTCCTCGGATACACCCCGAGCCTCACAACCGGAATTTGGATGGGATACGGGGAAGGCGGCGCGACTTTGGAGGACATGATGAGCCGCGAAGGCGCGCTCTACGGAACCATCGGCTCCCCCGACGAAATCTGGGCCGACTATACCGAAGAAGCCCTCGAAGGAACCCCCGCCAACGAGTTCGAGAACGTCGAGCCTCCCCCGCCCCCCGCCGATGTTGCCGCCGCCGCCACACAAGGCGCGACAGAGACCCCGACGACCGCCACCACCGCCACACAGACGGCGACCCCATACGCCGCCGCCCCCCCTGTCGCCACCACCCCGTAACTCGTCCGCGAGCCGACCGGCTCTTCGCCCCGAAACACGTCACAAGAACCGCTTTGTGTCGCGAATCGAAAAACACGCCCTCCGAGACTCTCGATTCACGGTACTTCCCCGGTATTCATGAATTATCCGGGGTGGGCGTCCTCTTCCCGCTCTCCCCCCGCGGCGACTCCACATCCCCGTCAGGCGAACTCTCGAATGGCTCGAGCCGAGGCTCCGGGACGGACGCTTCGCCTCCGGGCTTCCCCCACTCCCGAACCGAATTCGGAATCACTCGCCCGTATCCCATCATCCTCCTCGAAACAGCCGACGGGCGCGACTCGCTGAACGCGAGTCGCTATGTGTGCGACCTTTTCAGATTCCGCGCCGAAACCACCTTCGGCTTCACCGAGACGTCCTTCTCCCCCATCACGAGGTATCGCCACGGAAGATCCACGCCACGCGTGATCCCGATGCGAGTCGTCGAGACGATCTCTCCTTCGGGCGGCTCTCCGGCCTCGATCCGGAGCGGCCCTTCGGAGAGATCGCCGCCGTCGAGCGAAAGCCCCACACCCAGCGACTGCGACAGTTTCCCCGGCCCGTCGCATAAATTATCCGACCTCCCGCGCCGCCGAGCCATTGCCTCGATCCCCTCCATCGGACGGAGCGCGCGAATGAGAACCGCGCTCCCGACCCCCTCCCCCTCGCACACGACGTTTATAAGATGGTGGACGCCGTATGAAAGGTACACATAAGCCAGCCCCGCCCGGTCGAACATCGTCCGGTTCCGCATCGTCGGCCCTTTGTATGCGTGGCACGCCGGGTCGTCGGGGCGATACGCCTCCGTCTCGACGATGATGCCGGAGGCGCGGACATCGCCCGAATCATGGGAGAGTGTGCATCCGAGGAGATCCACGGCGACCTCCCTAGGGTCGCGGTTATAAAAGGCGGTCGGGAGGGTTTTCGCGGCGTGCTTCATCGTCTCCGGTGAGGTCGGAAATTTGCCTTGAAAGAAGGTCGAGGTCGAGTCCCGCCTCGGATCGGATGGAGGATTTGAGGAGCGGGCGTACTTGCGTTATCTGGATTTGAAGCTCTCGGAGAACCTCGATGGCGCCGCTCTCCGCCCCGACCATATCTCGGAGGATCGTATTTTCCGTCCGGCTCGCGACGAGTGGTTCGCGGATGTCTTCGATGTACACGAGCGTCCTTCTTCCGCTGCCGCGATCCTCTTCAATCGGGATGATGGCGGTTATTTTGTCGGAGCGCACGAACTTTCCGAAGCCGAGGAAAACGAGTCTGTCAGGCACGATCTTCATAAGTGAAGTATATTCCACGAGTGCGACTTGGCGGAAAAACGAGGAAAATCGAAGGCGACCGCGTCGAACTCCGCCGCCACGAGCGGGCGAATCTCCCATTCTACGAGAAGTGGTACGCCGACCCGGAAATCTGGCGCCTCACAAGCTGGCGAAGCTCCCCGATGAAACCCTCCGAGACGAGGAAGCTCTTCGAGGATCGCGAACTCTCCGGCGCGGACGACTCCTTCGCCATCCACGTCAAAGGCGAAAGCGACCCCATCGGCGTCATCGGCCTCATGAACATAAGCGACGCGAACACGTCGGCGGACCTCTCCATAATCGTCGGCCACCCCGACGACCGCCAACAAGGATACGGAGCCGAAGCCATCGAAGTCATCCTCCGACACGCCTTCGATGAACTCAGCCTGAATCGCGTCGGCCTCTCCGTCTTCGATTTCAACGACGACGCGATGTCCACATACGAAAAACTCGGCTTCGAAGAAGAAGGCCGCCTCCGCCGCGCCATAAAACGAGACGGAGATTTCCACGACGCGATACTCATGAGCGTCCTCGAAAGCGAGTGGGGGGGCGGCTCGCCGTAAAAACCGGGCGGCAAACTCATGGCGCGGATATTTTGTCGGAGAGCGCCGGATAGACTCGCCGGAAGTCCCTTTCATTGAGCGTTACGATCTCTTCGACTTCGACCTTCGTTGCCGCGTGGAGGATGAGCGCATCGTATGTCGCCCCGCCCGCGACGCCCGTCGAGGCGAGATGGGAGATCACATCGGCGTAATCCGCATCCGAGAGCGGCACGATTTGGCAGGTGTCGAGAACGTTTCGTTCGATCAAACGCCGCGCGTCCGTCGGAGAAACGCGAGGCCGGATCGGCAACGTGGTCAAAATCGCATAAAGTTCGGCGACCGAATGCGCCGCGACGACACCGGAGTCCTCTCCCGCTTTGACTCGCTGAAGCCTCGGAAATGCCCGCTCGTGGGCCGGATGCGATTCGACCATCCCCGCGACCAAAACGGAGGTGTCGAGAAGAATCCTCACCCCCGACCGAGAAGTTCCGCCACGCGCCGATCCCGCTCGGCGCGCGCGACATCATCCACGAGAACGTCGCCGGACGCGCGAATCACCATCACACCATCTTTATCCACGATCCTCGCCTCCTCCGGCGCGTAAATCCGAAGATACGTCGCTTCGTCGGTTTCCCGCTCCACGACGAGCGTCGCGCCGGAAACAAGGCCGAGCCGCCGCCGAAGCGCCTCCGGCACCACGAGGCGACCTTCATCGTCGAGAACCACCTCGACGCGCTCACTCATGGACACCCCCGATCCCGTATACCCGATATCACTCGAAAACCCATGACCCATCAAATTTAGCAGAAATCGCCGAAAGTCGTGGCGAACCACTTTATCTGGAAAACCCACGAAAACGAAAACGTGAAAGAAGAAGGGAGTCGAGAGCGACCCGACTCCCGACTCCCGAAGCGGAGCGTCAGCGAAGCGCCTCCCGACTCCCGGTTTTTCAAACAGCCTCCGCCTCCAAAATCGAAACCCCCGCCCCCGTGTCAATCTCCCGCCGGAACGCGAACCCCGACTTTTCGAGGAGTTCTTCATACTCCTTTTGCGTGCGCTGTTTTCCGCCGAGGAGCGTGAGCATCACGATGTCGAGCGTCTTCGAGCGGTCGGGGCCGGAATCGTCGGGGACGATGGATTCAACGAGAAGCACCTTCGCCCCCGCCGGAGCCGTCTTCCGAACCGCCCGGAGGATGGCGACGGATTTCTCGTCGTCCCAGTCGTGGATGATCTCCATGAGAAGGTACGCGTCGCACTCCGGCAACTCATCCCGGAAGAAATCCCCGGCCCGAAGCGAAAGCCGCTCCGAAGTCACGCTCGCTTCCTCGATGACGTGCGGAAGGTCGAAGAGAACGCCTCTCGCCTCCGGCGCGGCGTCGAGGACGGCTCGAAGCAAATGCCCGCTCCCGCCCCCGATGTCGCCGATCGTATGGAAGTTCGAGAAGTCGTATGATGCGAGGACTCCCATTATCGCGCCACGAGCTTTCGCGACCATCGCCCCATTGAAAACACGAGCCTCCTCGGGATGCTCGGCGAAACGCGCCCACAGCCCCTCCGGGAAAACCTCGGGCATCGCCGGAAGCCCGGTTCGCGCGGAATGCCCCATCGCATCGAAGCTCCGCCAGAAAACGGGCATGCCCCACATCCGGGCGTGATCCCGCATGGATCGGGGATGATCCTCCCGAAGCATCCGCGAAGCCTCCGAATGCCCGAACATCCCGCCCCGAACCTCGAACACGCCGTGCGACGCGAGAAGGCGGAGGATGCGAGAAAGCGCGTCGGCATCCGCGCCGACGGAATCGGCGAGGTCGTCGGCGGTTCTCGGCGAATCATCGAGCGCGTCGGCGATGCCGAGGTCGGCGACCGTGTGGAGGCACCGCGAGACACAATATCCGGTCGCCATGTTCCACAGCGTGTCGAACGGGTTCGCCCCGTTCTCGACGGCCCGCGCTTCGGGGGTTTCTTTCGTTTCCATTGGTTCTCTCCTTTTCCGGTTCGTGGTTTTCACTGCGGGCTTTCGGATATACTCGAAGTCATGGCCTCCTTTGCGAAAGTCGGCAAAAAGGGCGAGATCGAACTCCCCGAAGACGTGAGGGAAAAAGCACGCCTGAAAGAGGGCGACTCCCTCTCCGTCGAGACGAAAGAAGACGGGAGCATAATTTTGCGCCCGACTCCCCCGGTTCGGGAGTACACCGACGAAGACATCGAAATGTTCGCCCGCGAAGACGAGACGACGTCCGAGGAGAGGGAGCGTTTCCTGAGAAGGCTGGATCGTGAACCGCGTTTTTTTGGACGCTAACGTCCTCTTCTCCGCGTCCATCACTCCCGAGGGAAACGCGCGTGCCATCTTCGAGCTTTCCGAAGACCGCACAACTTTGCTCGCCACCGGATACGTCGTAGACGAAGCCACGAGAAACCTCGAACGAAAAGCTCCCTCCCGCCTCTCCGAACTCGAAAATCTCCTCGAAAACGTCGCCATCGTCGAAGAACCTCCGCCGCGTCTCATTGAGGAATTCGCTCCCCTCGTCCCCGACCGCGACGACGCGCCCGTCCTCGCGGGAGCGGTCTCGGGCGGGGCGGAACTTCTCGTCACCGGAAACGAGAGGGACTTCCTCGAAATCGTTCATGGAGATCTCCATCCTTTCTTCGTCATCCCCGTCGAAGCGGGAGTCCGACATGTCGGAAACGCCGGACTCCCGATCACACGGGTTCATCCTCCGAAAGCGTTCACGTCGCTGCCATCGCGTCGCCCGTCGTCGAACCCGTCCCGGCTCGCGCCCATAGTTTTCGCAAAGCCCGCGCGAAGCGTTCCGGCTCCGAGGTTTGCGCCGCGGCGAGATGGTGGAGTCCTTCGTAAACTTCCACTTCGAGGTTCGGGAGGGTTCGCTTCATCCTCTCCGCCTCGCGCTCGAAGGCAGGATGGCTCAAAGTACCGAGCGCGAAATACACCGGGCTTCGGAAAGCGCGGAGGCGTTCCGGGTCGAGGTCGAGCGTCCGGAGGGCGAAATGCAAATCCGACATCCCGACGGCGCGCGCCATCATCCACGACGGCGGAGGGCCGTCGGGACGAGGGAACCGTCCCATCCGCTCCATGGGCGGAAGCGACATGACCTCGTCGGCCTCCTTCCACCACGCCTCGTCCTCCGAAGTCCATCCCTCGTTCGTCGTGCGAGGAGGCTCGACGAGCGCGAGGCTCGCGAACCGCTCCGGATACTTCGCGGCCGAACGCGAGCGAGGAAGTTGCTCCGGCGGAGAGACCCACGAGGTGGACGCTCTCCTCCCCCGCCTCGTCGGCGACGCGCTTTATGCCCTCGACCTCGGACTCGAGAGAATACCCGGACGGCTCGCCTCCCTCCGCGAAGACTTCGAGGTCTTTGAGATGAGCGTGGACTTCGCCCCCGATCTCGGCGAGGAGCGGCGCGTAAAGAATTTCGGCGGGCGTGATCGCCCCCATGAACACAACGCACGGACGATCATTGCCGGGATGTCCGATCCCTTTGTTTTCGGTTTTCATGTCGTTTTCTCCTTTCATAGATTCCATCATCCTCGCGGCGGATCGGGAGGCTCCGGCAACGCCCCGATTTGATGGAGCATGGCGAACCGATCCGGTACGCCCCAATGCTCCACCATCATCCCGTCCTCGAAACGGCACACGTCCATCACACTCATCTCGATGGGCGTTCCCGAACGAACGTCGCTTCCTTTCGCCACCATCCGCGCCCACACTTTGTCGCCATCCGCCACGATGTCTTCGATGGTGATCGAAAGTCCGCCGACTTCGCTCCGGGCGGCCTTTATTTGACTCTTCAAAATCTCCGGCCCCGGAATGTCGGTCGGCGCGAGATATTCATGCTCTGAGAATTTCTCCGCGCACACCTCGTCGGCGACGGAGAGGTCGCCCTCGTTGAAGCCGCGCTCGATGACGCGGCGGAAGAGTTCGACGTTGCTCATGTACTTCGCTCCTTTCCTCGAATCCACCTTTCCAGTGTGGGACGGAAGAGGGAAGGCCGCATCTGCCAGGCGGACAATTCTCGGGAAGTTCCCGGTTGTCCGGGTGGATAACGACGGAGTATGTTTTCGATTTTCTCCTCTCCGGCGGATGCTTCACTTCCTCGCTTATCGCGGAATCCGCATCGGCGCGCCGTGCTCGAGCCAACGCGCCGCCTCGGGCGAAAGAAGCTCCTCGACTCGACGGTGGTATCGGTAGAGTTCCGCTTCGGTGAGGACTTCGCGCCATCTTCCGTTCGTGCCTTTGAAGAGGAAGGATTTCGCGCCTCCCTCGAAGACGCGCTCGAAGTCGCCGACTTTGCCGGAGTTCTCGCGCATCTCCTCGAAGGTGCATCGGGCGACGGCTTCCGGCCACGACGCTTCATGAACTTCGATCTCCAAAAACGCCCCGACGCGGCGCATCTCGCGTTCGAGGTCTCTTTTGAGGTCGCCGAAGTGGACGAAGAGGACGTTCGGCTCGTCCCGGAGTTCCCACCACGAGGCGATGTGGCGCATGAGTGGGGCGTCGGAGATCCACGCCTCGAAGAACCCGTGGATGTCGCCGTCGAACTTCGTCGTCGGCTCGACACCGCGTTTCACGGCTTCGGCGTTGAGGCGGGCGATGAGGTCGGCTCGCAAATGCCTCGCGTGGTTGAAAAGAGACATGAACGCATCCCGCCCGTCCCTCCCGACCACGATGTATTTCGCGGTGTCGAAGATGGGGATTCCGTCGGCGGGGGTGTGGGTCTTTATGTACCGGCGGTGAGTCTGCGCCGCGTAACGCGCCTTTATTTCGTCGAAGTCGTATATGAGGCCGTCGAACCACACCCCGATCTCCATCGCCGTGCCCGGAAAGTCCCCGTCGGGCCACAAAAGCGAGGCGACTATGGTTTGCATCCACGTCGTCCCGCACTTGGCGGGCGTGCATATGAAGATATCGCCGGGACGATGGTCGTATGCCCTCCACCGCTCGCCGTCCACGATGGGCGTTCTGTAAACCGTTCGTTGCGCTCTCATCTTCCTCCTCTTCCGGCACGCGAGCATGAACGCACGCTCACCCGTCCTCTCTATGTTTCGACGATTCGCTCCTTTCCACAAAAGCATGATGCTCCCCGCCGAAGAACGGCACATCCCACAAATGAGTGATTTTCGAAGCTCGACATCGGCGCTCCCTCGCCTTTCATCCTCCGGCCACTCCCGGCAGAGCCGCCCTTTCGACGCCATTATGGAAGGCGGTTCTTGCAAAACTCCTTTTCGGAGCGTCGTTTTTGCAAGTTATTTCGGGGAATCGTGTCTGGTGGCGTCCTCCACATCCGGAGGTGCGTCGCCACAGCCTCCACGGCTATGCTAAATTCACGGGTGGAGCGTACCGTCAACGAAAGCGAGCGAGGGACATGAAGCGGAAATGGGCGGTGGCGAGGGATCCCGAAGTCGTCAGCGGCGCTTTGGTTTTCGCCGGAACCCGTGTCCCGGCCGAGATACTCGTGGATTATTTGAAAGCGGGCGACACGCTCGACCGTTTCCTCAAAGGGTTTCCAACCGTCAGCCGCGAGCAAGCCGAGGCGTTTTTGGAAGAGGCACTCGAAGCCGTCGAGTCGGACTTTGCGCGTTCTGCTTGATGAGAACGTGGACTCGCTTTTAGCGAGCCTCTTCGATGAAAGGTGCGAGGTTTCGACAGTTCGCGCTCGCAAATGGGATGGCAAAAAGAACGGCGAGCTTCTCCGGCTGGCGGAGGTGGAATTCGATGCCTTCGTCACTATGGATTGAAACCTCGAATACCAGCAAAATCTGAGGGTGTTCGATCTCGGTGTGATCGTCCTTCACGCCCGGAGCAACGCATACCCGGCAGTCGCCCCGACCATGCCGGAAGTGAATGAGAAACTGCAAAAGATCCAGCCCGGAGAGGTCATCCACGTTCCGGGCTGAGAGCCGATTTCGGGAAGCACGCTCACGCCCCGCCGACATTTCCAGTTTTCACCAAGAACCGGAGCGTCGCAAAGCGACGCGGCCTCACGAACGAACGGAAGCCCCGAACCTCTCTTCGAGCTTCGCGGAAATATTCCGAAGCTCCCCCTCGACTATTTCATCCGTGAGCGTTTCATCGCCTTGAAAAACGAAGCCGAACGCGACGCTCTTCTTTCCTTCGGAGATTTGCGCGCCCTCGTACACGTCGAAGACGCGGGACTCGACGAGAAGGTCTCCGCCGGACTTCTCGATAGCCGCGAGCATATCTCCGACCGGGACATCCTTTCCGACGACGACGGCGAGGTCGCGAGGGACGGCGGGAACGTTCACGAAGGTCTCGAAGCGAGGCTCCGGATCGGGGCGGCACGTCGAGAGGTCGAGTTCGAGCGCGGCGACGGGCCACTCTTCGATGTCAAATTTCTCGGCGACCTCGGGATGGATTTCCCCGACCCACCCGATGCTTTCGCCCGCGACTTTCACGGTCGCCGAACGTCCGGGATGGAGGAACGACTCCCCGCCCGGCTCGAAATTCGCGTCCGGGACGAGTCGTTCGACGAGTCCTTTCGCCTCGAAGAAACCCGCCTCGAAAACAGATGCGTTCCATCCGGCGGGTCGCACTTCTCCCGCGAGGATGACCCCGACGCGAGCTTCCTCCGAAACGCCCATGAGCGAAGTTTCCTCTCCGTCTTTCTCCCCTCTCGCCCGGAAGCGGAGGGCGGCTTCGCGGTCGAGGGTTTCGGTCGGGGTGAAGATGTGGCCGACTTCGAAGATGCCGTTTCCGGGAGCGCCGAAGGCCCGGTTTCGGGCGGTCGCGTCGAGAAGTCCGGGGAGCATCGAGGTTCGAAGCTCGGACATCTCGCGGCTGAGCGGGTTCGCGAGCCGGACGGGTTCTCCGTCGAGTCCGATGTCGTTCCGCCACCGGGGCGGGCCGAACGGATAAAGCATCGCCTCGGACAAGCCGAGGTTAGCGAGAAGATGCCGGAGGCGGCGCGTCCTTTTTTGAGAGTCCGTGAGTCCGCCGGGGAGGGAGGTTTTCGGAAGAGTCTCCGGGACTTTGTCGAGGCCGATTAGCCGCCCGACTTCCTCTATGAGATCCGCCTCCCGCATGAGATCCCGACGAAACGTCGGCACGAGCGCGGAGAGGCGCCCATCTCCCTCCTCGACTTCGCATCCGAGCCTTTCGAGTATGGACACCGCTTCGTCTTTCTCGACGGGCATCCCGAGGAGAAGCTCCGCCCGGTCGAGACGCATCGGGACTCGCCACGGCTCGGCGGGGTTCGGATAGTGGCTCGAAGTATTGGCGGCGATGTCTCCGCCGGATATGTCCGCGACGAGGGATGCGACCCTCTCCATTGCGAAGTCCGCCATGTTCGGGTCGAGTCCGCGCTCGTTCCGCCCCGATGCGTCGGTGCGGAGGCCGAGACGCGATGAGGTTTCGAGGATGTTCCTTCCGTTGAAAGTGGCGACTTCGATGAGGATGTCGCGGGTGTTCTCCCCGACTTCGGCGTCTTCGGCGCCCATCACCCCGGCGATGACGAGGCCGCGCTCCTCGTCGGCGATGACGAGCATGTCGCGTTCGAGTGTCCGCGTCGAGCCGTCGAGGAGGGTCATCTTCTCTCCGTCCTCCGCCCGTCGGACGACGATGCCGCCTCGAACCTCGGACGTGTCGAAGATGTGGTTCGGCTGTCCGGTTTCGAGCATCACGAAGTTGCTCGCGTCCACGATCGGGTTTATGGGGCGCATTCCGGCGGCGAAGATCCACCGCTTCATTTTCAGCGGAGTTTTCGCCTCCGGGTCGAGGCCGGACACCCTTCGAAGATCGTACCGGGGACACAAATCCCCGTCCTCGACGCGGAGCGAATATTCGTCCGTCGGCTTTCCACCCGTCTCGAAGGAGACCTCGGGAATTCGGAAATCGGTGCGGAAAACGGCGGCGAGTTCGCGGGCGACGCCGATCACGCCCCAAAGATCCGGACGGTTCGGCGTCACCTCGATGTCGAGAACGGTCTCTCCGACCGGAAAATATTCCTCGACCGGAGTCCCGACCTCATACGAATCATCGAGGAGGAGAATGCCTCCATGCTCGTTCGAGATTCCGAGTTCGCGCTCGCTCATCATCATCCCGAACGATTCGAGGCCGCGGAGTTTCGCCTTTTTGAGCTTCGTCCCGTCGGCCATCACGCTCCCCGGAAGGACGACCGGGATGCGTACGCCGGGATACGGGTTGGGAGCGCCCGCCACGATCTGAACTTCCCGACCCCCGATATCCACCTTCGCCACCGAAAGACGGTCGGCGTTCGGGTGCGGCCCGAACTCGACGACTTCCCCCACGACGACCTCGCCGTCGGCTACGCCGAAACGGTACACGCCGTCAATCTCCTGTGAATAAAGCGTGATCGCCTCGACGAGTTCATCCACTCCGAGATCAATGTCCACGTATTCGCGGAGCCAGGTTATGGGAACTCTCACGTGCATTCCTTTCCGGACGGGTGAATGACGGTTTGTGGAGTCATGGGTCGAGAAAACTCGGTCGATCTCACGAAGCGAAGCGATCTCACGATTTCACGGCCTCACCGGGAGCGACTCAAAACTGGCGGAGGAATCGGAGGTCGCCCTCGAAGAACATGCGGAGGTCGGGGACGCCGTATTTGACCATCGCCATGCGATCCGGCCCGAAGCCGAAGGCGAAGCCTGTGTATTCCTCGGTGTCGTAGCCAACTTCTTCGAGGACGTTCGGGTCAACCATCCCCGCGCCGCCGAGCTCGAGCCAGCCATCGCCCCAACTCACGTCCATCTCGACCGACGGCTCGGTGAAGGGGAAGAAGCTCGGGCGGAGGCGGACTTCGGTGCCTTCGTCGAAGACATGCCTCGCCATCGCCGCGAGCGTGCCTTTCAAATGGGCGAGCGATATGCCCCGATCCACGACGAGGGCTTCGATCTGGTTGAACATCGGCGTGTGCGTCGGGTCGGAGTCGTTCCGGTACGTCCTCCCCGGACACACGACGTAAACCGGGGGGTCGTTCTCGAGCATCGTCCGAACTTGAACGGGCGATGTATGCGTCCGCATCACAAGCCCCTCGTCGAGGAAAAACGTGTCATGCTCGCTCCGGGCGGGATGCCCCTCCGGGAAATTGAGCGCGGTGAAATTATTGTAGTCCGTCTCGACCTCCGGCCCCTCGGCCACCGAGTACCCCATCCCGACGAAGAAATCCACGATGTCGTCAATGACGCGCTGCGTCGGATGGAGATTGCCTTTTTGAAACGGGACGCCCGGAAGCGAAACATCCACCGCCTCCTCGCGGAGCTTCGCCTCGCGCTCGGAGGAGGCGAGGGAGTTCTTCCTCTCGGCGAGAGCATTCTCGATCTCACGCGACGCGAGGTTCGAGGACTTTCCGACTTCTTTCCGCTCGTCGGGCGAGAGGGAGCCGATACTCTTTTTTATCTCCGAGAGTTCCGCCGCGCGACCGAGGAAACGTATCCGGACATCTTCCAATTCGGAGGTTGTGGAGGCATCATCCACGGCGGAAAGAGCCTCGGATTTCAGCTTTTCTATGCGGTCGGCGACGGTCATGAGGCGCTATGTTAGCATACGCGAATGTGCCTCGTAGAGAAGGATCGAAGCCGCGATGGCCGCATTCAAAGAAGGCGCTTCGGACGGAATCGTGACCCGCCCATCACACGCCTCGACGACTTCACCCGGAAGCCCCGCGCCCTCCGACCCGACCACGACGACGAGCTTTATTTCGGGGATTTCGCGGACGGACGAACCACCTTCCGGCATCGCCGCGACGGAGAAAAAACCGTTCTTTCGGGCGGCGCAGAGGAATTCGAGTGAGTCCACTTCACGGGAGACGGGGGTGTGGAAAATAGCTCCCATCGTCCCTCGCACGGTCTTCGGATTGTATAAATCGGCGCACCCGGCGGATAGCGCGACCCCGGCTCCGAAAGCGTATGCCGAGCGGATGACGGCTCCGACATTGCCGGGGTCTTGTATGCCGTGAAGAAGCACGATCGCGCCGCTTCGCTCCGATGCGAACCGGGGATTCGCGAATCGCAATTCGCGGTTTTCCGGCTCGCGGTTTTCCGGCTCGCGGCCTCCGTCCGAACCTCCTCTCCTTCCGGAGAGAAGCTCCTCCGCGGGAACATCCACGAACGGGAAAACCCCAACGGAACCCGTCGAGGTCGAAAGGGAGGATATTCGTTTTATTTGCTCCGGCTCCTCGAAGACGTATCGCGGCGACACGTTCGCTTCGCCGATGATCGCCGCTCCCTCCGCGAGAAAGAGACGCTCGATTTCGCGGTGCTTTTTCGCGGCGAGCTTCGCGGCTCGTTTTATGGAGAATGGCGGGTTGCCGGGGAGTTCGGGCTTATCCGGCATCGGGACGAAATTCTGTGGAGTCGTCCGTGGATGAAGCCGGATCCACCACCCGATCCGGGTCGTCGAGAGCGGTTTTCCGAGTCATCGAAAGGGTGGCATCGGCATGGTTCGGAAGATGGAATCGGGTTTGGAGCCGTCCGTTTCGGAGGTCGAGGGGGGAAGAATGCCGCCGTCGAGGCACCGACGCTCGGATTCCGTGTGGGATCCCCACGGGCGCCTTCTTTCGTGAAAGCGGAGAATTGGGGAGCGATGAGGTCGCCCACTCGAAAGCTTCTCGAAGGTCGCATGCGCCGTCGGCGCGAGTGGTGTGAACTCGGCAAAACGGGGGAGTCGAGACTTTATCCCCGACTCCCCCGGCTTCCGTATTATTCGTTTGCCTTCGCGGCTTTCTCGACATCCTCGACTGTGATGCGGCCATGCGCCCCGGTTCCCTCGACCTCTTCGAGGTTCACGCCAAGTTCCCCGGCCTTCTCCTCGGCTCCTTCGGTGGCGACGACTTTTCCTTGCTCGTCGGCGGCGGTCTCGACGTCCTCGACCGTTATGCGACCCTCGGCCCCGGTTCCTTCGACGGACTCGAGATCCACATCGAGGTCTTCGGCCTTCTCGGCGGCGGCGTCGGTCGGGTTCGGGACTCCTTGCTCCTCGGCCTCCTCCTCGACATCCTCGACGAGAACCCGGCCTTCCTCGCCGGAGCCTTCGGCGGCGTCCTCGACCTCGATGCCGAGATCGTCGGCCTTCTCCTCGGCGGCCTCGGTCGCCTCGACTTCTTCGGAGCCTTCCGTCGCTTCGACTTGCCCGGACTCTTCGACTTCCTCGGGTTCTTCGTCGTCCCGGTCTTCCCGGAACGCGGGCGAGGCGGCGGCGGTCGCGGCGAAGGACTCACGCTTTTGCTTATTCCGCTTCGAGCGCGAAGGGGTCTGCTTCTTCGCCGCCGTGCGCGGCTGCGGCTCGGTGGGAGTCCACTCGACGTCTATATTCGTCTCGACCGGATTTCCTTCGAGGGCGTTCTTCGCCTGCGCGGCGACGGCGGCGAAAAGAGCCGGCTCGGTCGCGGCGAGGTCGGCGAGGATCTTCCGGTCGAGGTCAATTCCGGCGAGCTTCACGCCATGGATGAATTGAGAATATGAGAGGCCATGCTCGCGCGCCCCGGCGTTGATACGTTGGATCCACAGACTCCGAAAGTCCCGCTTCTTCTGTTTGCGGCCTTCATACGCATAAACGCCGCTCTTCCAGACCTGTTCCTTCGCCCGCTTGTACGAGCTGTTCTTCGTCGCCCGGTAGCCCTTCGCCTGCTTGAGAACCTTCCGGCGCTTCTTGCGGGCGTGGACGCTTCGCGGTGACCTCGCCATGCTATTTCACTCCCAAAAGGCGCTCGACGCGCTTCTCGTCAGACTTATGGACGACCGTCGGCGCGTTCAGGCGGCGCTTCCTCTGTTGACTCTTCTTTTCGAGGATGTGGTTGTGTCCGCTGCGGCGGCGCTTCAGCTTTCCCTTTTTGCCAACGGCAAAACGCCCGGCGGCACCCTTGTGGGTTTTCATCTTCGGCACGAGTTTTCCTCCACGTTTCGTCTATGGACTTCTTCCTTCGGACGCTGACGGCACGGGAGTCGAGGCCGTTTCGCGTCGGCGATCTCGATGAGATCGCGTCATAAAAACGCCGACCGACCAAAACTTCGGTCAGCCAGCGCGATATTGTATCAGTTCGCTCGGAGGGCGTTAGTTTTTAGCCGCCTGCTCCCTTTGCTCCTTCGCTTCTTGCGACTCCTTCTCCTTCTTCGGGGCGAGAACCATGATCATGTTCCGTCCGTCGAGCTTCGGCTGACTCTCGATCTTCCCAAGCTCATCGAGATCCTCCGAAAGGCGCCGGAGCAATTTCTCTCCGAGGTCGGGATGCTGAACCTCGCGTCCTCGGAACATGATGGTTACCTTCACCTTGTCGCCGCCTTTTAGGAAGCGTTCGACGTGGCTCTTCTTCGTCTCGAAGTCGTGGTCGCCGATTTTGGGTCGGAGCTTGATCTCCCGGACGTTGATGTTGACTTGCTTTTTCCGGGCGGCCTTTTTGGCCTGCTCCTTCTGGTATTTGAACTTACCGTAGTCCAGCGTTCGAACCACCGGCGGATCCGCATCGGGAGCGACCTCCACGAGGTCGAGATCCAAACGCTCCGCGTAGTCCATCGCGTCGCGGATGTGCTTCACTCCCATTTGCTCTCCGTTGGCCGAGATCAACCGCACCTGCCGTGATCGGATCTGTCCGTTGATCTTCGGCTCGTCTTCAAAAGCTACTGTGCATCACTCCTCTCAGAGTCCGCCAGAAATAAGTGAACCACTCGTTCACTCAACCCCGGACGGCCTTCGCGCCGATCTTTCAGCGCGGATTACATTGCAATGACTATTATACTCCGCATAACCTAACCAGTCTACGAACCTTAACTTTTGTCCATGACCTCCGCCGACACCCGCCGGACAAACTCCCCAACCTCCATAGCTTCCTGCTTCTTCCCCTCTCCACGTTTCCGCACGTTCACCGAACCTTCCTCCGACTCCCGATCCCCGACGATAAGGAGGTACGGCACTTTCTGCCGCGCATTCTCCCGGATCTTTTTCTGCATCGTGTTCACCGAGCCATCCACCTCGACGCGAAGCCCGGATTCGGACAACTTCTTCTTCACCGTCTCGGCGTACTCGACGTGCTTGTCCGATATCGGGATGACGACGGCTTGCGTCGGCGACAGCCAAACCGGGAAAACGCCTCCGAAATGCTCCACAAGCACCGCCATGAACCGCTCCGTCGTCCCCGTCACCGCACGATGGAGAAGCACCGGAGTCCGCCGTTCCCCATCCTCCGAAATATACTCGCACCCGAGCCTCTCCGGCTGAAGGAAATCCACTTGAATCGTCGAAAGCTGCCACTCCCGACCGAGAACATCCTTCGCCATGAAGTCCGCTTTCGGCCCATAAAACGCGGCCTCCCCCACCTCCGGCTCGTATGG
>Ga0136627_1000230_pt1 | contig 19445 bp, 22 predicted proteins | sample AntDrymUQ4892206_2_FD_104652 | JGI IMG/M metagenome (GOLD analysis project Ga0136627, IMG submission 104652) | Polar desert sand microbial communities from Dry Valleys, Antarctica - metaG UQ489 (22.06) | ecosystem: Environmental > Terrestrial > Soil > Desert | place: Antarctica: Dry Valley... | reverse complement strand
CGAAACATGGTCTGCATGAATGTGCGAGTCGATGACCTCGATGATCGCCAGTCCATGCTTCTCGGCCACCGACAGGTACTCCCCAGGCTCGCCTTGGGGATCGACGATCGCCGCAACGCCCCTACTAGGGCAGCCGATGAGGTAGGAGGCACACGAGTGCTGCTCGTGGAGGAACTGCCGGAAAATCACCCTTTCCACCTTTCCTAAAACCCGGTGAGCACGTGTATCTTGCTCCACACTCTTGCGCCTTGTCAAGTGTTCGCTTGAATAGTATTCTTTCTGGGATGATGGAGAGCAGGACTCGGGGGATCCGAGCGAACCTTCCCCAATTCGCCCTCCTGGTGGGGATCAATGCTCTCGTGGGGGCCCTCATCGGTCAGGAGCGCTCTTTGATCCCGCTCCTCGCGGAACGGGAGTTCGGGCTCGCCTCCGGGCTCGCCACGTCTGCCTTCCTGGTGACATTCGGTCTCGCGAAGGCCCCCAGCAATCTCGTTGCCGGTCTGCTCGCCGAGCGCTTCGGTCCCAAGCGCGTCCTCATCATGGGGTGGGTGGTTGGCGTTCCGGTGCCGTTGTTGTTGATGTGGGCGCCGACGTGGGGATGGGTCATCGCAGCGAATCTTTTGCTCGGGATCAACCAGGGTCTTACCTGGTCGACGACGGTGCTCATGAAGATCCAGCTCGCGGACGACCACGAGCGCGGGCGGGCCGTGGGTCTCAACGAATTCGCCGGCTATACAGCGGTGGGTCTGTCCGCGTTGGGATCGGGACTCCTAGCCGATCGCTTCGGGATCCGACCGGAGCCGTTCCTGCTGGGTCTTCTCGTCGTCGCAGGTGGCGCTGCTCTGAGCTCACTCGTCGTGCGAGATACACAGGTGGTCACCAACCTAAGGTCCCATCTGCAGCTGCGAGCGTTGTTTCGGGACCGCCTGCTCGGTACATGTGCTCGCACTGGTCTCGTTAGCAACGCGAACGACGCATTCGCATGGGCTCTATTGCCCCCGCTCCTCGCCACGGCTGAACTCTCGACCACACAGATCGCCGGGGTGGTCGCGACCTACCCCATCGTGTGGGGGGTCCTGCAGCTGTTCACCGGTCCGCTATCGGATCGGGTCGGCAGACGCATCCCTATCGGTGTCGGCATGCTCCTACAAGCGACAGGTCTAGCTTCCTTCTCTCTTACCAGGCAGCTCATTCCAGCCGTCATGGCATCGGCGGTTTTGGGAGTCGGCACCGCACTCGCCTACCCGGCATTGATAGCGGCGGCCGCTGACATCACTCCCGAGCATCGACGGGCCTCCGCCATCGGGTTCTTTCGCATGTGGCGAGACGCTGGCTATGTAGCTGGAGCCCTGGCCTTCGGTGCGGTGGCAGACATCTGGTGACTGCCGGCAGCTGCTGCAGCTGCGGCCGGCGTCACGGCCGCATCGGGCATGGACGTGACCCTGAATCTCCGTCAGGAGCATCCAGGTGAACGATTGATCGCACCTACGATGTCGTCATGAGCAAACGCGCAACGAAAGAAGCCCTCTTCGACGGGTTCGCTCACGTCGCGAAGGCGCTCTCGAACGGCCGGCGGGCGGAGATCGTCGATGTCCTCGCCAACGGTGAGCGTAACGTCGAGTCGTTGGCTACGGAGGTGCATCAATCGATCGCCAACACGAGCCAACACCTTCAGGTCCTCAAGAACGCCGGGCTGGTGGTCACGAGACGCGACGGCACGTTCGTCTACTACCGGCTTGCCTCTCCCGATGTCATCGGGTTCTGGCGCGCGCTCCAGGGCATCGCCCGAGAGAGTCGCGCCGACATCGAGCGGCTCGTGTACGAGTATCTCGGCGGTGCCGACGACGACATCGAGGAATTGACGAAGGAGGAGCTGTGGCAACGCCTCCGGCGCAACGACAAGCTGGTCGTCCTAGATGTACGTCCCCTAGAGGAGTACGAGGCTGGCCACATCCCAGGGGCAGTTTCGATCCCGTTAGATGAGCTCCATAAACGCGTAAGGGAACTTCCAAAGAGCAAACAGATCGTCGCTTATTGCCGCGGTCCGCTCTGTGCGCTTGCATCAGAAGCGGCTCGCTATCTGAAGACCAAGGGCTACAGAGTAAGGAAGCTCGACGAGGGCGCTCCAGACTGGAAGGCCGCGGGACTCCCAGTCGACGAAGGTAGTTAGGCGGTGACCTAGCTTCGGGAGCCAATGCCCTTCTTGTGGGGCGGGTGGGTCATCGAAGACTTGGGGTATCTCTTCACCCAGGGGTGTCGAGGTCACGCTGAAGCCTGCCTCGATCACTAGCTGCCGCGAAACCGCACATGAGGAAGGTGCCCATGTTGTGCGTATCCTGCCGGGGGTTCGAACCTGCGCACCGCCCCGTCGGCCAGAAATCCTGAGGCCTGACGGACGCTGAGTTGACGCGGAATTGACGCGGTAATTGATACGACTCCACCGGATGAGACAGGAGAAGCTAGGAGCCAAACCCCTTTCTACCTGCGGCAACCGTTGAAAAACGAGATTCACGACGGCTGGTGGGGATGCCTCAGGAAGACGAGAGAAGAACTCTTAATCCGTAGGTTCAGGTTCGATTCCCTGGCGACCCACCCTCTGTGGTCGTGTTGGGTGTTGCATCGAAAAAGAGTGGCGCTTCTCGCTCACCGTGCGTCGACGCTCGCCCGGGATCTGACCCGTCCCCGACTCGAGCTCCACAACAGCAGATCCGACCACCGAGTCGAGATCGATGCAGGTGAGGCCGACGACGAGGCGGGCGAGTGAGGGTCCGCTCAAAGCTCAAGCCACCAGCCGCACATGACGCATAGCGCGTAGGCTCGGTAGGCAATGTCTCGGCGCTCGAAGAGGCGCACCTCCATCTCTTCACCGCAATGGCTGCAAGCTCTCGTGTGCAGGGAGGTGCAGTCGTGGTCGGAGCGCCATTGGTAGCCGCCAGCTTCAAGCTCGTCGAATTCCTCAAACCAGCTTCGCCTCGCCGTGCGTACTCGCGGCTCCACGATCATGTCCGTCTCTCCGCAGAGGGAGTGGAGGTGAGCGAAGCGGGAAGGTAGCGACGGAGTGAAGGAAAGAGATCGAGCGCGCGCTGACGATCCCTAGCGCATTGACCGCAGCGCTCTACGCTCGAACCGTGCGGGCATGTGTTCCCGATGAGAGCCTCGAACTCGCGTCTCCGGTTTTCCCTCTCGTCGTTCGATTCATCTTGGAGGCGACGGCCCACGGCGAGGCAGTAGCCGAGCGGGTTGATGATCGACCCGTTGTTGTCGGCGATGACAAATGTGAGTACTGCTGTGTCGACATAGTGGAGGCCAATCCCCGCGCCTGCGAAGCGGGTAACAGCACATGCGCGCAGCTCCCTAAGATCGAAGGAATTCGCGTAGTGGCCGAATCCTTCGGCGCAAGCGCACTTAACTGCTCCCCTATCGCCGCCCATGCGCTGTCCTTCTCCTTCTGCGAGCTTGAGCTGATTTGAGAGCAAGAGCCACAAAGTATGAGCTGCGAGCTTGGGATGCTCGCCGTTCACGTTCAGCGGGCGGCAACAAACGATCGGGGTCTACCTCCCGCTCAAAACGATCAAGAAACGCCTTTCGCGCATGCTGAGTTGTTTGGCGACTGTCATGTTGCGAGTGCATCGCGTGGGCCGCCAAGCGAGCTCGGGTTTGGCGCTCCTCTGACGTCATCCACTCTGCGCTCTGGGGATTCATTTTCCGGCCCATAATCCTTACTTATATACCTGTCTATATAAGTAAGGTTAAACCACGATCCCCTGCCGGGAGTCAAGGATCTGGGCTAGTCAATCGGCCGGGAGTTTGTAGGAGAGGATGAAACTGTCGGCTGCCATCACCGTGTCGCAGACTTCAACGGGTGTTCCCTCGGCATCGTACGCAGTACGAATGAGATGAAGCACCGGAACACCGCCGCTAAGAAGCAGGGCCTTGGATTCATCAGGGAGTGGCATCCTGGCTGTTACGTCCTCGGTGAAGTAAGCCAGTTTGTGCCCCATCTCTTCAAGCCGCGCATAGATGCCACCCGGACCTGGATTCATTTGGCTGATGGGCGATCCTTGCGCTAATTTCCAAGGAAGGTAGGAGGTTGCCAGTTCAATCGGGTGATCGTTTGCGAGATACCGGCGTCGGCGAGTCAGCACTCGACTACCGCTACGTTGACCAAGGGACCGAGCAACCTCAGGAGACGCCTTCTCCGGGCCGACGAAAAGGACCTCAACCTCTGGATTCAAACCCTGTGCTCGTAGATCTACAACGAAGGCACTGTCGCCACGATCGCGGTGAGAGCGAGCGAAACGGTCATGCGCCAGTCGACGGACTGGTACCCGACTTCGTACGAAGACGCCCCGCCCTTGGGCAACTGTAACGACGCCTTCCGCCTTGAGCAAGGCTATTGCCTGCCTGACAGTCCCTCGAGCCGCTCCATACCTCTGCATTAGATTGCTCTCGGAGGGCAGAGGGGACCCTGCCTTGATGTGGCCGCTAAGGACGGCGCTTCGAAGGTCGCTTGCGATCTGCCTATAGACCGGCGCGTCGCTAGTCGGATCGATATGGCCCGGCAAGTGGCTCCCCTTTACACTTATCTAGACGACCACACACTAGTCGAGGGGGAAGAACGTGTCAGAGGGACCCAAACACTGGGTCAGCGTGGCCGGCGCAGTTATAGACGATCAGAAGCGCATTCTCGCCATTCGGCGGAGAGACAATAACCACTGGGAGCCCCCTGGTGGGATCCTCGAGGTTGAAGAAGAAATTCGCGATGGTCTGATTCGCGAAATTCGGGAGGAGACAGGGCTCGAAGTCAGTCCCGGTAAGCTCAGCGGGGTTTACAAGAACATGACGAGAGGAATCATCGCTCTGGTCTTCCGATGCGACCTACTGAGAGGCGAACTCCAGGCTACAGAGGAAGCCGAAGAAGCGCGCTTTCTGACTCCCTTCGAGATCCATGAACTGATGGATGAGGCTTACGCGTGCCGCCTGCTGGATGCTCTGGAACCGGGAGTTGCCATTCGATCGCATGACGATGTCTCTCTTTGAGATTCACATAGAAATCCGGGCTACAAGTAAAGTCAAGTTGAGTTTGACGGAGGTCATGCGATCATGTTTTGTGCAGAGCCGATCTATGAGAGCCAATGGCCAGAGCATCTAATTGTCTCTGTTTCGCTTGTCGGCGACCTGCGAAAAGGCAGGTCGGCACAGCGCAAAGAGGCGAATACTTACCATGGAGACGCTCTACCGTCTGAGCTAACGGGGCCGGGCATCGAGGATACATGGTCTCCACACACGCCCGACTGATAGACGATGTGGAGCCGTCACCGCAGCGCCGGCATCACGGAGGTGTCATCCTCTCGACTCCCACCATGCCACCGGCGCCACTCGAGAATGGCCGCGCGATTACATCTCGGCATCCCAATCTCATAGACGACGACCGCTGGCGAAAGCTCGCTCGGCTATGACACAGCGACCGATACCTATCACTATGTGTGGAAGACGGCTAAGGCCTGGAAGGGAACCTGCCGAAGACTAATCGTGGGACTAGATGACGGCCCGGCACGAGGCGGATTTCCGCTTTAGGTAGAGGTTCGCTCTTCAGCACGAACGCTCTACTCGGTTAGAGCAGCCAGCACCCCGGGGACTCGCTCCCCGGGGACTGCTCGCGCTTGCGCTGGTGGGAGGAGTTCTGCTCGGGTGGGGGCTCAAGGACGCGGCGCCGTTCGTCTTCTTCTCGACCAGGGAGGAGGTCGCGGCACGCGAACAGATGTTAGCGAGCGAGCCACCGGAACCAAGCTCGCCGACCTCAAACAGATCGCTCTGGGGCTTACCGTGCTCGGCAGTCTCTTTGCCCTGGTCTATGCGCCGGGTCCGATCGGAGCGGTAGGCGCGGTGCTGGCCCCCCTCATCTTCTGGCTGTCGCTGAAGTGGCTCGATTAGTCATGGACCACGCCGCTAGCAGACCCGCCGGAGATGCTCGGCTATTCCGGAAGATCGCGTCGGTAGCTGAGCTCGGCCGCGCGAAAGCGACACAAGGTCGAAAGGTCGAGATTGCGGCTCAGGGCACCCATCTGTCGAGCCTGCAATGGAGGAGCGCTCGACTTCAGAACCGATAGGAAGGTCCCGATTCATAACGCATGGCCATGGCAATGAAGACCCTCGACTTTCAAGACCTACTAACCGGCGATGGGCTCCGCTCGCTCTTTCAACCGATCGTGCGACTCGACGACCTCTCTATCGTGGGGTTCGAGGCACTGGTGCGGGGTCCGCAGTACACTCCATGGGAGCGCCCGGACCAACTCTTCGGAACCGCTAACTCTCTAGGCGTGACGCTGGAACTGGATCGTGCATGCTGCGCCTCCGCGCTGCGGACCGGACTGACAAACGGTCTTCAGTCATCTCACCTCTTGTTCGTGAACATGGAGCCCGCCACCTTGGCGGAGCCGATACCGGGAGAGCTGGAACGGCTCCTGAGGCAAGCTCTCGAGTCGCACCACGTGGTGATCGAAGTCACCGAGCGAGCGATCACCAGCAGCCCGGCGGGGCTTCTCAAGAACCTAGAGCGTGTCAAGGCTTTGGGTTGTGGAGTCGCCTTGGACGACGTCGGAGCCGACTCTCGTTCGCTGGCTCTGATGCCGTTCCTGGAACCGGACATCATCAAGCTCGACTTGTCGTTGATTCAGCAGCGACCCGGTGCAGCGGTCGGAGCCATTGCTTCAGCCGTCGAAGCCGAGGTCGAGCGAAACGGCGCCCAAGTCGTCGCCGAGGGCATCGAGACACCCCAACATCTGGATACCGCCGTCGCCATTGGAGCGACGCTGGGACAGGGCTGGTTGTTCGGAAAGCCGGCGGCCTTGACGGCTCCAACCCCTGCTTCGCGGCCCATCGTCCTCCGCTCCTCCGACAAGGCCAAGCGCAACGCAACGCCGTTTCAAGTTCTATCCCAACATCGCCCGGTTCGGAACGGCACCAAGAGAGTCCTGCTCATGATGAGTCGTCAACTCGAGGACCAAGCCATGACCTTCGGTGAAGCCCCGGTTGTGCTGGCGACTCTCCAGGAGCACCGGTTCTTCACGCCGGCGACCAAGCAACGCTATGAGCAGCTTGCTCGGCGCGGAGCCCTGATAGCAGTGCTAGGTATGGGCATGGATCCGTTTCCTGCAAGGGGCGTCAGAGGCGCAGCGCTCGACGCCGACGATCCACTCCGCGGCGAATGGGTCGTTGCCGTGGTGGGACCTCACTTCGCTGGCGCTTTTGCAGCGCGCGATGAGGGCGATTATGCGGACGACATGGAGCGTCGCTTCACCTTCTCCGTGACATACGAGAGGGACCTCGTGATCGAGATCGGGCAATCGATCCTGGGGCGCCTTCAAGTCTGAACTCCTGAAAGAGGACGCCACGGATGTTGGTGGTCTCCGGCCTAGTCGAAGTGTTGCAAACAACCTATTCAACGTCACACTCACCCGCCGGCCACTTCGTTCGTCGGTGGGATGTTCTGGTTGAGCCGGAAGAGATTAGTCGGATCGTAGCGACGCTTAATGGCCGTCAGACGGTCCCAGGTTGATCCGGGGTAGGCCGCGCGTACGCGCGCCACGCCTTCGTCGCCGAGAAAGTTGACGTACCCGCTCGCATCACCTCCACTGAGCGCCGCCGCGAAGTCTGCGACCCATGCTTCATGAGCGGCTGCATCCTCGGGAAGCTCGTAGAGGGCAGCCAGGTTCACCATGATCCGTCGCCCGCGATGGGCGAACGCGGTCGCCTCGTCCGGAATCCGACCCATCGCTCCACCGAGCACGCGCAGCTGCGCGACGGCCATCGCAGCAGTCGAAACCTGCAGCCGGTCGACGATCGTCTCCGCGGCGCTCCGATCGACGGCGTCAACGAACATGGTGCGCGCCGCGGCGATCGGATGGTAGCTCTCCTCGTCCGAAGGATAAATTTCGTAGTAGGGCATCGGTCGCACCATGTCTGCGATCGGTGTGGCCAGCGCCCGAAAGGGCGCCATAGCACGCTCGCCGGCCTCCGCGTCGCCGGCGTAGGCCATGATGGCCATCACGATCAATTGGCCGTGATGGTCCTCCGGCACGAACGGCATCGGCGGCGCCGGCATGACGTTGGCGATCGCCGAGAGCTCCTCGGGAGCGGCCTCCGCCTCGGCTATGAACGAGTGGATGACGTCGAGCGTGGCGGGCAGGAACAGCATGCCGCCCACGAACGAGTCGACCTCGTGCAGCCTGAACTGGAAGCGGGTCGCCACCCCAAAGTTCCCGCCGCCGCCACGGATCGCCCAGAAGAGGTCGGGATGCGTCTCGGCGTCTACCCGGCGTAGTTCGCCGTCCGCCGTCACGATCTCCGCCGCCAGCAGGTCATCGACGGTGAGCCCATGCTTGCGCACCAGGTACCCGACACCGCCGCCGAGCGTGAGCCCTCCGATGCCGACCGAGCCGGTGTCGCCGAAGCCGGTCGCCAGGCCGTGGGCCCCCGTCGCGGTGGTGTATTCGACGGCGGTCAATCCCGTTTCGGCCCACGCGGTGCGCCCCTCGACGTCGATCTGCAGCTCCTTCATGTCCGAGAGGTCGAGCACTATGCCTCCTTCGGAAACGCTGTAGATGCTGTGACCGCCGCTACGAACGGCCAGCTCTTGCCCCCTCTCGCGAGCGAGCGAGACGACATGCGCGACGTCGGTGGCGTCTGTGGGTCGGACGATGACAGCAGGGCGACGGTCGATCCCGCCGGGAAAGATCGTGCGCGCCTCGTCGTACCCGGCGTCGTCGGGGGCGATCACCCGACCCTTCAGATCGGCGCGCAGCCGCGAAATCGAGATAGTGGAGGTGGGGGCTGGCGAAGACTGCACGATCAACTCCTTTGTTACCGAGTTCGGACTCGATGGGGGCCAATTTCGGTCTTGCAATATCTGACTCGTCGCCGGGGTGAAACTCATCGCGGCTCAGCCGGGGCGGCGACGGGGATTACCGGGCAGTCGTGAACGCGCTCCGAGGCCTCCTGATCTTCCACAGCGTCTTCGGCCCGTGCGCTTGAGTCGCTGAAGCTAGGGGGTCCGTCGAGGCTGACTCGGCGAAGGCGGTCTGGCAGCTCCCCCGCTACCTCGTCCTCAGAGCGTGTGCCGAGGGGTGTAGCAACGGGACCAGCGGTTGCCAGTCGGTGCGCAGGACCTCGAGCAACGACGGCGGCGTGAGGAGTCGAGTGATGACGCCGGGCGGTCGTGAGTTCCGCTCGACGTAGCCCGCAGCCGACCACCGCAGCAGTGAATCCTCCTGCACGAGATGAGGGGCGCCCTCGTGCAGCACGAAGGCACCGTCGGGCAGCGCGTCGAATGGTGCTCTGTGATGTCGCTGCGAGCGATCGTCAGCGACGCGCTCGATGTGTAGCTGTGCGTCGATCGCGTCCGCACCGATCTGCCCTTCGTGCGCGTCGCGCCAGATCTCGAGGAAACGGTTGTAGTCCTCGCGACGGCAAAGGGCGCACGGTCGATGCCCCGCGGCTAAGGCGGTCGCCTCGTCGAGGAAGAACAGTTCGGTGAAGCGTCCCGGCTGCAGGAGCGGGTGCCGGTGCCAGCCACGAAACCGCAGCCGGCACGCGATCCACCGCCTGCCGTTGTAGCGTCGGCGGATGCTGCCGTCGGCGTCATGAAGGCATCCGCGATTCCCATAAACCAGCCCGTGCGCTGGGTCCGTCACGACTTCCCCGAGGGGTGTCACCCGGTTCTGGAGCGGCATCCGGCAACCCTACTCACGGTCGACAACGGACCCGATTACGAGACAACTCTCGGCCGAGCAGATCGAAGACGCCCGCGCGCTTGTTTGGATGCCGACGTCGAGGATAGAGGCCGTCTATGGCGCAGCACTCTGCTCTGATAGAACGCCGAATGCATCTCCCCGAAGCCCGTGGAGCGTTGAGCGCTCATGTCATCCAAAGCTTGCGGGCCAGCGTGCACCCCGTCGAGGATCACCCGGCGATCACCGGCGACCCTCTGGTCGGTGACGATTTTCAGCTCGCCCTCTATCTCTGTTACGAGTTGTGCTACACCGCGATCGATGGGGTTGATCCGGCATGGGAGTGGGAGCCCAGTCTGCTCGAGTTCCGCCGCCGCCTCGAGGAGAGGTTCGAGAATGAACTGTTGACCGCGGTTCCCCGAACAGATCTCGCGACCGGCATCGCCGAGACGCTCAAGTCCTTGCTCGAGCAGGACTCGGGCGGATCGCTGAGTTCATATCTCGAGCAGCAACCGTCGCTCGAACGGTTCAAGGAGTTCGTGATTCACAGATCCGCCTATCAGCTCAAGGAGGCCGACCCTCACTCGTGGGTGATCCCACGCTTGAGTGGTCGAGCCAAGGCCGCCCTGATCGAAATACAGTCCGATGAATACGGCGGAGGCGACGCCGACGCGATGCATTCGGTGCTGTTCAGGAACACGATGACCTCGCTCGAACTCGACGACCGCTACGGTGCTTACATCGGACGGCTGCCGGGGGTAACGCTCGCGGCGACCAATTTGATGTCCTTGTTCGGCCTACACCGACGCTGGCGAGGGGCGCTCGTGGGTCACCTCGCGCTGTTCGAGATGAGTTCGACCGAACCGAACCGGCGTTACGGAAATGCTCTGAGACGCCTCGGCTACGGACAGACGGCGACCTTGTTCTACGACGAGCACGTCGAGGCCGACGCCGTGCACGAATCGATCGCCGCTCACGACCTTGCGGGCGCATTGGGGACTGATGAACCATCGGTGGCTCCCGACATCATCTTCGGTGCCCGCTGTCTCCTGCATCTGGAGGAGTTGTGGGCATCGCATCTATTGTCCTCGTGGGAAGACGGACGCTCATCCCTGCTCTGAACAACATGCGAACCCACCTGTCGTACGTCCTTCCGTTTCGTTCTGCGGGCGAGGACGACATCCACGAGCTCACCACCTACCTGGCGTGGTTGTCCGGTGAGGTGGAAGTCATTGTCGTCGATGGCTCCGAGGCAGCTACATTCGCTCTGCATCGCGACAAGTGGAGCAATCACGTCGTGCACATTGCACCGAACAGCGCGCTCCACTATGCCAACGGCAAGGTCAACGGGGTCATCACCGGCGTCGCTCTGGCGAGCTGTGAGAGGCTCATCGTCGCCGACGACGATGTTCGTTACGATGCTCAGGGACTATCGGAGATGGCCCGCCTTCTTGACGGCGCGGACCTCGTGCGACCACAGAACTACTTCGAGCCACGTCCCTGGCATGCGGTTTGGGACACCGGACGAAGCCTCCTGAACCGCTCGTTCTGGGTCGACTATCCCGGAACCTTGGGAGTGCGTCGCAGCGCGTTGTTGCAGGCCGGAGGCTACGACGGAGACGTTCTCTTCGAGAATCTCGAGATGATCCGGACGATCGAGGCCGCTGATGGTGTCTGCTCGTCGGCTCCCGGTTTGTACGTCAGACGCTTACCACCCGGGACACGCCGCTTCATGACGCAGAGAATCAGGCAGGCATACGACGACTTGGCTCAACCATTGAGACTGCTCACGTTCCTTGCAATCGGCCCAGCCGTAATCGCCGGAGTCAGACGAAGAAGGCTGTGGCTGCTAGCTGCGTCGTTGTGCTCAACAATCGGCATTGCAGAGCGAGGTCGACGTCGCTCCGGCGGACGTCGCGTGTTCCCGGCGGCCGCGTCGCTCGTAGCTCCGCTGTGGGTGATCGAGCGCGCGTTGTGCGTGTGGGTGGCGCTTGGTCTGAGGATATTCAGAGGTGGGGTTGCGTACAGGGACGAGCGGATCGGCCGCTCCGCCAACAGCACGAGGACGATCAGGCGTCGGCTTCGAATTCGCGACCGCTCTCGGCCTTGAACCTCGTGATCTTGTGGGTTCCGTCACAAAACGGTTTGATTTTCGACTTACCGCAACGACAAAGCGCAATGGTTCGACGATGTACCGATATCGCTCGTCCGTCCTGATCGACGAGCTCGAAGGGCCCCCTCACCAGCAAGGGACCGTCTTTGTAGGGGGTAATTCGGGCCTTGTCCATCGACAACTCCTCGGCTGCTCAGGACGGCGTGATAAATCTGCGGCTACCCCGCACCGGGCCACCGAAACGGAGGCCATACCGGCGTTCTTGAGTAGCAGCCCCGGCGAGGGGTAGCCAATGAACGTGACTCCGACCATGGGGTCCGAGAAGAAGCCGTAAATCGGAAGGAGAATCCAGATGAGCGAGACCAACACGCTTGCGCGCTCGATGCACGACCTTGGTGCAGCAGTGTGGACCGGAGGGTCACTGATGGGAGCGATCGGACTCAACGGAGCGTCCGAGGCAACCCTCGACGCCAGGGAGAGTACGAGAGTTGCCAACGCCGGTTGGAGCAAGTGGACTCCGGTCAACCTGGCAGCAATCGGCGCCCATGTGATCGGCGGAATCGGTCTGCTGCGCGGCAACAAGGGTCGACTCGTCTCGCAGAAGGGGGCCATGACGACCAACGTCACCAAGACTGTGCTGACGGCCGCGGCCCTGGGGGCAACCGCCTACTCGCGGATACTGGGTGAGAAGATCATGCGCAACGGCGACGTGTCGGCCCACTCGGGAGTCGACCCCGATAGTGGCACGCCGGACGATGTGGCGAAGGCTCAGAAGCAGCTTGCGACACTTCAATGGGTGATCCCCGCACTGACCGGTTCGATAGTGATTCTCGGCGCGGTCATGGGCGAGCAGCAGCGCCCGACTTGGGCCGCAAGTGGAATCGCAAGGCGGCTGCTGCCCAACTAAGCGAGTCTCACGATCGGATAGGGGCCGGTGTTTCTCAGGCCCCTATCCGATCTGTTGCGACGAGCGGTTAGGGGAGGGCCTGCCAGTCTGGGTCGACCTCGAACATGTTCGGCGTGTCCGTGAGCCTGCGCAGCCGGGTCCCGTTGGTCCGCATCCTGAAGAGATCACTTCGTCCCTCGCCGCGCGAGCGAGTCACCACGAACGAGCGCCCGTTGGGCGAGAACTGGGCGTTGAACTCGTCTGCCTTGGTGTTGGTGATCCTGTCCTTGCCGGACCCATTCGGCTTCATCGTGAACAGATCACAGTTCGACTCGAAGCCACAACGGCTGTACACGATCCTCGTACCGTCCGGAGACCACGACGCCGTAACGTCCTGCTTGTTGTTGTCGGTCAGGCGCGTCCTGTTGGTTCCGTCTGGATGGATAGTGAAGATGTCGATGTCACCGCGGCGTCGAGGCGAGCGTTCGTACACGATCACATCGTCGACGCCCCAGTCGGGCGCAATCTCGTCTGCCTTGGTGTCGGTCACTTGCGTCTCTGTGCCGGTCGTCAGGTTGATGGTGAAGAGATCGCACTGGAAGCCGCACTTCTGGTAGACGGCGTGGTTGCCGTCGGGGCCGAAGGCAACCTGGAACTCGTCCTTGTTCGTGTCGGTCACTCGAGTCGGGTTGCTGCCGTCGGCATCACGGAGGAACAAGTCGATGCTGCCGTCGTCGTTGGAACGCGAATAGATGAAGCGACTCCCGTCTGGATCCCAACTCGCGCCGAAGGCGCTTCTCGCCCGGCCGGTGATTAGTGTTGCGTCGGACCCGTCTGGATTCATCGAGACGAGAAAGGTCGGTGTCTCGAAGGATCCACGGTTGAAGATGATTCGTCCGTTATCGCCGGGAAAAGTGGCGCTTGCTCCGAGGGGCTTGCCGCCACTATGGCGAGCGCCACGCTCGCCGCCGCGCAAACCCTGAGCCTGCTGTTCATCGTTGCCTCCCAACGCCGTTGAAGTGCTCAGTTTCGAACGTCCGAGGACGGTCGGCAAGGCACTTCGGGGAGGTAATAATTCTCAGTCGCGCAGGCAAGGAACGCCAACCCTACGAGAGTTGCTGCGAAAGCGTGCTGCACTCCATTAACGCAGCAGTCGCCTACGACCGGCGGCGGATCCTGGCGCTCAGTACGTCGCGCAGGCTCACGACGCCGACGATCTCGCTGCCCCTGGTTACCGGAAGGTGCCGGAACCCGTTTGTAAACATCACCGCAGCCGCCTCCTCGGTGTCCATGTCCGGGGTTGCAGAGATCGGGTCCTTGGTCATCCATTCTTTGACCTTGATGGTGTTGAGATCCTCGCCGGAAGCAGCCGCGCGCAACACGTCGCGCTCCGTCACGATGCCCGCCAGCCATGAGCCCTGCATGATGAGGGCTGAGCCGAATCGACCCTTGACCATTCCCTGGGCCGCCTCGACCATCGACGTGTCCTCGGCGACGGTGAACGCTTCGCCGCTGATGACGTCTTCGAGAGTCGCCATGATCAGTCGCTTCCGCCCACGTCGACGACACCGTCGATTGCCGGAGAGGCGTAGTCGTCGAGGTCCTCGTTGAGCTCCCGCCACAGAGATCCCGCCCACGCGCTGACATCCGGCCACTGCCGCCAGAACTGCTGCAGGGCCGAATCATCCATCGATTGAGCCGCCTCCGCGGGCGACATCTCGTCCGTGAGGTCCTCTAACTCCGACAACAACGCCAGGAAGCGATCTGACACCTCGCTCATGCAGGTCTCCCTTCGGGCGTAGGAAGAAAGAGTGTATCCCGCTGAACCGAGATCCTTCCGTCCGCCCTACGGAGGAGAGACGCGCCGCCGCTCGATGCTAGGCGAAACCGCGCCGCATGATCACGTTTCGGGCTGAAGCAGGATCTTCACCGCTCCATCGTTCTTCTTCTGGAACATCTCGTATGCGTCGGGTCCCTGCTCCAGCGGCAGCCGGTGCGTCGCGAAGTCATCGACTCCGAGGGGATCGTCGCTCCCGGTCAACAACGGCATGATGTCGTCGATCCATCGTCTGACGTTCGCCTGGCCCATGCGCAGTTGGATCTGCTTGTCGAACAGCGTCAGCATCGGTACGGGATTCGTCATCCCCCCGTAGACGCCGATCAGCGAGATGGTGCCGCCCCGCCGAACGATCTCGATCGCGAGGTGAAAAGCGCTCAAACGGTCGACCCCCGCTCGCTCCATCATCTTGGCCGCCAGGCTGTCGGGCACCAATGAGGTCATCTGCTGAGCGAGCTTGCCGAAGGGCGAACCGTGCGCCTCCATGCCGACGGCGTCGATGACGGAGTCCGGCCCCCTGCCGTCGGTGAGATCCCGAATCGTCTCGGCGATGTCGTCGTGTTCGGTCAGGTCCAAAGCCTCGACACCGCGGTTGCGAGCGCGCTCGAGACGCTCGGCCACGAGATCGATTCCGATGACCTGTCCCGCCCCGTGCTGGAGAGCAATGCGACACGACATGTCGCCGATCGGACCGAGCCCTAGCACGACTACGCTGCCACCTTTGGGGATGGCGGCGTACTCGACGGCCTGCCACGCGGTGGGCAGCACGTCGGAGAGGTACACGAAGCGCTCGTCCGGGGGCCCCTCGGGCACTTTGATGGGTCCGTACTGAGCCTGCGGCACTCGCAGGAACTCGGCCTGGGCTCCGGGGATCGCGCCGTAGAGCTTCGTGTAACCGAACAGCGCCGCTCCCATCCCCTGCTCACGAACCTGTGTGGTCTCGCACTGGGTCTGCAGACCCTGCCCGCACATGAAGCAGTGTCCGCAAGCGATCTGGAACGGCATGACTACGCGATCTCCCGGGGCGATGTTCGTCACCTCACTGCCGACCGCCTCCACGATGCCCATGGGCTCGTGCCCGAGGATGTCGCCCTGCTCCATGAAGGGACCCATGAGCTCATATAGGTGGAGGTCGGAGCCGCAGACACCGGTGGTCGTGATGCGGACGACCGCGTCGGTTGGCTCCTGAATCGTCGGGTCTGCAACCGTGTCGATGCGGACATCTCGTTTGCCGTGCCAGGTGAGTGCCTTCATTGACCACTCTCTCTCGATGGTGTGAAGCTCTCGGCCTACCCGTGGACCCTGCTGGGAAACAGACAGCGGCGTCCTCGGTGAGGTGGCGGCACCTCACCGAGGGAGCTTCTCTGAACCCGGGGTCAGGCGGGAACCGGCTCAGCTTCGGGAGCCTGCCCCGCGTCTACCGCCGCGCGACCGAGCTGCAGACGACGAAGCAGTTGGGCGTTCAGCGCGACCACGATCGTCGACACGCTCATGAGCACGGCCCCAGTGGCAGGAGCGAGTGTGATCCCGGCCCACGCCAGTACTCCGGCGGCGAGTGGAATGGCAACCAGGTTGTAGCCAGTTGCCCATGCAAGGTTCTGGATCATCTTGCGGTAGCTCGCCCGTGACAGCCGAATGACGTCGGTAACCGCCCGAGGATCGTCAGAGGCAAGCACGACTCCGGCCGATTCGATCGCAACGTCGGTACCGGCCCCGATGGCAATACCGACGTCGGCCCGAGCAAGCGCGGGAGCGTCGTTCACCCCATCGCCGACCATCGCAACTGTGAGGCCGCGGCTCTGTAGGTCGACTACGGCCGAGTCTTTGTCCTCGGGGAGCACCTCTGCGTAAACCTCGTCGATGCCCAACTCGCTTGCTACCGCGTCCGCCACCTGCTGCGCGTCGCCGGTGATCATGGCGACCTTGACGCCGAGCTTGTGCAACTCGTCCACGGCCACCTTGGACTCCGGCCTGACGGCGTCCTCCAACTCGAGAGCTCCGATGACCTCAGACTCTCTCACCACATAGAGGATCGCCCCGCCTCGTTCCGTCCATGCAGCTACGCTGCGGTCGAGCTCTTGCGGAACGTCAAGCGAGCGCTCTCGCAGGAGGCTGGGTCCGCCCACGGTCATCCTGGCGCCGTCGACGGTCGCCTCGACACCGCGTCCGGTCATCGACCTGAAATCGTCCGCGCTTGGAAGCTCTCCTCTTTCGCGCGCGGCGGCGACGATCGCCCGCGCGAGCGGGTGCTCACTGTCCGCTTCGACGGCGCCGGCGAGGGCGAGAAGTCGGTTCTCGTCACCGTCGACTGCGACGATTCCGGTCACGGCGTGCTTGCCAGTCGTCAGGGTTCCCGTCTTGTCGAACAGGACCGCGCCGACCCGGCGCATGCGCTCCAACGAGAGCCTGTCTTTCACCAGGATGCCGTTGCGCGCCGACAGAGCGGTCGAAATGGCGATGACCAAAGGAATCGCGAGCCCGAGTGCGTGAGGACAGGCGATGACGAGCACGGTGACCGTCCGCTCGACGGCGCTGTCGGGCTCGCCGATGATCGCCCAGGTCAGAAAGGTGATGATGCCGGCGGTCGTGGCGACGTAGAACAGGAGTGCCGCGGCGCGGTCGGCGAGCGCCTGGGCTCGGGACTTCGACTCCTGTGCTTGCTCGACCAAGCGGCGAATGCCGGCGAGCGCGGTGTTCTCACCTATGGCGTCGACCCTGATGCGGAGCGCGGAGTCGGTCGCGACGGTTCCGGCGACGACGCGCTCGCCCGGAGACTTCGATACGGGACGCGACTCGCCGGTGATCATGGACTCGTCGAGTTCGGCCGTGCCCTGCACGATCTCTCCGTCGGCGGGAACGCGCGCACCGGAGCGTACGAGCACGACGTCGCCCTCCCGAAGATCGTCGATTCCCACCGTCTCCGTGTCGTCGCCGACGACTCGTTCGGCGTCGTCTGGGAGCAGCTCGGCCAGAGCCTCGAGTGCTCCGCTCGCCTGGCCGATCGCCTTCATCTCCTGCCAGTGCCCCAGCAGCATGATCGCGATCAAAGCCGCGAGCTCCCACCAGAAGTCGAGATCGACGGCGCCGAACTCGGTTGCCCAGCTCGCGCCGAATGCGACCGAGATGGCCAGGCCGATGAGGAGCATCATGCCCGGCTGTCGTCCCCTGATCTCCTCGACGGCCCCCGTCAAGAAGGGCCCTCCCCCGTAGACGAAGATGATCGTCCCGAGCAGTGGAGCAACCCACTCGCTGCCGGGGAAAGCGATCGCCTCGTAACCGATGAGCATCTGGAACATGTGGCTGAAGTAGACGACTGGAACCGTCAGCGCCAAGGTCAGCCAGAACTTGCTCCTGAACATCTCGGCGTGGTCCGCGTAACCACCGTGCCCTCCATTTCCCGAGTGCTCGCCGGCATCACTTCGGTCGCCGGGGAGCGCGTGCTCGGGTCGGCCCTGCTGCGAGGTCCTGAGCCCGGGCTCCGTCGCTACGCGGCCGGTGTGGTTCTGGTTGTCGGTCTGGAGTGCCATCGTGACTCCCCTCTCGTTTGGTCTGCAAGAGGCCTCATCGTATACCCCCCAGGGGTATTGTCAACTCCCTCCGTCGTGGCGTCCCCTTGACCTCGATACACTACCCCCGTATGGTATCGAGGAACCGTCTATCGGGGAAGGGAGAACACCAACATGACCGCCGACTCGACTACCACCGCTCGGGCACAACCTTCGGTGCCGCGCAGATTTTCTACCCTGCGCGCGGCCGCCGCCATCATTTCATTCGGCCTGATCGTCTCCGCCTGCGGCGGCGCGAGCTCGGGTGACGGCCACGGAGCCGGCCATGAGGATATGGACACCGCCCCCGTGGACGCTCTAGGCGAGGCGGGCGAAGCATCTGAAGCCGACCGCGAGGTCAACGTCGAAACGCTGGACGAGCTCACCTTCGAGCCCGCGCTCATCGAAGTCGAAGCGGGCGAGACGGTCACGTTCGTCGTAGAGAACACAGGACGGCTTCCGCACGAGTTCGTACTCGGTGGCGAGGCCTATCAGGATGCCCACGAGAGCGAGATGTCCGGAGATGCCGGCGACATGCGCCACAGCGGCAACTCCGTCGAGGTCGATCCCGGAGAAACCGCGGAGCTTACGTGGACCTTCGCCGAGTCGGGCGAAACGCTCTTCGGATGCCACGTCCCCGGCCACTACGACGGAGGAATGGTCGGCGCGCTCGAGGTCGGGACGTAGCCGACGCCTTTGGCGCGCGGGACTGCCCTAACCGGAGGGCGTCAAGAGTCTCTAGAGGCGCGCCTCGGAGAGCCGTTCGGATCATAGATCGGGATGCCTCGCTGCGGCACGGGCGTGGCATTCACGATTGAGGTCGTGGTCTGGGCAAAGGGGGTGAAGCGATCGATGAGGCCCTCTAGATCGTCGATCGAGCGGAAGACGATCTTCATCACGTAACAGTCCTCACCGGTAACGCGCTGGCACTCGATGACCTCCGGTGTATTCGCAGCGACCTCCACGCCGGTGCGATTCCTCCTAACGCGTACTTCGTCGTCAGCGCCATCTTTCACTACCTCGGGCCGGCGTTCGCGGTCTTGCTCTTCGCACGGGTCGATGTTCTGGGCGTCGCCTGGTTGCGAATCGCGTCGGCCGCGCTGATCTTCGCCGCGTGGCGCAAGCCGTGGCGAGCGTGGAGCGACTTCTCGCGCACGACCCGCCGAATGGTGATCGCGTGGGGTTGCGTGCTCGCCGCCATGAACTCTTGCTTCTACGTCGCGATCGACAGGTTGCCGTTGAGCACCGTGGCCGCCATCGAGTTCATCGGCCCGATCTGCCTCGCCGCCGTGGGTGTCCGCACTCGCCGTAACGCACTCGCATTGCTGCTCGCCGG
>Ga0136627_1000229_pt1 | contig 19492 bp, 21 predicted proteins | sample AntDrymUQ4892206_2_FD_104652 | JGI IMG/M metagenome (GOLD analysis project Ga0136627, IMG submission 104652) | Polar desert sand microbial communities from Dry Valleys, Antarctica - metaG UQ489 (22.06) | ecosystem: Environmental > Terrestrial > Soil > Desert | place: Antarctica: Dry Valley... | reverse complement strand
TTCGTCCACGAAGACCCGAAGGTCGTGGGGAAGGCATTGGTGGACGAGCCGGACGGAGACAACGGTGGAGAACGCCAACTTTACATAACGTGGTCCATACCGGATGACAGCGAGCTTCCGGCCTTCATTCTTTGATGATGGCCCGGTCTCCGATTCCAGGCGAGGCACACATCGCCCGCGCGGCGCGGAACCTCATCGTGATCCAGAACATCGAACTCGGATTCCGCGGCAAAACGGCTCGCGCCGATGCCCTTCTCGACACGGGCGCGACGTATTGCGTGATCCCCGATTTCGTCGCCGAGCAACTCGACCTCCGCGAAAGCGACAAAGTCGGAACGGAGGTCGTTCAAGCGATTCTGGGACGCCGATCCACTATGGATCGCCACCGCATAGACCGCATGAGAGCGGGAACCGCGCAAGCCCACGACGTTGACATCCTCGTCGGAGAAGCGGTACTCGGACTCATGCTCCTCGGAATGTCCTTCATCGGGAAATTCACGACGACTTTGGATCTCGACGAAAAGCGCGTCCTCTTCCGTCCCCGAACCCCTCACTAAACCACGCGCTTCGGACGGCTTTCCGAGGCTCCCTCCTCCACGGGGCGACGGCTCCAATATGTCGCGAGAAGCGGCCCCGAAATATTGTGCCACACGCTGAAAATCGCCCCCGGCAAAGCCGCCACCCCCCCGAAGTACGTCGCGGCGAGTCCGGCGGCGAGGCCCGAGTTTTGCATCCCGACCTCGACGGATATCGCCCGCCTTTGAGCCGCCCCGAGGCCGAGGAACACGCCGACCCCATACCCGAGTAGAAGCCCCGAAAGATTGTGGATCACCACGATGAGAAGCACGAGCGGACCGACCGTCAAAACTTGATCCGCGCTCGCCGCCACGACCCCGGCCACGATAATGACTATCGCCGACACCGAAACGAGCGGCAAAGCGGGACGAACACGACTCACCACCCCGCCGAAAAACGTGTTCACGAGAACCCCGAGAAGCACCGGGACGAGCACGATCTGAACGATGGAAACAAACAAAGCACCCGCCTCCACCGGAAGCCACGAACCCGCGAGAACGAGCATGAGAAGCGGCGTCGCGAGCGGCGCGAGTATGGTGGAAACGCTCGTCATCGAAACGGAAAGAGCGACATCGCCCCGCGAGAGATACGCGATGACGTTCGAAGCCGTCCCGCCCGGACAACATCCGAGAAGCACCACGCCGACCGCGAGTTCCGGCGGAAGGCGGAGGAAATACGCGAGCGCGAATGCGATGAGCGGCATGATCGTGAACTGCGCCGCCACCCCGACGGCGACATCCTTCGGTCGGCGGAATACGCGGGCGAAATCCGCCCCGGTCAAAGTGAGTCCCATCCCGAACATGACGATGCCGAGGAGCGGGTTCACGTACGCCGTCAAAAAACTGAGCGGCTCGACGAAGAACGCGACCGCCGCCCCGAGAAGAACCCAAAATGCGAAATATTTTCCCGCGACGCCGCTTATCTTCTGCAAAGTCTCCAAAATAAAAGCTCCCCCGCTCGACTTGTCGGAAGGGTCAAATATAGGGCATCGCGGCGGGGAATGGAATTCTATCCGCCGGGCGAGAGAACCTTTATCCCCGTCGCTTCGGACGCGGATTTCACACGCTCGTCGTATGCGACTATGGCTCCGAGGTCATCTTTGACGGAGAGGGCCGTGGCGATGTGCATGGCGCCGAGCGTTCGGAGATGGCGCGGAGCCAGGCTCGCCGCGATCTCCAAAACGACGCCGTCAACGTGTATCAGCCCGATGCGCGCGAGCACTTCCTCGGCGCGGGCGAGAACCTCTCCTCCGGCTTCGGCACGCCGCGCCGCCCGCATAACCTCCACACGCGCAAGCTCGCTGGAAACCCGCTCGGGCCAGTCGGCGATGAGGGCGGCGAGAGCCTCGCTCTCCGGCTCCCGGACCACGAGCTTCACGATGGCCGAGGAGTCGAGATAAAGCAGCTTCAAAGCCGATCCGAGCGCGCTTCATGCAAAGCCGCGCCGAGGGATCCACCCTCCGGCGCGTCCGGCAAATCGAGGAGATCCCCATTCGGACGAACGGCCCGCCCCGACGACACGAGACGTTTCAACGGCGTGGATTCCTCGGGGAGCGGCGAAATAACCGCCACCGGCCTCCCGCGCTCCGTGACCTCCAAAGTCTCCCCCTCCGCCACCCTCCGCAGATACACGCTCAAATTCTGCCGAAGCTCCCGAACGCCGACTTTTTCATGCTCCGCCGCCATCCCGCTACGCCGAGGTCATCGGCTCTTTCGCCGACTCCCGCTCCACCGGTATGTCGTATGTCGGCTCACTCACTTTCTTCCCGATAATGAAGAGTCCGCCCACGGAGACGGCTATGGACACCGGAAGCACGATCCACCACGGCACGCCGAACCCGACGGGAAGGAGCGCGAGAAGAATCGCCACACCGCCGACGAAGAGAGCATACGGGATTTGGGTTCGCACATGGTCAATGTGGTCGCAGCCGGAGGCCATCGAGGAGATTATCGTCGTGTCGGAGATGGGCGAGCAATGATCTCCCCACACCGCCCCGGCGAGAACCGAAGCGACGGCGGCGTACATCAAATAATATCCGTCGGGGTTGGCGAGGCCGTTCGCGCCCATGATCGCCCACGCGAGCGGGACCGTGAGCGGGATGAGTATCCCCATCGTCCCCCAACTCGTCCCCGTCGAGAACGCCGTCGCCGCCGCCACGATAAATATGATCGCCGGAAGAAGCCCCGGAGCCAAACTCGCCCCAAGCGCCGAAACGAGGAAATCCCCCGTCCGAAGCACATCCGTCACCCCGGAAAGCGACCACGCCAAAACCAATATTATGAGGACGAAAAGCATCGAGCGAAGCCCCGAATACCACGCATCCATCGTCTCCCCCAGCGTGAGGATGCGCTGCCCCACCGAGAGCGCCGCGGCCACGATCACACTCAAAAGCGAAGCCCACACAAGCGCCGAGAACGAGTCCGCGCTCCCGATGATGTCGCGCAAATTATCCCCCGAACCCGTCGCATAAAGCCCGGCCATCGCCCCGCCGATGAGGACGGCTATCGGGATGACGGCGTTGTATGCCCGCTCCGGCACGCCTTCCTTGTGGCGCGTCTCGTCGGAGGCGGCCTCCGGGTCTATGGAAGCCCCGTCGCGGAAGACTTTCCCCTCCGTGCGGGCGCGCTCCTCGGCGGCGTGCATCGGGCCGAAGTCACGCCCGGAGATGGCGACGGCGAAGACGAAGATGACGGCGAGTATCGGATAAAAACTGTATGGGATGGAATTCAAGAACACCGAGTACGCCGCCTCGCCGAAGCCCTCGATGCCGCCCACCGCGTCCCCGATGAGGCCGACTTGAAAGCCGATCCAGGTCGTGATGAGCGCGATGGTCGCCACCGGGGCCGCCGTCGAATCCACGATGTACGCGAGCTTCTCGCGGGAGATGCGAAGCCGGTCGGCGATGGGGCGCATCGTGTTCCCGACGACGAGCGAGTTCGCGTAGTCGTCGAAGAAAATCGCCACCCCGAGCGCGCCCGTGGTGACTTGCCCACGCCTCGGCGTACTCGCGTAGCCGATGATCCGATTCACCACCCCCTTCGTCCCGCCGTTGCGGGAGATGATGCCGACCATGCCCCCGATCATGAGCGTGAACACAATGATCGAAGCATGCCCCGTGTCCCCGTCCGGCGGCGAAAGGGCTTCGAGAACATAAACCCCGAGGACATCGAGAAGCCCGCTCCACAACCCGCCGAAGGAGACTCCATACGAAAGTGCCGCCCCGACCCATATCCCCAAAAACAAAGCCGGAACGACTTGCCGCGTGAGCAAAGCGATCCCGATCGCGATCACCGGCGGAAGTATCGAGAGCCATCCCGGTATCGAACGAGTCTCCCCTCCGGAAACCTCCTCGCCGCCAGAAACGAGCGACATCGAAACCTCGCCGCTCCCGGAGACTACGACCTCCTCGAAAGTCGCCGCGCCCCCCGAAAAACTCGCCTCATACTCCTCCCCACTGACGACGAGTTCGGCGGCGCCGTCCGGGCCTTCGGCCTCCACGCTGAAAGGAACCCCGTCGAGGACGACCTTCGGAGCCTCGAAGGAATATTCGCCATTCTGAGCGGACGCATCGCGAGAGAGATGCGGAGCGAAAAGCAATGCGACGACCGCGACGGCCAAAAGCAAAAACGCCGCCGTCCGCGTCCTCGAACGAATGAAACCTCGCAAACTCCGCATCGCACGCCTCCCATCCCCGCATCCGATTTTTCGTATCCAAAGCTACAAATACTGTGGATGCTTCGCAAATTAGCAGATACGCGAGCCTTCCACAACTCTCCGGATCACATCGGCTTCGGGGCCGTCCCGCCCGCGTCTCCGAGTCTCGACTATCCCGGATTATTCACGAGACCTCCGTGTGAAAAGCCGGGAGTCGGGAGGTCGCATCGCTTCGCTCGCTTCGGGAGTCGGGGGCGTTCTCGAGCATCTCTCCTTCGACGCCTTCGCCCCCCCGCCCGACAAACCCTCGCCGGATTCGACCGGGTGCTCGGGCGGTGCGTCCCTCGCGCCCATGCCACTCCCCGACTCCTCGTACGGAATCCGGTTGATCGCTTCCGCATGCGTCCGGCAACGCGAATCGCGATTCGCGGCAGCGGAGCCTCTTCGCCGCCCACCTCCCGAAAACCGGAACTCTTCACCCAAATTACGTGCCACTCGCGCTCCCCCGGCTCCCGAGCCTTCCGGCTCTCGCCCTTCGGAGAAAGACCCGCTCCCCGGCGGTTCCTTCATGAACAACCCGGGCTATGTTTCGGATATGAGCCGCGAGTGGGCCGGTTGTCTTTGCGAAGGTGCGGGATTTCGGGCGGACATGATTCTCTCCACTCAACCCCGGATCACCGGGCGGGTTCGATGCGCTCTTTGCCGACATACGGGACGAGGTTTTCAGGAAGCTGAACGGAGCCGTCCTTTTGCTGATGGACTTCGAGGAGCGCGATGAACGCCCGGCTGAGCGCGAGCGCCGTCCCGTTCAAAGTGTGCAAAAGCTGTGGACGACCGCCGTCTTTCCGGTACCGGATCTTCAAACGCCGAGCCTGGAAATCCGTCGTGTTCGAGGTGCTCGTGACTTCGCCGAAATCATTCCGTCCCGGCATCCACGCCTCGACGTCGTACTTTCGGTACGCCGCGCCGCCGAGATCCCCGGTGCATATGTCAACGACCCGGTACGGGAGGCCGAGTCCCTGAAAAACTTTCTCCTCGATCTCGAGCATCTCCGCGTGCGTCTCCTCCGACTTCTCCGGCGTCGTGAAAACGAACATCTCGACTTTCGTGAATTGGTGGACGCGATAAAGTCCCCGGCTCGCCCGACCATGCGCCCCCGCCTCCGTTCGGAAGCAATGCGAGAGTCCGGCGAGGCGAATCGGGAGTTCGGACTCGTCGAGAATTTCATCGGCGAGCGATCCGGCCAAAGTTATCTCCGCCGTCGCGATCATCGAAAGGTCGTCGCCCTCGACCGAGTATATTTGCGCCTCCGGCCCGCGGGGGATGAACCCGGTTCCGACGAGCATTTCGTCGCGGGCGAGATCCGGTGTGATCGTCGGCGTGAAACCCCTCTCGATCAAAATATCCATCGCGTACCGGATGAGGCCGAGTTCGAGAAGAACCGCGTCGCCGCGGAGGAAATAAAACTTGCTCCCCGTCGTCTTCGCCCCCGCGTCGAAATCTATGATCCCGAGCGACTCGCCGAGTTCGACGTGGTCTTTCACATCGAAGTCGAACTCGGGGACGCCCCCCCACCGGCTTATCTCGACGTTCTCGGCATCGTCCTTTCCGATGGGCGAGTCGGGGTGCGTGATGTTCGGGATTTTCAATTGCTCCTCTTCGAGGCGACCCTCGACCTCATGGAGCTCCGACTCTTTTTTCGGAACCTCGTCCTTCGCCGCGCGCGACTCCTCGATGAGTTTTTTCCGTTTCTCCTCATCCCTCTCGCGGCCGACGTTTTTCACCATCTCGTTCTGGTTTTGGCGGAGTTCGTTGAGTTCGGTGATGAGGGCGGAGCGGCGGTCGGCGAGTTCGACGAGGAGATCCACATCCGCCTCGACGCCCCGGTTCACACAGTTCTCTTTCACGGTCTCGGCGTTCTCGCGGATGTATTTCAGATCGAGCATGGTTTCTCCCGGAAAATTAGAGGGTTTGCGGCTACGCGACGAGGGAAGGGGGAAATCCGTCCGCTCCCCCGCTCGTAGATCGACGCGAAGAAGCGAAGCGCGCCGAACGGCCGAAACCACCGATGACCCGAATGCGCGCCCGACCGTCCATGCAAAGTATCCTAACTATTCCCCCGCACCTTTGCCAACTCCGAAAGCGCCCGCCCCTCCTCCCGCACCCGGACAAAAAGAAGCGCCGCATTCATGAGCGAGAAAACAACCGCCGTCGTCCACGCCCCGAAGATGAGCGGAAACGCGAATATCTCCACGACGACCACGACATAGTTCGGGTGCGCGAAATATTTATATGGCCCGCGCCGCACGAGCCGCTCGCCCGGCACGACGAGTATTTTCGTATTCCACCGATCCCCGAGGAAGGAAATCGCCCAATAACGCCCCGCCTGCGCGAGAAGAAAGAGAACGAACGGAACCACCCACCACGACGGAAACGACACACCTCGCAAAATCCCCTCGACGAGCGTGGAGGCGAGCCACGCCGAATGGAGCGTGACCATCACCGGATAATGCCCCCTCCCGAACTCGACCGCCCCGCGGGCGCGGAGCCTCTTTTCGTTCCGCCTCGAAAGGCGAAGCTCGAAAAGCCGTTGAGCGGCGACGAGAAGAACCGCGCCCACGAGAAACGGGACGCTCACCAAACTTCCGTCCCCCTCCGCAAAAATAACCCGGTGGACCGTCTTCCGGCGAACCGTCCACTCGCCGCGAAGAGCCGCGATGTCGTCCGCGCGGCGCGAGAAGGCTCATTCGAACGCGGTCGGCACGAAAACTCGAAGCTCGAAATTAGCATCGAAAAAAAACGTGCTCCGCCGAAAACCCCGGCCCCATCGCCGAAAGCACCCCGAGATCCCCGGCTTCACGCCCGCCGCTTTTGAGGAAGCGCTCGAGGATGAAAAGAACCGTCGCCGCCGACATGTTCCCGAAATCCCGAAGCACGCACCGCGAAAATCCGAGGCCGCCGGAGCCGAGTCCGAGGACATCCTCGAAGGCGTCGAGAACCTTCGCCCCGCCGGGATGGAGGAGGAAGTGCCGAAGGGCCTCGATGTCCTCGCCGACGGAATCACAAGCTCCTTCGAGGTCGTCGCGGAACTTGTCGCGCACGATGTTCGGGACGCTCTTCGAGAGGCGCACTTCGAGGCCGCCCTCGACGAGCCGCCATCCCATGACGTCCTCGGTGTCCGGCCACGTCGTCGAGCGCGAGCCGAGTATCTCGGGGCCGCCTCCCCCACTCCCGACGACGACCGCCGCCGCCCCGTCGGAGAAAAGGCTCGTCGAGATGAGGTTCGCTTTAGATAAATCACCGCGCTGGAAGGTGAGGCCCGAAAGCTCGACGGCGACGAGGAGGACGAGCTTGTCGGGAAACAGCCGGGCATGTTCGGAGGCGCGGGCGAGTCCGGCGGCTCCGGCGGCGCATCCGAGTCCCCATATCGGGACGCGGCGCGTATGCTCCGAGAGTCCGAGAGAGAAGATGAGCTTCGAATCGAGTGACGGCGTGGAGATGCCCGTCGTCGAGACGAAATATATCGCCCCGATCTCCCCCGGCTCGATCCCGGCTTTGTCAATCGCCCGCCTCGCGGCTTTCTCCGACAAAGCGAGTGCGTTCTCGATGTATAAATCGTTCTTCTCGGCGAAGGTGTGGTCTCTGTCGAACCACTCCTTCGGGACGCAAAAATTCCGGCCTTCGACGCTCACGTTGTCGAAGAGGGGCATGAGGCGCTCGATGTCGCGGTGCGCGTCCCCGAACATCGAGCGGGCGAAAGACTTCGCCTCCGACTGGCCGATGCGGTGCGGCGGAACCGCCGTCGCCACCGAGAAGATTTTGGGGTTCGCCCCGATCACAGGCTGTCCGCCCGCCCCGGCCCCGGACGCACGTCCCGCTCGAAACCTTCCGGCGAGCCGTCCACGAGGCCCGCCCCGTCGTCCTCGGAGACATCGCACGAGTTCCGGAAGACGAACTGCGAGAGGCGTTTCCTTTGGCGGCTTTGCCAGTCAATAGTCGGGCGTTTTTTGTCGTCCGGGACGTATCCGAGACGATACACGGCCATGAGGGCGAGGTCGTCGGGCATGGAGATTATCTCTTCGATGCGCCGCCAGTTCTCGGGGATTTCCATCGGGGTCGAGACGAATTGTATGCCCATGCCGAGCTCGGCGGTCGCGAGCCATATGTTCTCGACCGCCGCCCCCATCCCGAACACGGAATAAAACCCGGAGAGTTCGCCGGGACGGTATTCGTTCTTGTCGAGCATGACGGCGAGGATGAGCGGGGAGTTCGCCACGAGCTTCCGATTGTCCTCGCCGAGGGTTTTCGGGACGCCGAAGCGGTTCATGATGGATTGTCCGGTGTTCGAGAAGATTTGCTTTCGGAATGGTTTGAGTACGGAGGGCATTTGATCTATGAAAATACCGTCTCGCCTCTCCTCCATCTCGGCCTCGGAGAAGCGGAAGTATGGGCGGTACCGTTTCCAGAAAGTCCCGTCCTCCATGAGCTTCGTCATGCTTTCGCCGGAGATTCGGGCGATTTCCCCGATTCTCTCTTTGTCGTCTATGAGGGCGAACCGCCACGGTTGGCTGTTGAAATGGGACGGAGCCATCGCGGCGGCCTCGACGAGCGCTCTTTGGTGTTCGGGCTTCACGGGGTCGGGAAGGAACGGGCCGTTCGTGGTCCGGCGGTTCTTCACGACATCGAAGAAATCCAAATCATGCCCCTCTCAGAAAGTGGATACGAAACCCGCCGCATAGAAGATCAAAGCGAAGCTCGCCAGCGCGGCGTGTCCGACGGTTCCGGCTCGCACCTTCGGAAGGAAATAATAAAGGACGAGGACGGGGAGGAGGAGCCATCCGTACGGCTCCCCATTCCATATCCCCCACGCCGCCGCGGTTCCCGCCGACGCGGCGACGGCGAAAAACAGCGCATGGTGGAGCCATCGGAAAGGTTTCGTGTCCACGACGCGGAATTGCACGAGTATGCCGAGGAGGAAATTGGCTGCGAAAAGCGACATTGCCACGGAGAAGATCACAGTCCGACGCCCCGGTTCATGGCGGTGAGTCTACCGCAACGGATCCGGGCGGAAGTGTGCCTCTTCATACCGAGTATGAATGAAGAAACTGGCATTTGCCCCACGCCCGCACTTATAGAGACTTTCCACCGTAACGTCCGCCCGGGTTCGGGATCCCCATCCGGGCTCGGCGCCGGCTCCCGAAACATGGCCGCCTGGCTATCCAAATATAGCCGGGTGGCCGATGCGCGTCGAGCCTTCGCGTGCTTACGTTGGGGCGGAGTCGGAAAGCGAGAAAACGGGAGCGGATATGACGACCACATTCAATGCCCCGACCGAGGGTCGCCCACTCGGGAGAGGCCCGGAGATGGCGGAGAAAGAACGTCCGGGGGAGAAAGCCGCGATCCACCGGGTGCTTCTCGTCGAGGATCATGCTTCGTTCAGGCAGGCGATGGCGCTCGTTTTCGGGGGCGAGCCGGATTTCGGCCCCGTCTCCGAGGCTGGCTCGCTGGCCGAGGCGAGGCGGAAGCGGGCTTCGGGCTTCGATCTCGTCGTCGTGGATCTCGGCCTCCCCGACGGCGACGCCACCGCTTTCATACAAACCCTCAAAGAAGAGTCTCACCCTCCGACCGTCCTCGTCCTCACGGCGGATCTCGACCGCGAGAGGCACGCGCTCGCCGTCGAGGCCGGAGCCGACGGCGTCATCCACAAGTCGGCGGAGATCGAAGAGGTACTCGACTCGGCCCGGAGCCTCCTCGCCGGGGAGTCCATCCTCTCGCCGGAGGAGACGGTCGCCCTCCTCCGCCTCGCCACGAGGAAGCGGGGGCGCGACGGCGAAGCGCGGCTCGCCGCCCGGAGCCTCACCCGGCGCGAGAGGGAAGTCCTCGCCGCCCTCGCCGACGGTCTGAGCAAAAAGGGCATCGCCAAGAAACTGTGCATCGCCGTCGAGACCGAACACACCCACATGACGAACATCTTCGACAAGCTCGGTGTCCACACCCGCCTCGAAGCGCTCCTCTTCGCCGTGCGCGAGGGCGTGGTGGAGATAAAAGGAGCCAAAAAGTAGCGTTCCCGAGAACGCTCCCTCCGCCGCGGCCACACATCGGCACGCATCGAAAGAGCCTCGCTCCATCGGAGTCGAGGCTCTTTCGTGATGATAAGATGCCTTCGTTCGGCAAACTTTATTCGAGGTGTTCGAGGGGGCGTGGTGGAGAACGGAAGCCCGGCGGCTTTTATAACCGGAATCGGCGTCGTCAGCCCCATAGGGGTCGGACGCGACGCTTTCTGGAACGCCCTCCTCGCCAACGAAAGCGGCGCCGGCCCCATCACCCTCTTCGACCCCGACGGCTTCGACGTCCGCATCGCCGCCGAATGCGACTCCTTCGAACCGAAGGACTTCGTGGACAAAAAGGTCGTCCCCCGAACCGACCGCTTCTCCCAAATGGCGCTCGCCTCCTCGAAGCTCGCTCTCGAAGACGCGAACGCGTGGGGCTTCTTGAACGACTCGCCCGAGAGGGTCGGCCTCATCATGGGGAGCGGCCTCGGCGGGGTCGCGAGCATGGAGGACACGCAAAGGACGATTGACACGAAAGGGCCGGGCCGGGTCAATCCGTTCGCGGTCACGAAGATCATGCCGAACTCGGCGGCGGCGCACATCGGGATACAACTCGGCGTTCAAGGGCCGTCGGCGGCGGGGGCGTTGGCTTGCACGTGCGGCACGGACATGATCGGCCTCGGATACGACCTGATACGCCGAGGCGACGCGGAGATCGTGATATGCGGCGCCTCCGAAGCGACCATCACCCCGGTCATCATCGCGGGCTTCATCGCGATGAAGGCGATGAGCCGGAACAACGAGAATCCCGAAGAAGCATGCCGACCGTACGACGAGAACCACGCCGGATTCCTCATCGGCGAAGGCTCCGCCGTCGTGATCCTCGAAAGCGAGGAGTCCGCCGCCCGCCGCGAGGCCGAGCCGTACGCCAAGATAACCGGGGTCGGGCGGACCACCGACGCGCACAACATGACCGACCCCGACCCCGAAGGCCGCGGAGTTCGCCGCGCCATGCGCCTCGCCGTCGAGAACGCGGGGCTCGAAGGAAGCCAGATCGGATACATAAACCCGCACGGAACCGGAACCGTCGCCGGGGACGGCCCCGAGTCGCACTCGATGGCCTCCATAAACCCGGACGCGAAAGTGTCGGCGACGAAATCCACGCTCGGACACTCGCTCGGCGCGTCGGGGGCCATCGAAACCGCCATATGCGCCCTCGCCATAAAAGAAAGAACCATCCCGCCGATGCGGAACTTGGACACGGTCGCCGACGACTGCGCCGACCTCGACTACGTAGTCGGCGAGCCGAGAAAGGTTCCCGACCTCGAGGCCGCGCTTTGCTCGAATCTCGGGGTGGGCGGGCATAATGCGGCGGTCGTCCTCGAACGGGTTTGACGGAATGGCCGACGACTTCCAAAGCCTCCCCGAAAACCTCCCCAAGCCGGAGGACGACGGAGCGAGCGACCACCTCGCGGGGACGGAGCTTCTGCCGACGCCACTCCCTTCCACATCCGGGAGATCGGTGGAAATATCTTCCCTCCCCGGAAGAACCGTCCTTTTCTGCTATCCGATGACGGGGAGGCCGGACAGGGAACTCCCGGAAAACTGGAACGAAATCCCCGGCGCGAGGGGATGCACGCCCGAATCGTGCGGCTTCCGCGACCTCCACACGGAGTTCCGGGGCTTCGGGGCGAGGGTGTTCGGAATAAGCACGCAAAGCACGGATTATCAAAGAGAGGCGGTCGAGAGGCTCGGCCTTCAATACGAGCTTCTCAGCGACGAAGGTTTGAAGTTCATCGAAGCTCTCCGACTCCCGACCTTCGAGGCCGATGGGATGTCGCTCATGAAGCGGATCACGCTCGTGATTCGGGGGGCGAAGGTCGAGAAAGTCTTTTACCCCGTGTTCCCGCCGGACGAACACCCCGCCGAGGTTTTAGAATGGCTCGGACGGAATGCAAAGTCATAGAGAGGAAACACGTGGAACGAACGTCCACAAAAACTTCGGAAAAACGAATGGAGGAGCTTTCCTCCATCGTCGCCCCATATGAAAGCGCGCTCGTCGCGTTCTCCGGCGGCGTTGACTCCTCGCTCGCCCTCGCCATCGCGGCGAACGCCCTCCCGAAAGAAAACGTACTCGCCGTGACCTCGAACAACGAGACGTATCTTCCCTCCGAACTCGACCTCGCGAGGGATGTGGCCGACTCCCTCGGCATCGAGCACATCGTGGTGAACACCCGCGAACTCGACAATCCGGACTACGCGAGCAACCCGACGAACCGCTGCTATTTCTGCAAAAGCACGCTCTATTCGGACCTCCACGAGATGGCGAGGGAGCGCGGCTATGGATGCGTCGTGGACGGAGCGAACGCCGACGACGAGGGGGATTACCGACCCGGAAGGAAGGCGGCGAAGGAACTCGGCGTCGTCTCGCCGCTGTCTGCGGCGGGGGTGTCGAAGGACGAAGTGAGGACGCTCGCGAAGCACCTCGGGCTTCCGAGCTGGGACAAGCCCGCGCTCGCGTGCCTTTCGAGCCGCTTCCCGTACGGTCAGGAAATAACGCCGGAGAAGCTCTCGCAGGTCGCGAGGGCGGAAGAGTTTTTGAGGCGGGAGGGATTCGGGGAGGTTCGGGTCCGGCATCATGGGGAGATCGCCCGCCTTGAGATCGGGGCGTCGGAGATGGATCGGGCGTTCTCGATGCGCGAGGAAATCTCCGCCGAGCTGAAGGACGCGGGGTTTTTGTACGTGGCGATGGAGATGTCTCCTTACAAATCCGGGAGCCTCAATGTCGCGCTCGGAAAGAAACCAAAGACGACGCTTCCCGTAGTTTCGTAGCATGGAGATACTCGGACAGCCGATACTTTGGATCTCACTCTCGGGCATGCTCGTGGGGCTTCTCGGGAGCGTGCTTCCGGGGCTTCCGGGCGTGCCGCTCATCTTCCTCTCCGCGCTCCTCTATGCTTATTACACGAGCTTCGAGATCGTCGGCGGGTGGGTCGTCGCCGTCCTCGGCGTCTTCGCCGCGCTCGCAATGGTCGCGGACTTCATCGGCACCTCATACGGCGCGAAACGCTTCGGCGCGAGCAACTGGGGCATGCTCGGCGGAGCCTTCGGCGGCGTCGCCGGAGCCGCCGTCGGATTCCTCTTCCTCGGCATAGGCTCGCTCTTCGGCCTGATTTTAGGCACCATCGGAGGCGTATTCGCCGGGGAATATCTCCGGAGGCAAAGACACGGAGAGCCCGAGGAAAACGAAGAAACCCCGTTCAGCCCGAACGACTGGCAAAGGGCGTCGAGGGCGGCGGGAGGCGTCCTCATCGGATACGCCTTTTCGGCGGTCGCGCAGGGAATTCTCGGTGTCGCGGCGATCATCATCTTCGCGGTGGCGTTGTTTTATTGAATGGCTTTTAGCTAAGAAAACCGCCGTCGTCCCGATGCACGAATTACCGAATCCGTCGTGTCAGCCATCCGAAGAAAATCTGGCGGGCCGAAGTTATTAGTCGTCCCGCTGATCTCGCAAAAAATCCTCGAGTTCTTGGGCGAGGTCGTCGCCGGAGGGGAGGTCGCGCGCCCCTTCGGCCTGCGAGTCATAACGCTCCTCGAGCATTTGGACGTACGAGGCGAGGTCGGAGTCGCGGGAGACGGCGGCGGAGATTTGCTCCTGATAATCCCCCGCGTTCCGGTCGAGCTCCTCGGTGCCGACGTTTATCCCCGTGAGATCCGAGAACTTTTCGAGGAGCGCGATGGCCGCCGGAGCGGACGGAACCGCCGGAAGATAATGCGGCGTCGAGGCCCAGAAACTTATGGACGGAATCCCCGAGTCGGCGCAGATTCTATGGAGCGCGCCCGTCAGCCCGGTCGGCCCTTCGTAGCGCGACGGCGTGAGGTCGAGTCCTTCCACGAGTTCGGGGTCTTGCGAATTCGCCGCCACCGAGACCGGGCGCGAATGCGGGACATCCGCGAGGAGCGCGCCCAAAGTGATGATCATCTCGACGTTCATCCCCCTCGCAAGCTCGACGACGGTGTTCGAGAACGTCTTCCACCGGAGGTTCGGCTCCGGGCCGGAAAGGAGTACGATGCCGCGGCCGCTCGTCGCCTCGGGGGCGGCTGCGGTGGCGCGGAGTACGTTTTGGGGCCATTGGATGTCGCGCGTAACGCCCTCGACGAGTTGTATGTGCGGCCTCGTGACCTGGAAATCGAAGAACTCCTCGGAGTCGAAGGAGCCGAAAGGCTCGGCCTCCCACGCCTCCCCCATCGTTTTGAGGGCGAGGCTCGAAGCCTCGGCGGCATCGTTCCATCCCGTGAAGGCGATGACCATTATGGGGCGTTCGAGTTGCGGGCTGCGATCCAGATTTATGTATCGATTGTCCATGAAACTAGCTTACCACGCCGCCCCCGAAATCCGATGCGAACCTCCACGCGCCGCCTTCACACGGAATCTGGATAATCGCTTCCCGAAAGTCGTATTCGTCTGTTCCGACCCCCGACTCCGCCGAGTACGAAACTGGTTGAGCAGATTCCGTATCACTCGAAACTCCGTTCGAGCGCCACAGCCCATCCGAGGCGAGCCAAAAACTCCCGCTCCGAAATCTCCACCGCCCCCATCCGGCGGAGATGCTCATTCTGAATCTGGCAATCGAGGAGGACGAAGCCGCGCTCCTTCAACCTTTCGACGAGCCGGACGAGGCACACCTTCGAGGCGTCCGGCCTCCGCGAGAACATTGACTCGCCCATGAACGCCCCGCCGACGGAGACCCCGTAAAGCCCCCCGGCGAGATCCCCGTCCACATACGCCTCGACGCTGTGGGCCTTCCCGGCGCGGTGGAAAGCGATGAACGCCGAGACGATTTCTTCGTCGATCCACGTCTCTTCCCGGTCGGCGCACGCCCGGATGACCGACTCGAAATCGTGGTTTATCCGCACCTCGAACGTCCCTTTCCGAAGCGCTCGGCGGAGGGATTTCGAGACGTGGAGCGAGTCGAGCTCGAGGACGCTCCTCGGGTTCGAGCGATAGAATTCGACGCCGCCTTCGCCGTCCGCCATCGGGAAGGCTCCGGCGCGATAACATGTTTCGAGGACTTCCGGGGTGAGCATCACGAAGCAAATAATAAAAGGGGGACGATGAATATGGAAGCCGATAAAAGCATCGAAAGAACCGGACCAAAATCCGCGCGGGCCGCGAGATCGTATGACGTGTCCGCCGAAAGACTCGCATCCGCCATCGAAAAGGCGATCCGCTCGTTGAGAAGATGGGAGGCCGAAGCCTCGTCGAACGGCGACATCCGGGCTGTGAGATCCACACGCCTCCTCAAATTCAAGGACGATGTGACGGTGAAGATTTCGGGCGGCGAGGAGGCGTCGGAGGCCACCTTCGAGAGCGAGTCACGCATCGGAAAAAGCGACCTCGGGCAGAATCCGAAGAATTTGGAGGAACTCCTCTCAGCCGTGGATCGGGAACTCGACGACTCTTCGTAACTTCCCCCGTACCGCCCGCTCCGGGCTTTCGCTCACCGGGGCTTTCGAGCGAGGACGAGGCACGTCGTCCGGCCCGGAATCGGGACGGCCTCGGCGTCCTCGAGGCCCGCCCCGACCAGCCACGACGTATATTCCTCCGCCGAGTACGTCCCTCCCGACGACGAAAGCACGAGCATGTTTATCGCGAAGAGGGCGGCATCCTCGCTCATGCCGCGCACGAACTCCCGGATGGCGATCATCCCACCCGGCGCGAGGCTTTCCCGTATCCGCCGAAAGAGCTTTTTGTTCTCCTCCGGCCCGTACAAATGCGACGTGTTCCCGAAATACACCGCGTCGAAAGTCCCTTCCGGCAACCCCTCGTTCATGTCGCCGGACACCGTGGCGACCCCGGCTTCGGAGAGAAATCTCCCCGTAACCTCGATGACCTCGGCCCGGTCGAAGACGGTGACCTTCGCTCCGTGTCGGGCGAAGGATTCGGCGTTCGCTCCGGGGCCGCCGCCGACGTCGAGGATGCGGGGGTTCTCCGGGAGGCGCGGGAGGAGCATGGCGGAGATTTCGTCCGCGCTCTCCTTTCCGCCGCCGCGCATCGCCCGCGCCATCGTCGGGGTTCCGGCGAAGTTCGCCTGTGTCCGATCTTCGACGGGTTCCCCGGTGCGGAGAATCTTCGGGATCTCACTCCACTTCCCGATAAGCTCGAAGCGATGGACGACGCGACCTCCGGCGTACTTCGGGTCGGAGTCGTCGAGGAGCGGCCCATAATGCTCGTCTTTGAGCCGGAAGCCGTTTTCTCCCTCGGAGAGTATTCCGAGTTCGGCGAGCGCGGAGAGGACGGCGAAGGTCGCTCGTCGGTCGAGGCCGAGTTCGTCGGCGACTTCGTCGGAGGTTTTCGGGGCATGGCTCACGGCTTCCAAAAGTCCGTCCCGGACCGCCGTTCCGAGGAGTATCGCCCACCGCCAGTCGAGCTCCGGATAATTTATCTCGTTCATGGGGATGAATTGTACTCAATCGCGGACTTCGCGCGGGATACGAATGGCCGGGTTCGGATTTCGGCCACTTTGCCCCAAACACCGTGATACCGCGCGCCGAGGTGAGATCTCACCGGATCCGGCGTAAGGGTCGTTCATACGCTGGGCGGAGGATATTCGTTCACCCGACTCGCCATCTCACCGGGCTTCCGCGCTGATCGGTCGGGAGCATCTCCCCCACCTTTTCGCCATGAAGGTCTCGAACCGGGAAGGAGTCCGCCCCATACTCGATCCCCCGCCGCCCGAGCGCGGCGACCGACGCCGGACGAACGGCCCGCCCCGCGCCGTCGGAGATTTTGACCGCCATCCCCCACCCTTCCCCGCTCCCGGCGGCCCACACGCCACCCGCGCCGCCCTTCGCGACGAGGTCGGTGTTCTCCATGACCTCCGTGTCGAAGCCGCCCGTGCCGGAGACCATGAACGGATGGCTCCGCATCGCGACCCGCAGCCGGAAGGCGGCGCGAGCGACATCCTCCGGCAAGTTTTCTCCCATGGCGAGGCGGGCGAAGGCGGTGGAGAAGTTTTTCATGGGCATGGCGAAGGCCGGGGCGCCGCATCCGTCGCCGCCAGGGATGAGCTCCTCGGGAGACAAGCCGCACGCCTTCGCGAGCAAAGAACGTATCCAAACTTGAAGGGGATGTCCCGGCTCCCGGTACGCCCCGGCATCCCATCCTTCATGCGCGCAAACCGCCACCATCCCGGCGTGCTTCCCGGAGCAATTTCCGTGAACCTTTCGGAAAGGCTTTCCGTCCCTCGCGAGCGCGTCCGCCGAAGCGGCGTCGCTCGGCGGGTGCGCCCCATTGTCGAGGGCGTCCTCCGAGAGTCCGGCTTTTCGGAGAAGGGATCTCACAGTCTCGACGTGCCGCTCCTCGCCTTTGTGCGACGCACACGCGATGGCGAGTTCCTCGTCCGAAAGTCCGAAAGCGTCCGCCGCGCCGGAAAGGATGAGCGGCACCGCTTGAAAAGGCTTCATCGCGGAGCGCGGGAAGAAACATCCGTCCGGATCTCCGGCGGCTTCGAGGACATTCCCTTCCGGGTCGCAAAATACGATCCGCCCTCGGTGGACGCTCTCGACGAGTCCGCCGCGTTTTATCGCGACGAGGGGCGCGTCATCGGGAAACTTCGTCATTGCTCGCTTCGCTTCGCTCCCCGGACACTTCGATGATGCGTATCGAGACGAGATCATACGCGACCCGGAGGCGAGCCATCATGGCGGGGAAATCCTCCCTCGCATGGTATTTCTTCGCCTCTTCGAAGAGATTGCGGAGCCGTTCCAGCAAATCCTCGTCGCTGCCGCCCGGCCCCTCCCAACGGATGCTCGCCTCGAACATACCGAGGATCGCCGCCGCCCGAGGGCTTTGCCCCCACAATGAGATCGTCGCCATGTTCAAATTCGCGGCGATCCCGAGGAGATGCGCCGTCCTCGCCGAAGCCATCGCCCGTCCGTCTTTCGGACTCACGGGAACCACCTTCGTATGTTCTCCGAAAGAATGCCTCGGAGGTGTTCTTTTTCGATCCCCGCCGCCTCCGCCGCAGCGAGAGTCGCATAAAGCGTCGAGGGGAGGTCGCCATACGGAATGTCCGAGCCGAAGCATATGCGAGACGGGTCGAAGGAGGCGAAGAGTTCGTAAAGCTCCGCCGCCCGCGCCACCGAGGTCTCGAAAATGACGTTCGGGTGGTCGGCGAAGACCCGCGCCGCCTGCAAAATCTCGACGAAGGCGGCGTGTCCGAGAATGAGGCGAAGCTCGGGGTTCCCCTCGATGGTCGGGAGGAGGGCTTCGACTATGCGGTTCATCCCGAACCCGGCGTGGATGATGACCGGGAGATCGGCCTTCGCGGCCATCTCGAATAGCCTCACCGCCCGCTCGTCGTCGAGCTCGAACTTTTGCGAGACGGGGTGGAGTTTGAGTCCCGAAAACCCGCGCTCGACGCACCGCTCGAACTCGCGCTCGTATTCTTTGTGGGGGTTCAGCCGGAAGAACGGGACGAAGAAGCCGGGATGCTCTTCATGCGCCCTCCACACGACGTCGTTCGGGCCGGAGAAGTCTTCGAGGGCGTTCGGGTCGTTGAGCGCGAAGACGATGCTCTTTTTGACGTGCGCGGCTTTCATGCGCTCGCGCATGCCGTCGGCGGTCATCGTCCTCCCATCGAGATCCTCGCCGATGTGGGCGTGGGCGTCGAAGATTCCGGTGTCGGGCGGAATTCTCTCCTCGACCCATTCCCATATGGGGGCCATCGCGCCGCTCGTGAGGGTGGAGATGTCGTGTTGTTTTTCGGTCTCGGTCATGGTGCGTAATGTTAGCAGGGAGAATGGCGCATGGCCGAAGGGCGCGTTGCCGACGCCCTCCGGCTCTCTGGCGCGAATGGGGCATGGCGTTTATCATCTCCGGTTGTGTACTCACGGACGAGGCGGCGGAGAACCACGCAGAGGAGGACGTTCGCGGTCGCATTGCTCGCGCTCGTCGCCGCGGCGATTCTCGTCATAGCCTTCGCCTTCTCCTCTTCGACTTCGACGGATGAATCGCCCGCCGAATCGCCGTCCGAAGGCACGTCGGTCGAGGAAGTGGCGGACACCCCGGAGACGGAGGGCGGCGAGGCTCCCGCGCCGCCGGACGGGGAAGCCGACGACAACGAGCCGGAGTCGGTGAAGGGGATATATCTCACGGCGGCGAGCGCGAGCGATATCGAGCCGTACTTCGACCTCATCGAGCGGACGGA
>Ga0136627_1000227_pt1 | contig 19555 bp, 18 predicted proteins | sample AntDrymUQ4892206_2_FD_104652 | JGI IMG/M metagenome (GOLD analysis project Ga0136627, IMG submission 104652) | Polar desert sand microbial communities from Dry Valleys, Antarctica - metaG UQ489 (22.06) | ecosystem: Environmental > Terrestrial > Soil > Desert | place: Antarctica: Dry Valley... | reverse complement strand
GCTCGGCTACGCGACGGAGAACGACATCCCATACGCCAACGTCGGAGACACCCCGGAGGGGCCGTTCGTCGAGGCGACCGAGGAGACGGCTGGCGCGGCGATCGCGGGCGCCGACGTGCCGGACGACCTCCGGATCTCCATCTCGGCCGAGAATATAACCGAGGGGCCGGACGGCGAGGAAGCCTTCCCGATCACGGGCCTCACGTGGCTCCTCATCCGCCAGGAGCAGGACGACCTCGCGGTTTGCAAGGCGGTCGCCGAGGCGGCGTGGTTCGCGACCCACGAGGGGCAGGAATTCGCCCCGCCGAACTACGTACCCATCGGCGGCGGAACCCTCGAGACGAGCGAGGAGTTCATCCAAAGCATGGAGGCGCAGGGACAGCCGTGCTACGAAGGCGGCGGTGAAGGTTAAGAAGGTTAATCGAGAATTAATGGAGAGGGGCTTTTCCGGCCCCTCTCCGTGCCTTATGATTACGCCTGTTTTGCGCGAGTGCCTTATTCGGGAGATGAGCGGTTTGGAGACAACCTTATGCTGAGCGCCCTTGCGAGCCGACTCAATTTGCTCAAGCAGCTTCGGCAGGGTAATTTCGGGGACGCGGTTTTTAAGATACTGGCCTATTTCTTCGGCCTTTTCCTTCTTTTCATTACGCTTTTCATTATGTATCAGCTTTTGTTCCAGGGGATTCCCGCGATTCGGGAGTTCGGGATCGGCTTTCTGTGGAGCACGGAATTCGATCCGGTCCAGCAACAGTTCGGGGCTTTGCAGTTCATACAAGGGACGCTCGTCACGGCCTTCATCTCCATGCTCCTCGCCGCGCCTATCGGGATCGGGATAGCCGCCTTCCTCGTCGAGATCGCCCCCGAGCGCGTGAACCGCATCGTCGGGTTTTTGGTGGAGATGCTTGCGGCGATTCCTTCCGTCGTGTACGGGTTGTGGGGTATTTTCGTGCTCGCGCCTTTCCTTCGGACTTATGTGGAGCCGTGGCTGATCCCGGTCGTTGGATGGATACCGGGCTTCGAGGGGCCGTTCCGGGGATACAGCGTCTTCACCGCGAGTTTGGTTTTGACCATCATGATCCTCCCGACCGTCGCGGCGATTTCACGCAATGTTTTGCAGGCCGTCCCGAGGGATCAGCGCGAGGCGATGCTCGCCCTCGGCTCGACGCGCTGGGAGATGTTCAGCAAAGCCGTGATGCCGTACGCCAAAGGCGGTGTCATCGGGGCGTTGGCGTTGGCGTTGGGTCGCGCGGCGGGTGAGACGATGGCGGTCACGATCATCATCGGGAACGCGAGGCGCGTGTTTACGAGCGTCTTCGATCAGGGGGCGACGATAGCGAGCGTCATCGCGGGCAACTTCACCGACGCGAGCGGCGGAGTTTATATCTCCTCGCTGTTTTTGCTCGGGTTCGTCCTCTTCATACTCACGCTCTCGATCAACGTGGTGGCGAGGCTCCTCATAAGGGCGACCTCCACAGGCCCGACCAATCCGACGGGAGGTTTTTAGGCTATGGCGGCGGGGCAATTGGAAAGCGGCGCGACCGCCAGCGACAGGCGGCGGAAGCTGATGGACAAGTTCATGACCGGGGTCGCCTATTTCTTCACGTTCATCGCGATTGCGGTTTTGGTATGGGTCATCGCCTACGTCATCATCCGGGGCATAAGCGTGTGGAGCCCGGCCTTCTTCACCGAGAATACCGCGCTCTTCGGGGATGGGGGCGGCATTTACAACGCGATGTACGGGACGTTCGTGATCGTGCTTATGGCGATAGCCATCGGGGTTCCGATGGGCATTATGGCCGGGATATACCTCGCGGAGTTCGGCGACAACCGCCTCGGCGACTTCGTGCGCTTCATCGCCGACACGATGGCCGGGATACCCTCGATCGCTGTCGGCCTCTTCATGTACGGACTCCTTATCCTCATCATGGGCTGGAACGCCTTCGCCGGAGCATGCGCCCTCGCCATACTCATGCTCCCCGTCGTGGCGAGGACGACCGAGGGCATCATCCGGCTCGTGCCGGGTGAGATCCGGGAGGCTTCGCTCGCCCTCGGCCTTCCGCAGTGGAAGACGATGCTCCGCGTCGTGCTTCCGACGGCGGCCGCGGGCATTATTACGGGGGCTTTCCTTGCCGTGGCTCGGGCGGCGGGCGAGACGGCGCCGCTCATCTTCACGATACTCGGCAGCAACTTCTTCAACTCGAATCCGATGGAGGGGGCGATGGCGGCGGTGTCGCTTTACGTCTACCAGGCTTCGTCGAGTCCTTATCAGGCGGTTCAGGAAGCCGGGTGGGGCGCGGCTTTGGTGCTCCTCCTCTTCGTTCTCGGCTTGAACTTCATAGCCCGCGCCATAGCCTTTACCCAGAAGCAAAACTAGCGGCCCCCGCACTAGGAGGACTGAGAAAGTATCATGGAGCGCAACAAGACAAAAGAGCAGACGAGTAAGGAGAAGGCCACGCCAAAGAAACAGGAGAGCCAAACCGGGCAAAGGCAAGCCGAGGCGCCGATGGAGCACACGGCCCAGTCAATGGAGGTGAACGGCCTCAACGCCTATTACGGTGGCTTCAAGGCCATAACCGACATCGGCATGAAGATCGCGCCGAACAAGGTCACGGCGCTTATCGGGCCGTCGGGCTGCGGGAAGAGCACCTTCATCCGCACCTTGAACCGGATGCATGAGGTCGCCCGAGGGGGCCGCGTCGAGGGCGAGGTGCTTCTCGACGGGGAGGACATTTACGGGAAGAACGTGGACCCCGTGCAGGTTCGGCGCAAGATCGGGATGGTCTTCCAGAAGCCAAACCCGTTCCCGACGATGACGATATACGATAACGTCGTCGCGGGACTCAAACTCCAGAAACGCCACAAGAAGGGCGAGCTCGACGACATCGTCGAGGGATCGCTCCGCCAGTCCGCGCTGTGGGACGAGGTGAAGAACAAGCTCAACGACAGCGGCATGTCCCTCTCCGGCGGCCAGCAGCAAAGGCTGTGCATCGCCCGAACCCTCGCCGTCGAGCCGGAGGTCATACTCCTCGACGAGCCGGCGAGCGCCCTCGACCCGATGTCCACGATGAAGATCGAGGACGCCATGCTCGAGCTCAAGAAGCGGTACACGATCGTGATCGTCACGCACAACATGCAGCAAGCTTCACGGGCCTCGGACTACACGGGCTTCTTCTTCATCGAGGACATGGGCGAGCCGGGCCAGCTATGGGAATTCGCCGAGACGGAGAAGATCTTCACGCGCCCCGAACGCAAAGAAACCGAAGACTACGTAACCGGACGCTTCGGTTAGGAGGCTCCGATGGCCCGCGAGACTTTTCAGGAGGAACTCGACGAACTCGTAGGCGAGGTCCTCGAACTCGGCGAGGAAGTCCACGGCACGCTTTCGGAGATGGTCAGCGCGATGGAGAGCCACGACGGCTCCATCGCCGGGCGCGAGGTCGGCGTGGATCACCGCTTCAAGGCCCGCGGACAGGAAATTGACCGCGAAGTCCTCCTCCTCCAAGCCCGCCAAGCCCCGGTCGCCAAAGACCTCCGCCTCCTCTATTCGGTGATGTCTTTGGCGAACCATATGGTGAGAAGCGGCACTTTGGGGGAACATATTTACCACGGCCTCGTCGAGACCGACGGACACGAGCGCGACGAGGATCTCGACGAAGCCCTCGTTGAGATGGCGAAGACCGCGAGGAACATCTTCCGGCAAGGACTCGACATCTTCCGGAGCCGCGACATAGACGGCGCGAGGAGTCTTCAGGCGACCGACGACAAAGTGGACCTCCTTTATTCCGAGGCTCTCAACCTCATCGCCAATCCCTCCGAATCCGGTGTCGGAACCCCCGAATGGCGGATGCGGGCCGCGCTCACCGTCCACTACCTCGAACGCATCGCCGACCACGGCGTGGACATCGGCGGCTTGACTGTGTTTTTGACAACGGGGGAGCGCATCGAGGACGCCATGCAGCAATATATGGATCGGGAAGTTCGGGACGACACCCGCGAATAGGATTTTCAGGCTTCAGGGAATACCGAGTTTCGATACTCGCCCGGATGAAAGATGGCTTCGAGGCCGGGCATGTGTGATCACAGCCGCCTATTCCGATTCCACCCCGCGACACGCTCGTCCGGATGATGTCTCATCGGAATACGCTCCACCGGAACGCCTCCACGAAGGGGGATGGAGAGCGCGGTACGCGGCGAATGCCGATCCCCTCATCTGGACTCGGGGTCGTATCCGACACCCCGGATAAAAGAAACGATGATTACAAAAATCGGGGAAGAGTGGTCGCTGTCTGATAAAATTCAGGCAAGATTTGCGCTTATTGCGAGGATTGGAATGGCATGAGATTGACGAAGAAAAGCAAATATGCGGCGCGGGCTTTGGTGGAGATCGCGATGAACGAGTGCGGCTCTCCGCTCGGTGTCTCGGAGATCGCTCGTAGGCAGCGTATCCCGGAACGCTTCCTCGAACAGATTTTCGGCGACCTCCGGCGGGCGGGTATTCTCGAGAGCCACCGCGGGGCGCATGGAGGGTATTGTTTCGCCGTTCCGACGGAAGAAGTTTCGGTGCTCGACATCGTGGAGGTTTTGGATGGGGAGATCCGTCCGGCCAAATGCAGCGCGGGCGGAACTTGCTATATAGACGACGCGCCGCTCTGCTCGACGAGCAAAGTATGGGACGAAGCCCGCATCGTCCTCGAAAGGGTCTTCGGAAATTACAGCATCGCCGACCTCGCCGCCGAAGAACGGGAGAGCCGCGAACACGACACCCGCGAAGCCGCCGCAGTCAAATAGCCATAGCCGCGAACCTCGACAAACTCTTCCCGCACCTCCGGGGCCGGACGGAGCTTTCACAAGCCGTCATCGAAGCCGGAGGAAAGACTTTTTACATCACACACCCCGCCTCCGCCGACGCGCTTTTCGACGAGGAGGAATTCGAGAAGGACGAGAGCATCCCATACTGGGCGGACTTGTGGCCGAGTGCCATCGCGCTCGCGAGGCACATTTCGGGCATGACCTTCTCCGGCAAACGAACCATCGAAATCGGGTGCGGCGTCGGGCTCCCGAGCGTCGTCGCCCTCGAACGCGGAGCGGAGTCCGTCGCCACCGACCACTATCCGGGAGCGCTCGATTTCGCCTCATACAACGCCGAGGCGAACGCCGGAAAGAGCCTGAAAACCGCGCTTCTCGACTGGCGAAACCCGGAATTCGACGGTCTCGGAAAGTTCGATCTCATCCTCGCGGCGGATGTTTTGTACGAGCGAGTAAACGCCCGGTATCTCGCGAACCTCATCCCGGAGCTTCTCGCGCCGGAAGGCGAAATCCTCCTCGCCGACCCGCGCCGACCCGGAGCCGAACTTTTCACCGAAGAGATGGAGGGGCGGGGGTTCCGAGCCTCGAAAACGTCCGTCATGGTCGAGCAAAGCGGGCGGGAAGTCGTTGTCAATATCCATGGTTTCCGGGGTGTGTGATCGGGTTTGCGGAGCGTGGCCGATCTCGTCGAAGAAATAAATGGAGAATCGGGGCTTCCGAAGCTCGGAAACATCCGTCATGGTCGAGCGAGGAGGGCGGGAAGTCGTGGTCGTCGCCCATCATTTCACGAGTGCGAACCGGGGTTCCGGAGTCGCCGAAAACGTCCTTGCTTGAAACCGGAATCCGAAGCCTGAAGCCTTCAAAGAATTGCTATACTCGCCACCGATGCTCTTCGATTCACTAAATCCAAGCCAGCTCGACGCCGTGAAACGCACCGAAGGCCCACTCCTCATCCTCGCCGGAGCGGGCAGCGGAAAGACGCGCGTTTTGACGCACCGAATCGCCCATATTTTGGACGAGGGACTCGCCGGGCCGGACGAAATCCTCGCAATAACCTTCACGAACAAAGCCGCGAGCGAGATGAAAGAGCGGGTCGCGCTCCTCGTCGGGCCGGACTCAAGGAAGATGTGGGTCTCGACGTTCCACGCTTTCTGCGCCCGCATACTCCGCGTCCATGCGGAGAAGCTCGGGTATAAGCGGGAGTTCACGATATACGACGGCGGGGATCAAGTCCGGCTCGTAAAAAGGTGCATCATCGAACTCGGCAAAGACCCGAAGCGTTTCAGCCCGCGCTCTTTCCAGTCGCAAATATCCGACGCGAAAAACAAGCTCCAAAGCGCCGACGACTATCTCCGGGCGACCGAGGGATACATGGCCGAGAATGTCGCCGAGGTATACGACCTTTACCAGCAAAAGCTGTACGAGAACAACGCGATGGACTTCGACGACCTCATCATGCAAACCGTCGCGCTTTTGGAATTGTTTCCCGAGGTTCGGGAGCGGTACCAGAAACGTTTCAAATACATCCACGTTGACGAGTATCAAGATACGAACCACGCGCAATACCGGCTCGTCACCGTTCTCGCCGAAGCGCATCACAATCTTTGTGTGGTCGGGGATGACGATCAATCCGTGTACTCATGGCGTGGCGCGGACATTCGGAACATCCTCGATTTCGAGCGCGACTATCCGGAGGCGATGGTCGTGCGGCTGGAGCAGAATTATCGCTCCACTCAAACCATTTTGAATGCGGCGAACGCGGTCGTCTCGAACAATGCTTCGCGGAAGGCGAAGGCGTTGTGGACGGACGGCGACGAGGGCGACGGCATCCGGGTTTTCACGGCCTCGGACGAGTATTCCGAGGCTCGGTTCGTCGTCTCGGAGATCGAGAATCTTTCGGACTCGGGCGAGCGGCTTTCGGACATTTCCGTGTTTTACCGGACGAACGCGCAGAGCCGGGCTTTGGAGGACGTGCTTGTTCGGGAGGGCGTACCGTACCAGATCGTGGGCGGCGTCCGTTTCTATGAGCGGGCGGAGATAAAGGACGCGATGGCGTATTTGTCGGTCATCGCCAATCCCGCCGACGACGTTTCGCTCGAACGCATAATGAACGTTCCGAAGCGCGGCCTCGGGGCGACCTCGGTCGGGAAATTACAAGACCACGCCCGGAGGAACGAGGCGTCCCTTTACGACGCGCTCCTCGAAGCCGACGAGGCGGGCGTGTCCGGCAAAGCGAAGAAGGCGTGTGTGGAGGTGCGGGATCTCTTCGAGGGATGGAGAGTCGCTTCGAGAGAAATTTCTCCGACGGAGATGATCTCCGCCGTCCTCGACGAGTCGGGATACCGCTCGGAGCTCGAAGCGGAGAAAACCGTCGAGGCGGAGGCGCGAATCGAGAACCTCGTCGAGCTTATAAACGCGGCCCGCGAGTACGAGCGGGTCGAGCCGGAGCCGACCCTCGAAGGATTTTTACAGGAGCAAGCCCTTTATTCGGCTCACGATTCCCTCGACCCGGAGAGCGGCGGGAGCCTCACCCTCATGACGCTCCACAACGCCAAAGGACTCGAGTTCCCCCACGTCTTCATCGTCGGGATGGAGGAGGGGACGTTTCCGCACGCACGGTCGCTCGACGAGCAAAATTTGGAGGAGGAAAGACGGCTTTTCTATGTCGGGGTTACGCGGGCGATGAAGACATTGACGCTCGCGAACGCGAAGCTCCGGTCGAGTTGGGGCGGGGATCGGGAGTATCAAATGCCGTCGCGCTTCCTCTCCGAAATCCCCGACGAATACAAATCCGGCTCGTTTCCGGGCTCGTCGAAGGGCGGAAGAATATCGCCGCCGGGACGGGGTTCGGGCGGCATGGAGCGGGCCGTGAGTTCCGCTTCGTCCGCGTCGGCGACTTCGTACCGAGCCGGAGAGAAGGTGCGGCATGCGAAGTTCGGGGTGGGGGAGGTCGTGGATGCTTCGGACGGGAAGATCGTGGTTCGGTTCGGGGGCGAGGAGAGGATTTTCATTCCGGATCTCGCGCCGCTCACGAAGGCGGATTGAATTCTTCGACCCGCGCACTTCGTCGCCTCATACCGAGTTCGGTTGATCGCCTCCGCACACGTCCGGCGGAGACGAGACGACCACGTACGCGGAGAGGTTTCCGGCGAAGCTCGAAAGAAGAAAGACCGTAAGCCCGATGCCGACCGGGTGTTCGAACGAATAGTCGAAGTACGGGACGGGGTGTGATGCGAGAGCGTCCCGGAAATAAAGCGAAGCGATGTCCGAGTACGAGGCGAATCGGTCGAAAGAGAAATCGTTGAAGGCTTCTTGTGTATCGGAGCCGTCGTAAAAGAGGATCGGAGACCGCATCCAAAGCCCGAGCAAAGCCATCGCGAACACGCACAAAAGCGGCTCCGAACCTTTGAATATGCGCGGCCTTCCCCACCACGAGAAATCTCCTCTTTCTCGAACCGTACGGAATCATAGCAACGGCCCGAAAGACACGCCCGAAAAGGGGCAGGCTCGGTGGCCCAAAAGTTTCGTTTTCGGCATCGGATTCTCCCCCGAACCCGGACGTTGTCCAAAATCGACTCGGCCATTCGCCTGCCCGGTAATTGTTATCGGACGGGCGTGGCGTGTTCTTTAGGCCGAAATCCGGCGCGTCTCTTTCTCGGCTACAATCCGGTTTTCGGGACGGTCGGTATAAGAAAAGGGAATGGAGAAGTAATTGAGCCACGTCTATGTCACCGGGCATAAAAACCCGGACACGGATACGATAGCTTCGGCCATCGGGTACGCGGAGTTCAAAAACCTCGTGGATGCGGACAACTTTTATGCCCCGGCGCGGCTCGGGGACGTGAACGCGCAGACGGCGTGGGCTTTGGAAAAGAGCGGGGCGAAGAACCCGAAGCTCATACGCCACATCATGCTCCGCGTGAAGGATGTGATGCACGAGAGGCTCATCACCGCCCACCGCGACGACCCCCTCCGGAACGTCGGCATCGCGATGGCGAAGGGGAACATCGGGCAGGTTCCCATAGTGGGCCACGACGGCTCCCTCGCCGGGATCATCACCGAGCGCGACCTCGCCCGCATGTACGTCCGCGAATCCCGCGAAGCCTCCACCTTCGAGGAGTCGCCCGTCTCCGTCGAGGCGATGGTCGAAGTCCTCGAAGGCGAACTCGTCGCCGGAAAAGAGAAGATGACGACCTCCGGCAAACTGTGGGTCATCTCCATGAGCACGAAGTCCATGGGCGGTCGCATGGAAGAGGGCGACGTCGTCGTCATCGGCGACCGCCCGGGCGCCCAGAAACGAGCCGTCGAACTCGGCGCGGGCGTCCTCGTCGTGTCGAATGGAGTCCGCCCCGACGACGAGGTTTTGTCTCTCGCGAACGAGAGGGGAACCTCCGTCATCGTCTCGCCGCTCGATTCGTACGTGACGAGCCGCATGATCCAATTGTCCGTCCCGTGCTGGGAGGTGATGAGCGAGAATCCGCTCACCGTGGATCCGGACGACCTCATAACGGACATAACCGACTCGGTGATGGAGGTTCATTACCGGGCGGCCATCGCGGTGGATAAAAACAAGATGCCCGTCGGGGTCATCTCGCGGACCGACCTCATAAACCCGGAGCCGCGGAAGGTGCTTCTCGTTGACCACGCGGAGGTCGGGCAAAGCATAACGGGCGTGGAGAAGGCGCAAGTCGTGGAGATCCTCGACCACCACCGCCTCGGCGACATCGAGACGAACACCCCCATAGCCGCCACCTTCGACCCCGTCGGCTCCACCGCCACCCTCATCATCGAGCGGTACCGGACTTTGGGCCTCGACCCCGAGAAATCCACCGCGACCATGCTCCTCGCCGCGATCCTCTCCGACACCGTGATCCTTAATTCTCCGACGACCACGGAGCGCGACCACGAAGCCGTGAAATACCTCGAAGAGTATCTCGGCCTCGATGCGGGGAAGTTCGGGATGGAGATGTTCGAGGCGTCGTCCGACGTCACGGGATTGTCGGCGGCGGAGATAACGTCGAGGGACGCGAAGGAGTACGCGACGAGCGGCGGCGAGAAGATGTGCATCGCACAGGTCGAGACCGTCGGCAAAGCCCTTCTCGACCGGAAGGGCGAACTCCTCGAAACCCTCGAAAGGGAGCGGCAAAACAACGGGTATCTCATCTCCGCGCTCATGGTCACGGACATCATCGAGCAGGGGACCGAGCTTCTTTGCGTCGGGGAATGCTCCCACGTCGAACACGCCTTCGACGCGAAGGCGAAGGACGGTGTGATCGACCTCCCCGGCGTGATGAGCCGCAAAAAACAAGTCGCCCCGAAATTGCTGGCGACGTTTTAGGCGGCCGCACCCCGCACGCGCTTCACGTTTTTCGGCAATTCAGCCAGTCAGCTTTTGGGGAGAGGGTTTTTATGACGAAGATACTCGACGGAAGGGCGACCGCCGCCGAAATGCGCTCGGAGATGAAGGAAGAGGTCGCGAAACTCCGGGAGCGCGGCGTCTCCGTCCGGCTCGATGTGATCCTCGCGAGCGACGACGCGGCCTCCGCCACATACGTCGCGATGAAACAACGCGACTGCGCCGAAGTCGGCATCGAATCGAAGGTCCACCGCTTCGACGAGAGGGTCTCGCAAAAAGAACTCGCCATGCTCGTGGACGAACTCAACGACGATGATTCGGTCTCGGGGTTCTTTATGCAGCTTCCGTTGTATGACGGCCTCGACCACGTTCCGCTCATCTCCGCCATAAATCCCGCCAAAGATGTGGATGGGCTTTCGCCGCTTTCGGCGGGGAATCTCGCGGTCGGGGTTCCGGCTTTGTTGCCGTGTACGCCTCATGGCGTGGTCCAGATTTTGAAGAGAAACGGCATCGGCCTCGAAGGGAAGGAGGCCGTCGTCGTCGGACGCTCGAACCTCGTCGGCAAACCTCTCTCGCAACTTCTCCTCCGCGAGAACGCGACCGTGACGGTGTGCCATTCCCGCACGAAAGAACTCGCCTCGGTCGCCCGCCGGGCCGACATTCTCATCGCCGCCGCCGGGCAAAAAGAAATGTTCGGCGCGGATCACGTCAAAGAAGGCGCGGTCGTCGTGGACGTCGGCATCCACCGCACCGAGGACGGCTCCCTCACCGGAGACGTCCGCTTCGAGGAGGTCGAGCCGAAAGCTTCATACATAACTCCGGTTCCGGGCGGGGTCGGCCCGATGACGCGGGCGATGCTCCTTCACAACACCGTCGAGGCGGCGAAGATGGCGGGAAATGGCGCAGCCGGATAAGAAAACTTTGACTCGGATGGCTGTCGCTTTGCCGGACATTCCGTGCTGGGTCGAGCCGCGGTCGCTCCTCCTTTCGGGAGAATGCGAGGTCTTCGGGGCCGGGGAGGGCGGGTTCGTGGTTCGTGACCCGGAGGATGTCGGGATCTCCATCGTCGGGCATCCTTCGGCGAGTGCCATTCGGGAGGCCGTCGCCCGCGGGTGGGAAGACGATGCCGTGTTCTCCTCGCCGGAGTCTCGGAGCCTCGTCTCCGAAGCATTGCCGGAGTGGGAGTTCGGATCGGCTATATTCCACTTGACTGACGACCTCTCCAAATTCCTCGACGCGCTGACGGGGACGGCGAGGATAGTGGAGCCGTCGGACATAGACTTCGACGAACCTTCCCGACGACCTCCGGCCATGGATCGAGATGACGTTCGCAAGGGGAACCCCGGTCGCCGCCGCGTACTCCGATGGACGCGCCGTGTCCTTTTGCTGCGCTGTGTCCGCCACCGAGAGCTTGTGGGACATCTCCGTTGACACGGTGCCGGAGTACCGGAATCGCGGCTTCGCGGCCCGGTGCGTCCCGGTTATGGCCCGGCATATGCTTCCGCTTCTCCCCGTGTGGGCGGCGGAGGAGTCGAACACGCCCTCCATGCGCCTCGCCGCGAAGCTCGGGTTCGTCCCGGTGGACGCTCTCGATGTGTTCCATCGCCATTCGTGACACGGAGTCCGTTCGAGAGGCCCGGTTTTCGGGAGGCGAGCGGCGAAGAGACTCGACCGCCGCGAATCGGGGAAAAGCCGCGAGTCGTATTTTCGATTCTCGACTCCACGATTCGCGGCTCTCTTTCGATTTGCGCGTTTCTCGCGCCCCGGCCATTCGCGCCGCCGGACGTATGCGGAGGCGTCTGACCGGACTCCGTGTCATTCGCCGCGTTTCTCGGCGCCCTTCTTCGTTGGCTTTTTCCGGCGCGGCTTGCCACCGTCCATTCTCACGATCCTCGGCGTGAAGCTCCCGAGAACATCCACGAGATCCCTTTGGCGAGCCATGACTTCGGCTATGGGCTTGTACGCCATCGGGGCTTCATCCAAACCGCCACCGACGAGGATGACGCCGCGCTCCTCGAGATAGCTTCGCCACGCCGCTTCGTCGAGGGTGGCGAAGGCGCGGGTGCGGCTCATGGTTCGCCCGGCCCCGTGCGAGGCGGAGTTTATGGACTCGGCTGAGCCTTTGCCGCGCACGACGTATCCGGCGTCGCCCATCGAGGCGGGGATCATGCCGAGTACGCCCACCCCCGCCGGAGTCGCGCCCTTCCGGTGGACGATGGCCTCCTCGCCGCCTATTTCCTCGCGCCAGGCGTAATTGTGGTGGTTCTCGACGACGGATACGGATTCCTCTCCGAGCGCGGCGGAGATTTTCGCGTGGATGACGGCGTGGTTGGCGGAGGCGAAGCGTCCGGCGAGTTCCATCGAGAGCCAGTATTCCTCCCCGGCCTCCGAGTCCATGTCGAGCCACGCGAGGTCGGCGACGCTCGCATCGAGCCTCGGGTGGGCGTGCTTGGCGGCCTTCGAATACCGGTCGGCGATCCTCGCCCCGACCCCCCGCGATCCGGAGTGTGAAAGAAGCGCGAGATACCGTTTTCCGGCTTCGAGATCGTCCATAGTTCCATCCTTCGCCGCCTCGAAGATTCCCCACTCGACGAAGTGGTTCCCGGAGCCGGACGTGCCGAGCTGCGCGTCGGCGGTCGCTTTCATCTTTTTGAGGAACGGAGTCGCCCCCCACGCCCCGTCTTCGAGGACTTCGTGGTCGGCGCCGCGACGACCCGGCTTGAACTTCCCGCCCGCCCCGAAGTTCGTGTTCCGAATGATGATCTCCTTCATCACCTCGGGCCGCTCGTCGAGAATGCTCGGCGACATATCAAATATCGAAAGGCGCATGCGGCATGCTATGTCCACCCCGACGGCCCACGGTATGACGGCTCCCTTTGTGGCGAGGACGCCCCCGACGGGGAGGCCGTATCCGAGGTGGGCGTCGGGCATGAGCGCGCCCGCGACGGTTACGGGGAGGCGCATCGCGTTTCGCATTTGCTCGGCGGCGACCTCCTCGATCATCTCCTCGCCCCACGCCGCATACGGACGACCTTCGACGAGTTCGTCCGGCTCCGGCTCGCGCATGCGCTTGAATTCCCTCGCTAGCGGCTCGAGAGCGGAGGATATTTCTCCGTCGGGGTTTTCCCGCACGGCTTCGAGTTCGCGGAGTATGGATGATTCGTCCTCGCCGGAGGCGCGCATCTCTTCGGCGGCCCGGAGAGCGGCGCCTATCGCCCGTCCCTCGGGCCATCCGAGGGCCATGAGTTCCCTGCCTGTGAGCATGGTATTCCTCTATGTTTCGTGGATTTACTGGTCGGGGCGCGTGCGGCCCGGACGGGCTACGCTGTGATGTCGGTCGCGGACGGCCCCGCCTGTACGCGCCGATCACTTTGCGGATTCTGCCGCCGGAGACAAAAGGTATTCCGGGAAAGGCAAAGGCGGCGGAGTCCGTCTCCGCGATGCGCTGAATATGTGCGCGCCGCCTGGTTCGCCCTCATCGTCCCTTCTCTCGAATCTCCGGAAAAGATAAATCTTTCACATCGTATCATGGCTTCGGGGAATGTCTCGAAGTTCGCCCGGAAGCACTCCGTCAGCCGAGGATGTCGCTCGCGGCGATCTCCGCGCCGGAGAGAGCTTTCGACTCGAACGTGTCGCCGCGCCTGATGCGAGTCGTGTTCCGGTACTCTCCGGTCTGTGGGTTCGAGTGGATTTGTATGGAATTCGAGTTGGGATCCACGATCCACACCTTCGGTATGCCCGCCCGCGCATACGCCGGGAGCTTCACGCTCGTGTCGTGGGCGAGGGTGGTGTCGGACACTTCGACGGCGAGGAGTGTGTCCTCGGGTTTCGGGTGGGCGTCCGCGTAGAAATCCTCGCGGAATTTAAGGAGCGAGACGTCCGGCTCGGGTTCGGAGGTGTCGTGGAGTTCGATGGGGCATTGGACGCGGACTATTGCCGTGTCGCCCGCTCGGGCGGACAAAAGTTTGTTGAGGCGGTCTATACATGCGGCGTGTCGGCTACCCATCGCGGCCATCGGATATATTTCTCCCTCGATCAACTCCACTTTGCTTCCCTCGTCGAGAACCCCCGTCTCGACCATGCGATGGTATTCCTCCACCGTGAAGAGCTTTTTCTCCACCGATGACTTCCGCTTTTCTCCGGCTCGAACGGCCATTTCTCCTCTTCCCGCGACTCGAAAGATGCGCCGCCTCCGATGTTAGCATAAGGTTCCGCGAAGCCCGCCGACCGCCCCCGGACTCGTCGCCGATCTGCGCTAAGATAACCCCCGTTCATCACATACTCCGGAGGTGGAACATGATATCCGAGGAACAAGTCAGGCACGTCGCAAACCTCGCGCGGCTCGGCCTCTCCGACGAGGAGGTGGCGCGGATGGGCGGCCAACTCGACGCCATTTTAGAGAGCATCGAGAAAATTCAGGAACTCGACCTCGAAAACGTCCCGCCGACCGCGAACCCGCTCCGCCTCACAAACGTCTTTCGCCCCGACGAGCCGAGGCCGGAGCTCGACCGGGACGACGCTCTTTCGGCGGCTCCCGAAACCTCGGACGATCTCTTCTCCGTGCCGAGGATAGACTGATGCTCGAACTCACAGCCTTCGAACTCGCGCAAAAAATACACGCCAAAGAAATCTCCGCCCGCGAAGCCGCCGAAGTCGCGAACACCCGCGTCGAAAAAGTCGAGGGCGACATAAACGCCTTCGTCACAACCACCCCGGACATCGCAACGGAGCGGGCGGAGCGCGTGGACGAACGCCTGAAAAATGGTGGCTCCGACAGCGTGAATTTGTGGGAGACGGTTCCGCTCGTCGTGAAGGACGTGCTTTCGACGAAGGGGACCCGGACGACGTGCGGCTCCAAAATCCTCGAAGATTTCACGCCCGTGTACAACGCCACCGCCCTCGAAAAGTTCGGCGAAGACCTCATCATGGTCGGCAAGGCGAACATGGACGAGTTCGCAATGGGCTCCTCCACCGAGAACTCCGCATACGGCCCGACGAAAAACCCGTGGGATCTCTCCCGCGTTCCGGGCGGCTCCTCGGGTGGTTCGGCGGCGGCGGTCGCGGCGGGTGAGGGATGGTGGGCGCTCGGCACCGACACCGGAGGCTCGGTCCGCCAGCCCGGCGCGTTTTGCGGCATGGTCGGTCTGAAACCGACGTATGGCCGCGTGTCGCGGTACGGGCTTGTCGCCTTCGCGTCGTCGCTCGACCAGATCGGGCCGATGACCCGCGACGTGCGCGACTCGGCCCTCCTTCTCCAAGCCATCTCCGGCCACGACCCGAACGACTCCACAAGCGCGAAAGTCGAAGTCCCGGACTATTTGTCCGAACTCGAGAACGGCGTCTCCGGCCTCCGGGTCGGTGTCGTCACGGAACTCATGAACGCCGAGGGTGTCGAGCCGGAGGTGCGGGCCATCACCGAGAAGACGGCCCGCGACCTCGAAGAGGCTGGCGCGGACGTCGGGGAAGTCAGCCTGCCGCACGCGACGTATGGGCTTCCCGCTTATTACATCATCGCCCCGGCGGAGCTTTCCTCGAACCTCGCCCGCTTCGACGGGGTGAGGTATGGGCATCGCGCCACCGCCTCCGGTGTGCATGAGATGTACCGGAGGACGCGGGAAGAAGGTTTCGGGGACGAGGCGAAGCGGCGCATCATGCTCGGGACGTACGCGCTGTCGAGCGGATATTACGATGCGTACTATGCACAGGCGCAGAAAGTTCGGACGAAGATCGTGGACGACTTCCGCTCGGCCTTCCGGGACTTCGACATCCTCATCTCCCCGACGTGCCCGACGGCGGCGTTCGAGATCGGCGACAAAGTCAACGACCCGCTCGCAATGTACGCGAACGACATATGCGCCGTCCCGGCGAGCCTCGCGGGAGTCCCGGCGATAAGCATCCCCGGCGGCCTCTCGGACGGACTCCCGGTCGGCGTGCAATTAATGAGCGACCACTTCACGGAGCCGACGCTCCTCCGGGCCGCACACGCCGCCGAGCGCGCGTCGGAGTTCCGGTTCGAGATGAAGCCGTGAGGTCGCTCCGCTCCCGGTTATTGGTTGTCGCTCCGCTCCGGTTATTGGTTATTGGTTTTCAGTTTTTGCCAATGACCAATAACCACAAACCAATAACGGCGGCGAAGCGACCTTGTAAAATATCCCGTGTTCCGGTCGGAGAGCGTGAGGTGTCGAAATAGTGGCTGAGACGAAGGAAAAACAAACTTATCAGGCGGTCATCGGACTCGAGTTCCATGTCCATCTCGCGACGAAGACGAAGATGTTTTGCGGGTGCCGTGTCGCTTATGGCGACTCGCCGAACACCCATACTTGCCCGGTTTGCCTCGGGCATCCGGGGGCGTTGCCCGTGCTGAATGAGAAGGCCATCGAGCTCGGGGCGATGGCGGGAATCGCGTTGAATTGCGAGGTTGCGAGCCATGCCGTGTTCGCCCGGAAGAACTATTTTTATCCCGACCTCCCGAAGGGGTACCAGATTTCGCAGTTCGACGAGCCGATATGCGTCGGTGGACACATTGACGTGCCGACCTCCGACGGGACGGTGCGGGTCAGGATAACGCGGCTCCATCTCGAAGAGGACGCGGCGAAGAACGTCCATGTCGGGGAGTCTGGCCGGATGCACGGCTCGACTGGCTCGCTCGTGGATTTCAACCGGGGCGGAACGCCGCTCATGGAAATAGTCACCGAGCCGGACATTCCGACGCCCGAGGCTGCGCGGGCGACCGCGAATCAACTCAAATCCATTCTCCAGGCCATCGGGGTCTCCGAGGCGGACATGGAGAAGGGGCAGCTTCGGTGCGACGCGAACGTCTCCATACGGAATCCCGACGGCTCTTTCGGCGTGAAGACCGAGCTTAAAAACATGAACTCGTTCCGTTTCGTCGAGAAAGGAATCGCCGCCGAGCTTTCGCGCCAGCAGGAAATCATCGAGGATGGCGGGCGCATCGAACAGGCGACGATGCATTACGACCCCGCGACCGACGAGGTTTACTCGCTGCGGAGCAAAGAAGAAGCGCACGATTACCGGTACTTCCCCGAGCCGGATCTCCTCCCCCTCGAACTTTCGACGGAGTGGATCGAGGAAAAGAAAGCCCGCCTCCCGGAGCTTCCGGCGGAGATGAAGAGCCGTTTCGTCGAAAGCTATGATCTCTCCGAGTACGACGCGGGGGTTCTCACCGCCGACCGCGACCTCGCCTCGTTTTACGAGGAGGTGGCGAAGAGTGCGGACGCGAAACAGTCGGCGAACTGGATCTCCGGCGACCTCCGCGCCCTTCTCAACGAAGAGGGAATCGAAATCTCCGACTCGAAGGTCGAGCCGAAAGATATGGCCGAACTCATAAGCCTCATCGAGAACGAAACCGTCTCCCGCTCCGCCGCGAAGGCGGTTCTCGCGAAGGTTTTCGAGACGGGGGACAGCCCCTCCGTCGTCGTCGAAAAAGAAGGTCTCGCGCAGACTGGATCAGGCGAACTCGACGGTGTCATCGAGGGGGTCATCGCGGACAACCCGGACGAGGCGGAGCGTGTGAGGGACGGCGACAAGAAGGTCGTCGGGTTCCTCGTCGGGCAGGTTATGAAGGCGACTCGCGGCAACGCCGACGGCGGGCGGGCGAGGGAGCTTCTCATGGAAAAACTTGGTTCGTGAGGTGGCGCATCCGGGCGGAAACCCCGCGTCGTTTCTTGCGCGTGAGGCCGTGAGAACACTTCGCTTCGCGAGGGCGGGTTTCGAGAAAGATCCCGACCTCGCAAACCCACAATTCCACGAACGCACGGGAGCGGAGCGGCCATGACCGATGCGCCGCGCATCGGGGTTTTGTCCCACGACTCGGACTTCGCGGAGAAGGTCGGCGAGGCCGGGGGCGAGGCCGTTCCGCTCTCGATGCCGGAGTTTTATGGGGAGTGGGGGGTGGCGCTCGTCCGGGAGTGGGTGTCGGACCGCCTCGAAGTTTCGCTCCCTTTCCTCGGCCTCGACGCCCTCGCCTTCGACGCCGACTCGCCGGAGGAGCTCGCCGGAGTCGCCATCGCGGCGATCCGGACCGGACTCCCCGCCGTGTGCCTCGCCCGCCCGGAGACGCCTTTCTCCGTGGCCGTCGCCGCGCTCGGGATTTCGCCGCTCGGCGAGGACCCGGCGGAGGTCGTTGTGAGGGCAGCGAAGGACGCGAGGCCGGAGGCGGGGAGCCTCGTGGAGAATTTCTCGCTCGCCAACGCGCTTCGGGCGGGACTCACGGTCGGGGGCGGCCCGGAGGTGATGGTTCATCTCGCGGCGATGGCGAAGGAGGCGGACGGCGTGGTCGGCTTCGATCAAATGCTCCGCGTCCTCGCTCCGGAGACGCCCGCCTTCGTGTCCGTCTTCTCCGAATGGTTCGAGGCGAACGGCATTCCCGGCGTTTTGTCCCTCCTCGGAGACGACATCCACGACACGCGGACGGTGTCCGGGAGTTTGAAGAGCCACGCCCGAGCCGCGAGTTCCGAGCCGTCCGACGAGAGGTTCGAGGTCTCCTTCGTCAAAGCCCGGACTTCCGGCGCGGAGGCGGTGTGCCTCGCCTCCGAGGGACTCACCGAGGTCGAGGGAGTGTGCCGCGTCTTCGATTCCGAGGCGGACGCGGTGGAGGCTGTTTTCGGAGGGGGCGTCGAGGACGTCGGAATATTTGTGGTCCGGGGGTGCGGGCCGAGGGGGTATCCGGGGCTTTGCCGGCTCGACGAGTTCGCGCACGCCATCGAGGAGGCGGGGGTCGAAGGCGCCTCCATACTCACGGACGGGCTCGCGCCGGAGGAGGCCCCGGGGGTTTGGATCTCCCTCTTCTCCCCCGAGTCGGCCTCCCGAGGCATCATAAGCCGCCTCGAAGACGGCGACTTCCTCAAATTCGACCTCACGGACGGACGCATCCTCACCTCGGTGGGCGCGAGGGACTTCGCGAGGAGAAAGCGGGTGAAGCCAGACCCTCCCCAAACCTCAGCATACGCAGCGAGGTACGCGAAGGCGGCGACAACGGCTTTGGACGGCGCTTCCTTCCGGTGAGCCGGAGTCCGGTCGAGAGTCCCATCTTTCGGGAGGCGAGCGGTGGAAAGCCTTGTTTCGCGCGAATCGAGGAAAAGCCGCGAGTCGTATTTCTCGATCCGCGACGGTTTTGGATGGCGCCTCGTTCCGATGATCCGGAGCCTCACAGCGAGCCGCTTTCTGTTTTTGCCGACAGGCGGCAAGCGAAGCGCGTGAGCGGAATATGGAAGCTCATACTTCCACAATCCGCTCTTGAAAAGTAAACTGAATTACAGAAAGGCGCATGGGGAACTCCTCCGATTAAAGCGTGATCGCTTTTCGGACGATAATATCCCCCATAGGTTCGGCGAAACGGCTGCGGGGATGCGGGTCGTTTCGTCGGGGAGTATG
>Ga0136627_1000225_pt1 | contig 19658 bp, 17 predicted proteins | sample AntDrymUQ4892206_2_FD_104652 | JGI IMG/M metagenome (GOLD analysis project Ga0136627, IMG submission 104652) | Polar desert sand microbial communities from Dry Valleys, Antarctica - metaG UQ489 (22.06) | ecosystem: Environmental > Terrestrial > Soil > Desert | place: Antarctica: Dry Valley... | reverse complement strand
GTTCGAGAATCGCCCGCTCCGCCTCCTGGTAGAGCTTGGTCCTGGCGGCCACATCGTCCTCCCGTTGCGCCTTTTCGAGGAGGGAGTCGACTTGGTCCGAAGCGAAGGCCGCGTGGTTGTCCGGAGAGTCGGAGTCGAACAGGGCGGCCAGGAACACGTCGGGATCCGGATACTCCGAGATCCACCCGAGGCGGTAGATCGAGTGCTCCTCGTCGCTTAACCGGTTGAGGTACTTGTTGAACGAGTAGGAGCGCAACTTCACCTCGAGGCCGGCGTCCTCGAGGTCTTTCCTGATGATCCTCGCCACCCTCGCTTGCGGTTGCTCGCGGGTGTACTCAATGGTTGCGTTTCGCCCCTTCTGAGGGAGTTCGCGCACCAGTCGTTTGGCTTCCTCGGGGTCGAACTCGCATAACTCTTCGCAGGCGTCGTCGTCGAAACCGGGCATGCCACTCGGCACGATTCCGCGCGGCGCAATCAAGGTGCCGGAGAAGATGTCCTCTCCGATGGTCTCTCGGTCGAGCGCGAGGTTGATCGCCCTCCTGAGTCGTTCGTCTTCGAGTTCGGGAGAGTCCAGGTTGAAACCGTAGTAGGAGCCGACCAGCAGGGGCACAAAGCCGTTGTCGCCGTAGTCCTCTCTCGCCTGCTCGACCCGCGTCGCCGGCACCTCGGTGACATCCAGTTGCTTGTTCGTGAAGGGCACCCACGACGACGCCGCGTCAGGGAAAGGTATGAAGCGGATGCCCTCGAGTGAGACCTCCTCGAAATAGTCTTTGGCCGCCCTCAGCACCACAGGACCGCTCAGCTCGAAGGGTTGAGCCAGCTCGAAGGGACCGTTGCCGATCGGCTCGGACACGAAGTTCTTCGACTGCTTGAAGGCCTCTTCGGGCAGCGGAACAAGGCTCGGATGCGTAAGCAGCGTGGGAAAGCTGACGAACGGTTCGGAGAGTTTGATGACGAGCGTGCTTGCGTCCGGCGTTCGGACGCCGGACAGACGTTTGGAGTCGCCGAAAGCGTTGACCTCGTCGAAGCCCTGGACGAGCTCGAGCAGGTACGCGACGTCGGCGCCGTTGCGCTTGAGAGCGATGCGATTGAAGGCGAATGCGAAGTCCTGGGCGGTGACGGGGTCGCCGTTGTGGAAGGTGGCGTCCGGACGCAGGGAGAACGTGAAGGTGCGCGCATCCTTCGAGACGTCGATTCTCTCGGCCGCGGCGGGCTCTACGCTGGCCCCTTCCTGATCCCAACGCACGAGGCCCTCGTAGAGCTGACGTGTGATGAGCACGGATCCGGGGTCCTGAATGCGCATGGGATCCAGTGAGTTGGGCTCTCTGATGGCGACATTGAGGACGTTGTCCTCATCTTCGAACGAGGCGGTGGTGGCGTCGGGCGAGGGCATCGCCCCCGGGCTCTCTGTGGGAGAGACGTCGGGCGCTCCTGTGGCTGTCGCCTCGGGCCCGGCCGCCGGTTGGTCGTCGTCGGTGCACGCGCCTGTCAGCAGCAGCATAGAGAGGCCGACGATGGCGGCCCGCACCGCGCCGGTAGGGGCTGACATGCGAAGCAGGACTCCCAGAAATCCCCTCTACGAACCCGACAGCCGGAACGCGAGAAGAACAGTGGTGCCGGCGAAGATGATTGCCGTGATGACAGTGATGCGGTCCAAGTTCTTCTCCATCACGGTCGACCCCATCGCCGAACTCTGCATGCCACCTCCGAACATCTCCGACACACCGCCGCCGCGCCCCGCGTGGAGCAGGATCAACAGGATCAACCCGAGTGAGACTGCGACATGGACGATGACGAGCGCGATTGTCACTTGAGGCACCTCTGTAGACGTGTAGATGGCGGTGTGGACGCTGTCGAGAGTCGCTGCGACTCAAGGAGACATATTACCCGGTCTCGAACTCGAGCGCGAGACGCCGCCTCAGCGACCCCCGGTCGAGGCGAGCAGGTGCTGGTCGATACGGTAGACCCCGAAGGCATTGCGCTTCAAGAGAGGGACCGGCCGGGCCTCGAGCTGGAACTCCGAGGCCGGTATCCCGAGGCGGTGCGCCATCCGGAACAGTTTGTCCGTGAGGGCATCGGCATTGGTGTCCGCCACTAGGAGGGTCCCCGGGGGCTCGGCCAAGAGGAGGAACCGCTTGAGCGAGCTGCCCTTGCGCGCTCTCTCGAGCTTGGCTCGCTCGGCCTTGGTCAGGCTCTTGTCCTCGGCGGAGATCTGACTGGCCGCACGAGGCTCCCACGACAGGGCGTCGTCGGTCGTCGTGTTGCCCCAAACCACGGCCCAGGTCGAATCCTCGGCCGCGAGCTGGGCGCCGGATTGGAGCCCGAGGACGGCGACGAGCAGAGCCGCGGCCATATACGCACCTCGGACCAGCCGGACGTCGACCTGGTGTCCATGGTCGGCCATGGCAAGAAGGCTGGTGACTCGCCTGGTGATCCTCGTGCGGGGGCGAAGAACGGCGAGTGCCCCCCTCTGGAGGTAATTGCGTTGTCCTCTCATCAGTTCAAAGACCGTCAGGAGGCCCGACGCCAGCGACAGCGGGTCGCGCGTCATCGTCGCGGCCCTGCGGTCGGCCTCGAGCTCACGGTCTGTGAGCAGGCGCCTGAAGGCGATATGAGCCAGTGGATTCCAGGCCACGAAATCACGCAGGAAGCCGGCGGCGAAGACGATGGGAACGTCGCGCGCCTCGAGGTGCGCTATCTCGTGCGCCAGGACGGCCGCGAGCTCATCGTCGTTGAGCCTCTCGATCAAGTCCCGAGACAGCAGCACCCTGCCCCGTCGCAAGCCGACGGCGAAGGCGCCGGAGACGCCTCCCGGGAGAATCAAGAGCTCCGGTGTGTAGCTCAACCCCGCCGTCGAGGCGAGGTGACCCACCACGAAGCCCAGGTGATCGTCCCGCTCGTCGGGGGCCGAACAGCGCGCGATCAACCGTCCCAGGACCAGGGCTCCACAGATCCTGCGGAGCAACATGACGGAGCTGACCGCGGCCCCGATGAAGAAGATCCAGGTTCCGGCGGAGCCGTAGAAGGCATACAGCGCTGCCTGACCGTTCCCATCTGAGAGAAACAGGAGATGAAGGAGGTTCTCCGAGCGCTCCTCGACGACCGCGCTGATCGGCTTAAGAACCGTGACCTCGGGCAGCACCCCTCCCTGGTAGATGAGTGCGGCGACGATGGGTAGAAGAAGCGGCAGACAGAGAAGTAGGCCGGAAGCGATTCCTCCCGGCTGGGAGATGGCACGCCGCAGCAGGATCGTAGCCACCAGGGTCGTCAAGGAAACGACCAGTACGACTACCCAGGCCGAATCGACTTCAAGGGCAAGGATCGTGGGAGAAGCGCTAACCACCGGCGTCTGTGGCCCTCCGTTCTTCGATCGCCGTTCTCAGGCGGTCGATGACCTCTTCGTCCTCCTCTTGGACCTTGTCGACCAGATAGGCGACGGCAGGATCGGGGAAATGACCGACCAGCCAGTCGACTACCGATTTGACCGTGGATTTGGCGTACTGCTCACGAGAGACGAGCGGGGAGTAGTGATGGGCGGGCTGGCCTTCGACTCGTCGCAGGAGGCCCTTGTCGGTGAGGCGTCCGAGGGTCGTCATGACGGTCGTGTAGGCGATGTTGCGCTTCGACTTGAGTGACTTGTGCACATCGCGCACGGTGACCTCGTCCCTCTGCCACACGACCTCCATGACCTCTGCTTCGAGAGGCCCTAGGACCTCGGCAAGCGTGTGCTTACGTCTCGGCGCCATTCCCGCCCCCTGCCTTGAAGGATTGAGTCGAAGCTGCAGTCTACGACCCGAGTCGTGTTTTCACTAGTGGTCGATCTAGCCCCTTGCCAGCCTGACCAGGTGGGGCATTATCTCGGGGCCTTTGAGATGACCCATCGAGCCGTTGCGGCTTGCGCTCTCGCCGAAGGAGTCGACTCCGTCCGAACTGACTCCCCCGCCCGAGACGAGCAGAGGCACAGGCCCGTCGGTGTGCGCCTTTCGAGAGCAACTCGTCGAGTGATCCGCGGTTACCGCGATAACGGCTCTCTTCAGGTCGAGCGAATCCAGCAGCGGAGCAAAGAAGTGGGCATCGATGTCCTCGATGCTGCGAATCTTGGCCTCGTGGTCCCCGTCGTGAGCCGGCACGTCGGGCCCCTTGATGTGGATGTAGAGGCCGTCGAAGCCCTCGATTGCCTCCAGCGCGAGAGCGGCCCACCTCTCGTACTGCTCCTGGGGGGGAAGACCTGTGGGGGCCTCGACGACGCCCATGCCCATGAGCCTGGCGATCCCCAGCTCGACCGGCATCTCGACGAAGCAGCCCATCTCGGGACCGAACTTGTCCTTGAAGGACACGAGCTTCGGAACGTGGTCGCCGCCGTCGCGCGTCAGAATGAAGTTGCCCGGAAGCTTGCCGTCGGCTGTGCGCGCGGCGTTGGTCCCCGACGCGTCGAGTACCTCGAAGGACTTGCGGAGCCATACGTTGGTGAGTTCCGACGCGCGCCGTGCAGCGGGGTCGTCGGCGCTGTCCTCGACCGGCGTCACCGTCACGACTTCGTTGTCGAAGGTCTCGAGCGCGACCCCGAGGCTCCCCTTCCGCCCGTAGGCGGGGTCGGAGTTCTCGACCTCGGCCGAGAGCGGGCCCCCATCGCTGCGGAGCACCAGGATTCCCCTATGACCCACTGTGGCTTTGAACTCGAAGCTCGCGTTGTCGAGCGTCACCTTGTCCTGAACCTCGTCGGCGAGCGCGTGGGCCTCTTCGGAGGTGAGGTCCCGACCGACCCTGCGGTCGACGATGTCCCAGCCATCACTATCGTTTGCCTCAACCGTGGCGAAATTGACCCGGTAGGCGAGGTCGCCATCGCGGACCTCGACTCCGGCCCCCACGGCCTCGAGGGGGCCGCGCCCTGTGTGGTGCTTGTGCGGGTCGTAACCGAGCACGGCGAAGACCGCGATGTCAGACTCCGGCGCGATGCCCTCGCCGACCGTGGTGACGTAGCCGTTGCGGCCGCTCGCCGCGAGACGGTCGAGCAGTGGAGTGCGCGCGACCTCGAGCGGCGTCTTACCGTCGAGTGCGTCGAGCGGGTCGTCGCCGAGTCCATCGAGGATGACGTAGAAGAGCTTGTTCACGGCTCGGCCCTACGCCTTCGTGGCTTTGACTATGGCTGCGAACTCCGCAGCTTCGAGGCTCGCGCCGCCGACGAGCGCTCCGTCGATATCGGGCTGCGAGGTCAGCGCCTCGGCGTTGCCCGACTTGACGCTGCCTCCGTACTGAATGCGGATCTCGTCGGCGACCGCTTGATCGAAGAGTTGCGCGAGCACGCTGCGAATGAGGCCACAGACCTTCTGGGTGTCGTCCGGCGTCGCGGTCTTGCCCGTCCCGATCGCCCAGATGGGCTCGTAGGCGACGACGAGGGTGCGGGCGTGATCAGGCTTGACCCCGGCAAGTCCCTCGGTCACCTGCCGCTCGATCTTGGATTCCGTCTGCCCGGCCTCGTGCTCCTGGTCCGTTTCGCCACAGCACATGATCGGCGTGAGGTCGTTGGCGAAGGCGGCCTTGACCTTGTAGTTGACGGTCTCGTTGGTCTCGCCGAAGTGCTCGCGCCGTTCGGAGTGTCCGAGGATGACGTAGTCGACGTGGAGCGAGGAGAGCATCGAGGGCGACACCTCGCCGGTGAAGGCGCCGTCCGACTCCCAGTGCATGTTTTGCGCCGCTAGCTTGAAGCTCTGGTGGCGGTCCTCGATGTTGGTCTGAACCGAGCGCAGCGCGGTGAACGGCGGGCACAGTGCGACCTCGACCTTGCCGTGGTCGTGGTCGTCAAGCTCGTGACCGAGTTGGCCCACGAAGTGAATGGCGTCCAGATGCGTCTTGTTCATCTTCCAGTTGCCCGCAATCAGCGGAGTTCTCATGCGCGTCCCTTCTTGGTGTCGGTCGCTTTACTTAGTGCGGTCACGCCGGGGAGGTCCTTGCCCTCGAGGAACTCGAGCGACGCCCCCCCGCCGGTGGACAGGTGCGAGACCGCGCCGGTCATGTCGAAGCTCTTGAGGGCCGCGGCAGAGTCTCCTCCGCCGGCGACGGTGAAGGCTCCCTCTGCGGTCGCCTCTGCGATCGCGGTGGCTATGGCGAGAGTTCCCGCGGAGTAGTCGGCGATCTCGAAGATGCCCATGGGTCCGTTCCACAGCACCGTGCGCGCCCCGATGATCGTTTGGGCGAACTCTCCGATCGTGGTCGGACCGATGTCGACGCCCATGCGGTCACCGATATCGGCGAGCGCAACGGTCTCGTGCGGCGAGCCCTTCTCCGGCTCCTGCGCGGCGACTACGTCGGTGGGAAGGTGAATGGCGACGCCTTCTCCCTCGGCTCGCGCCAGCATTCCCCTGACGTCGTCGACGCGGTCGTCCTCGACCAGCGAACGTCCCACGTCTGAGCCCTGGGCGACGAGCAACGTGAAGGCCATGGCGCCACCGATGCAAATGGCGTCCACCCGGTCGAGCAGGTTCCCGATGACGTCGAGCTTGTCCGAGACCTTTGCCCCGCCGAGAACCGCAACATAGGGTCGTCCAGGCTCATCGAGCAGGCGTTCGAGCTTGGCGACCTCGTCGTGGAGCAGGTGACCGGCGGCGGACGGGAGACGCCCCGGCGGCCCGACGATCGACGCGTGCGCCCGGTGCGAGGCCCCGAAGGCATCGTTGACGTAGGCGTCGGCGAGCGAGGACAGCGCACCGACGAAGTCCGGATCGTTGGCCTCCTCGCCCGGCTCGAAGCGGAGGTTCTCGAGCAGCACGACCTCGGCGTCTGAGGCGCACGCCTCGACGGCCTCCGCCCCCACGACGTCTGCGACGATCGTCATCTCTCGTTCGAGCAACTCGGACAGCCGCGCGCCGACGGGGGCCAGCCGCAGTCCCTCGTCCACCCGCCCCTGCGGGCGTCCGAGGTGCGAGCACACGACGAGCCGCGCGCCCTTACCCAGGAGAGCGCGCAGCGTCGGAAGGGCCGCGCGGATGCGCATGTCGTCACCGATGACTCCGTCGTTCAGAGGAACATTGAGGTCGCAACGCACGAGCACGCGCTTGCCCGAAACATCCAGCTCGTCTACGGAAGGAAGCCGTTGGTCGCTCATCGTCCGAGGTTATCGGTTGCGAACCACGCCCGGTTCAGCCCGCACAGGAGAGGTGGCTCGAGGATCAGCCCGACACCGGTTAGGCCGGGTCAGAGAGCTCCCGGCAGTGCAGCCCGGCGCGCGGCTCGCAGATCGCGTCTCGATTTCTCGACGTCGACGGCATCGACGTACGTTCGGCCGTGTGTCCCGTAGGACATCAGATCCCCTTCCGCGATCAACGATCGAACGCCTGGGACGTCGATCTCGAGAAGCTTTGCGGCCTCGTCGAGGTTCATCACGCGCCGGCGAGCTCGCAGCACCAGCGCTCCTCCCACGGCAACGGTGCCCACCGCTAGAGCGACGGCACCAATCGAATCCAGGCGTCCCCGGTCGAGCGTTTGAGCATTCTGGGCTACACATTCCCGAGTCCGCGCCGAGCTGGCTATCGAGGCGCAGCTCGGATCGTTCACCTCGCCGCGCATTACTTGGGTGGCGAGGAGAAGAACGAACCCGACCAGGACGACGAGTGCTCCCGTCCTAGCACCTCTCCCGTCGACCCAGATCTGCTTGAGCATCGCCCGCCAGACTACTAACGAGATCCTTGCCCAGGGTCAGTGCAGCTTCGCCGCTACCAACTCGGCTAGGTCTACCAGGCGGTTGGAGTAGCCCCACTCGTTGTCGTACCAGCCGAGCACCTTGACCATGTTGCCGTTGGTCATCGTCTGGTCCGAATCGAAGATGCACGACGACGGGTTGCCGACGATGTCGGTGCTGACGAGAGGATCTTCGCTGTACTCGAGGTAGCCCTTGAGACTCGAGCTCGACGCCGCCTCCCGGTAAGCGTTCTTGACTTCGTCGACCGAGACGTCTGAGCCCACCACGGCGACGAGGTCGGTAATCGAGCCGTCCGGCACGGGGACGCGCAGCGATATTCCGTCGAGCTTGCCCTTGAGCTCCGGCAGCACTAGCGCCGTGGCCTTCGCCGCACCCGTGCTCGTGGGGATGACGTTGATGGCGGCCGCACGCGCTCGGCGCAGGTCGCTGTGGGGGAAGTCGAGAATGCGTTGGTCGTTCGTGTACGCATGGCAGGTCGTCATGAAACCGCGCTCGATACCCCAGTTGTCGTGCAGGACCTTGGCCAGAGGAGCGACGCAGTTCGTCGTGCACGATGCGTTCGAGACAACGTGGTGCTTGTCCGGGTCGTAGGTGTCGTCGTTGACCCCCAGGACGAAGGTTGCATCCTCCTCTTTGGCGGGGGCGGAGATCAACACCTTCTTCGCACCGGCGTCGATATGCTTGCGGGCGTCACCCGCCTTCGTGAAGAAGCCCGTCGATTCGACCACGATGTCTACACCAAGGTCCCCCCATGGCAGAGCGCCGGGGTCTCGCTCCGACAACACCTTGACTTCGGTTCCGTTGACCGTGAAGCCGTCACCTGTGGCTTTGATCTCCTCGCTGAGCCTGCCGAGGACGGAGTCGTACTTCAGCAGGTGCGCGAGCGTCGTCGAGTCGGTCAAGTCGTTGACGGCAACGAGCTCCAGATCCGAGCCTTTGGCCTTGAGCGCCCTGTACAGGTTCCTTCCGATGCGTCCGAACCCGTTGATGCCGATGCGCGTCGCCATCGAAGCCTCCTCAATGTGGTCTTAATCGGTTGGTCGCCGATCCTAATGCCGACGGCGTCGTCTCTCCGATCCGAGCCCCTGGAAGGCGCGCGCCAGAGCATTCGGATCGTGGACGCCGTCCTCGGTCGAGACGTCGTCCTCGAGCACCTCGATGCCGAGGTTCTCGATCTCCCGGCGGTCGAACGCGACGCCGTCGACGTCGAGCACGGGGGCCTGCAGCACGAGCGCATCGACGGTCTCGGCCCCCGTGTGCGCGAGCACCGACTCGACGTGCGCGGTCCCGTCCAGTCCGGAGGTCTCGCCCTTCTGGATGCGATTGTTGGCCACGAGAATGCGCTTGCCGCTCGTTTCGCAGAGCGCGTCCCGGATGCCGGGGACCAGCAGGGTGGCGATCAGGCTCGTGAAGAGGCTGCCGGGGCCGAGGATGACCTGGTCGGCCCTGCAGATTGCGTCGACCGCCTCTTCGCACGCCGCGGGGTGGGCGGGCTCGAGGTAGACCGCCTGAATGGGATCCTCGGTCTGGGCCACCGCAACCTGGCCTCGCACGACGTCACCGTTGACGAGGGCTCTGAGGTCGACGATCTCGGTCGTCGATGGCCACACTCGACCGTCGGACTTCAAGAGCTTGCCGGCCTGTTTGATCGCTTCGACGAAGTCTCCGGTCATCTCGGTGAGTGCCGCGATGAGGAGGTTGCCGACCGGGTGACCCGTCAACTCCCCGCTTTCGAAACGGTGCTGGTAGAGCGCCGCCACGTCGTCGTTCGAAGCGAGCGCCAGCAGGCAGTTGCGGATGTCGCCCGGAGGGGGGACGCTCAGCTCTCGCACCAGCCGTCCCGACGACCCTCCGTCGTCGGCGACGGTAACGACGGCCGCGATGTCGTCGGCGTAGAGACGGGCGGCGCGTAGCGACACCGCAAGGCCGTGACCCCCGCCGATCCCGACGACTCTCATCCGAGACTCACTGCGTGGGCTCGCGTTCCACGTCCCTGTGGATGACCTTGGCCCCATAGCCCTTCCCGGCAATGAAATTGCAGATCTCCGTGGCGAGCGTGACGGAGCGATGACGACCCCCCGTGCAGCCGATCGCCACCGTGAGGTAATGACGTCCCTCGTTTTGATAGCCGGGCAGTAACACAGCGAAGAGGTCCTGGATGCGCGCGAGGACATCGTGCGTCTGTTCGTGTCGCATGACGTAATCCTTGACCGGCTCGTCGAGCCCGGTCAGCGGCCGTAACTCGTCGATCCAGTGGGGGTTGGGGAGAAAGCGAACGTCGAACACGAGATCGGCGTCGAGAGGCAGGCCGAACTTGTAGCCGAACGAGATGACGGTCGTCTTGAGCCCCTCCGAGGGATCACCCGCGTCGAAGTAGGCGCCCAGGCGCAAGCGCAGCTCGCGCACCGAGATCTCGGTCGTGTCGATGATGAGATCGGCGCCGTCGCGAAACGGACGGACGAGCTCGCGCTCGCGTTGGATTCCGTTGATGAGCCTGTCCGACAGCGGGTGACGTCGCCGGCTCGCTTCGAAGCGCTTCTCGAGCTCGTCGTCCGAGGCCTCGAGGAACACCAGCCGGTAGTTGCAATAGTCGCGCCGCAGCTTCTCGAGTTCCTTCGCAGCCTCGCGGAAGAACGTCCCCCCGCGCGCATCGATCACGAGCGCGACACGGGCGATCTCGTGATCTGCCTGGAACACGAGCGACAGCATCTTTCGAATGAGCGCCGGTGGGAGGTTGTCGATCACGAACCAGCCGAGGTCCTCGAGCGCCTTTGCGGCCTCGGATCTTCCCGCACCGGACAAACCGGTAAGGACGGTCACGTCCACCTCGCGCGCCCGTCGTCGCACGTTCACGACGCTCTCCTTTCGTCTGACGAGTTCGGAGCCGAGCTCCTCTCGTCTCCCCCGCTGGCCGTGCCGTTGAGATGCAAGGCCTCGAATACTGCGTCGGCCACCGCGCGCGGAAGGCCGGGTACCTCGTAGAGAGCCTCGATGGAAGCCTCTCGGATCTTCTTGACGGAGCCGAACTGCCGGAGCAGCTTCTTTCGACGAACTTGGCCCAAGCCTGCGATGTTGTCGAGCACGCTCTGGGTCATGGCCCTGCCGCGCCGCTTGCGATGGTAGGTCACCGCAAAGCGATGCGCCTCATCGCGAATGTGCTGCAGGAGGTAGAGGGACTCGGAGCCCCGCGGGATGACTACGGCCTCGGAGTGGCCCGGCATGAAGACCTCCTCCATGCGCTTTGCGAGCGACACGACGGCGACGTCGTCGATGCTGAGCTCATCCAGGACCTCGATCACTCGGTTCAACTGCCCCTTGCCACCGTCGATCACCACGAGGTTGGGTGGGTAGGCGAACTTGCGCGCTCCTGGATCCTCTCGTCCCCGCTCCCGCTCCTCGAGATAACGCTGGAAGCGCCGCCGGATGACCTCGCCCATGTTGGCGAAGTCGTCCTGGCCCTGGTTCCACTTGATGGCGAAGCGACGGTAGTCACTTCGTTTCGGAAGCCCGTCCTCGAAGACGACCATGGATCCAACCGCCTCGGTTGGGCCCGTGTTCGAGATGTCGAAGCACTCGATGCGAAGAGGCGCGTCCTCGAGCCCGAGCTGGTCTTGCAGCTCCTTGAGCTGTCGGGAACGCGAGGCGAAGTCGCTGGCGCGTTTGAGGCGGTGCTGCGCGAACTGCTCTCTGGCGTTGCGGGTGACCGTTTCGAGCAGAGCGCGCTTCTCACCCCTCTGCGGCACGCGCAGCGCAACCTTCGTGCCTCGTTCCGCCGCAAGCCATGACTCGATGAGTCTGTGGTCCTCCGGCTCGACCGGAACGAGAACCTGCTTGGGAACCTCGGCGTCGAGATAGATGCGCTCGACGAACCGAGCCACCAACTGGTCGGTGTCGAGGTCCTCGACTTTGTCCACGACGTAACCCTTGCGCCCGGTGACCCTGCCTCCTCGTACGAAGAACACCTGGAAGGCGGCTTCGAGGTCGTCGTCGGCCATCCCGATGACGTCCATGTTCTCTCGCCTCGAGGACACCATCTGCTGCTTCTCGATCGCCTTGCGCACGTTGTCGAGTTGGTCGCGCAACTTCGCCGCGTGCTCGTACTGCTGTCTCCCGGCCGCGCTCTGCATCTCCGCCTGCAGGCGGTCGAGGACCGGCTTGGTGTTGCCGTCGAGGAAGTTGCAGAGCTCGAGCGCGATTCTGCGGTGCTCCTCAGGATCGACGGCCCCCACACACGGCCCGGCGCAACGTTCGATGTGAAACAACAGGCAGGGCCGGCCGCGCCTACGGCATCGGTCGAAGACCCCCTGCGAGCAGGTTCGCATCGGAAAGGTCCGCAGCAGCAGATCGAGAGTGTCGCGAATGGCGTAGGCGTGAGCGAAGGGGCCGAAATACTTGACTCCCTTTCGCTTCCGTTCACGCAGGACGCGCGCGCGAGGAAAGTCCTCGTCGAGCGTCACGGCAAGATAAGGGTAGCTCTTGTCATCTCGATAGCGCACGTTGTAGCGAGGCCGATGCTGCTTGATAAGGGTGACCTCGAGCTGAAGCGCCTCCACCTCGTTGCTCACTACGATCCACTCGACAGTGGCCGCCGCCTCGACCATGGCTGCGGTGCGGGGGTGGAGGTCGGGGGCGAAATAGTTTGAGAGCCGGGCGCGCAGTGACTTCGCTTTACCGACGTAGATGATCCGGCGGGAGGCGTCGAGGAACATATAGACGCCTGGTGTGGTGGGAATCGAGCCGGCCTCTGGGCGCTCGAGGGTCCTGCGAACTCTCATGGGCTCCATTGTCGCCCATTCCTCATCTCCGGCGGGCGGATTATGAGGGCGTGCACAAACGGGCCGCCCCGAGGGACGGCCCGGCGAACGTGGGTCGGCCTAGGACCAGGAGATGCCCGTGCCGAATACCAAAGCGGCGAACACGAAACTGAACAACAGACTCATATGCACCTCCACAACATGCTAGACACCAAATGGAACCACGCGCGGAGGCCGATCTCAATTCCCCAAACGAGTCGAACTGGCGACCCTTTCGGGTGAGACCCGTCTCCGCGAGGCAATGACGGCATCGGCGGCGCGAAACCGGCGCGGACCCGGGGCCGATCCGCACGGGGAGAGTCGTCCAGGGTTCTAGTCTCCTCATTCAAGAAGCTCGGGCCGCCGCTCGCGCGTGACTCTTTCGGACTGCTCTCTGCGCCATCGTTCGACCTCGCCGTGGTGTCCGGACAGCAACACCTCGGGCACCTGATGTCCTCGGAATTCGGCCGGCCGCGTGTATTGCGGATACTCGAGCAGTCCCGATGTGTGCGATTCCGAGTCGAGCGACTTAGCGTTTCCCAATACTCCGGGCACGAGCCGAGAAACGGTCTCGACCACGACCATCGCCGCCAACTCGCCCCCGGCGAGCACGTAGTCACCGATCGATAGTTCCTCGTCGGCGAGATGCTCGGCAACCCTCTCGTCCACGCCCTCGTAGCGGCCGCAGATCAGGATGAGGTGCGAGAGCGCGGCGAACTCCTCGACGCGTGTGTGATTCAGCAACGAGCCGCGCGGGGACAGCAGCACGACATGGGCGGCGTCGCTGCGCAGGGTCTCGACCGCGTCGAAGATCGGCTCGGGGCGCATGACCATCCCAGCACCCCCGCCGTAGGGTTCATCGTCGACACTTCGATGCTTGCCGAGCCCGTGCGCTCGGAGATCGTGCAATCGGACCTCGAGCTTGCCGCTCTCGATCGCGCGGCCCAGCAGACTGGTGTCCAACAGGCACGAGAACGTCTGGGGGAAGAGGGTGACGATGTCGATTCGCATGCGCGCTAGTCCAAAAGCCCAGGCGGCGGGTCGATGACCAGGCGTTTGGCGTCGACGTCGACCTCGACCACGATCGCTTTGACGAGCGGGACGAGGAACGCGCCTCCGTTCACACCTTCGACCGCGACGAGGTCCTGGGCGGGCCCGGCGACGATCCCGGAGACCTCGCCGACGGCCCTACCGTCGACGGTCGCCACCGCGCAACCGAGGAGCTCGTCCTGCCAGAAGTGGTCGTCGCTCAGCTCGCGTCGCTGCTCGGACGACACGTACACGGGCCCGCGCAACGCTTCGGCCTCTGAGCGGGTTGCTACTCCCTCGAACTTGACCAGCAGGCGGTCACCCTTGTGCGTGCGGGAGTCCTCGACGACCAACTCGGTACCGTCCCTGCGCAGAAGCGTCGAACCGGGATCCCAGCGCTTGGGGTCATCGGAGAGCGCGACCATGTAGACGTAACCGTCGAGCGCGTGGGGTTTGCCGATTTCGCCTGCCAGCAGCAGGCCGGGGTCGCCGGAGCGGGAACCCGGATGTGTCAGTCGACGACCTCGACCATGACGGAGTGACCGTCACGCTGCCCTGCCGCGCGCGCCAGGGTCCGCAGAGAACGAATGATTCGCCCCTGCTTCCCGATGATCTTGCCCATGTCGTCTGGGTGCACGGTGACCTCGATCACCGTGGTGTCGGCCTCGCCCTCGACCTCGGTGATCGTGACGTCGTCGGGGTTGTCGACCAACCACGGCGTTACGTACTCGAGTAGCCGGGCGGTCATCTAGCCGTCCTTCGAGCCGTCGTCGTCGTCCGCCTCGGGGGCGGTCGCCTCCTGGTCCGTGGCCTCCGGCAGGTCGGCGGGCTCCTCGCCGGCGGGCGTCTCGGGGGTCTCCTCGGCGTCCGTCACGGAAGCGGCCGCGGTCGCCTTCTTGCGGACCTCTTCCTGCGTCGGCGGCGCCGGCGGGGTCTCTCCGCTGAACTCGGCCCAGGCCCCCGAGATACGCAACAGGTTCTTGACCGTGTTGGACGGCTGCGCCCCCCGGCCGAGCCAGTAGACGGCCCGATCCGACTTGATGACGATCTCCGAGGGGTCCTGCCTGGGGTGATAGTGCCCGATCGCTTCGATGATCCGGCCGTCACGCGGGCTTCGCGAGTCAGCCACGACCACCCGGTACGACGGCTGCTTCGTTTTGCCGACGCGCATCAACCTGATCTTGACCATGCTTCTCCTTACAGACTTGACGAGGCTTGCTGGAAAGGGATTTGTAACGGTCCAGGATTCTACCAGCAGCCGCCGGCCTCACCGCGAGAGCGGCCGGATAGCCGATCTCGTTGCCGATCTGGTCGCTATTCGACCATGGCGCGCGAAAGAAACAATGAGCTGAGGCCCCAGGGCGCCGCGCGTTCCGCAGGAGGATCGCGCCCGACGCTGCGATTGATGCTGGGATGGCTGCTGTGCGCCTCTAACGCCTCACTTGCTGTCCAAGTGGGGAACGTCTCCTCGGCGAAAACAGGCTAGAAACCCATCCCGGGGGGGAGGTTCATGCCCTTCGGGAGCTTCATCTTGCCCTTGCCGCCGCCGCCGCCCATCATCTTCATCATCTTGCGTACCTGGTCGAATTGCTTGACCAGCTTGTTGACCTCCTGGATCGAGCTCCCCGAGCCGACTGCGATGCGTTTGCGGCGGCTGCCGTTGAGCACCTGGGGGTTGTTGCGCTCCTCGGTGGTCATCGAGCGGATGATGGCCTCGATCTTGGGCATCTGAGCGTCGATCTGGTCGTCTGCCACCGGGAGCTTCGACATGCCCGGCATCATCCCGAGCACCTGGCTCATCGGGCCCATCTTCTTGAGCGCCTGCATCTGGCTGAGGAAGTCCTCGAAGGTGAACTCCGCCTTGCGGAGCTTCGCCTCCATCTTCTTCGCCTCGGCCTCGTCGAAGGCGGACTCGGCCTTCTCGATGAGGGTGAGCACGTCGCCCATGCCGAGGATTCGACTCGCCATGCGGTCCGGATGGAAGGGCTCGAGATCGCCGAGCTTCTCGCCCACACCGGCGAACTTGATGGGACGGCCGGTGACGTAGGCCATGGACAGGGCCGCGCCGCCGCGCGCGTCGCCGTCGAGCTTGGTTAGAACCACACCCGTGACCTCGACCTCCTCGAGGAAGGACTCGGCAACGTTGACCGCGTCCTGACCGGTCATGGCGTCGCACACCAGGAGTATCTCCGTAGGTTCCACCGCGTGCGCGACATCGCCGAGCTCTTTCATGAGCTCGGGATCGACGTGCATGCGGCCCGCCGTGTCGACGATGAGATCGCTGAAGCCCTCTTCCCGCGCGTAAGCGAGGGCACGCCCCGCGACCCCGGACGCGTCGTGGTCCGGTGCATCGAGTTCGGCGTGAACCGGCACCTCGACCTGCTCGCCCAGAAGTTGCAGTTGACGGATGGCGGCGGGACGCCGGAGGTCGCAGGCGGCCAGAAGAGGCTTACGGCCCTGGCCTTTGAGCTGACGGGCGAGCTTGCCGGACGCGGTCGTCTTACCGGAACCCTGAAGGCCCGCCATGAGGATGACGCGCGGGGGCCGGGAGGTGACCTCGAGGCCGACGTTGGCCTCGCCGAGGATGTCGACGAGCGCCTGGTTGACGATCTTGATGATCTGCTGTGCCGGCGTGAGGCTTTTGTGAATCTCGGCCCCCTCGGCGCGCTCGCGCACGTCTTTGACGAACGCCTTGACGACCTTGAGCGCGACGTCGGCCTCGAGCAGAGCGAGACGAATCTCTCGCAACACCTCGTCCACCTGCTTCTCGGACAGGCGCCCGCGCGACTTCAGTCGCGTGAAGATGTCGTCGAGCCGGTTTGAGAGTGAATCGAACATGATTTCCTTCTTCTGGTGTGGTGCCCTCGCTAGAGTACGGCGAGCGCCAGCCCTACGGCGATCATGCCGAGGCCCACGACGGTCCCGATCAACTGGATGCGACGCAGACGCTCTGTGGGCTCGGTCATCGCCCGCTCGACCTGGGAGACGCCCGTCAGCCACACGCCGAACCCCACAAGCAGGCCGCCGGTCAAGTCCGTCGGCTCGAGCATGCGATAGGCGAGGTAGCCAAGAGCGAGCGACGCAAGGCGTAGCGGGAGCCTGTACTTGTCGTCCAGTCGTGCTTGCGGGTGCCCGGCCATCAGGACAGAATCGCGTCGACGTACGCCTTGGGGTCGAACGGTTCGAGATCGTCGATGCTCTCGCCCACCCCGATGAGCTTGATGGGGATGTCCAGCTCGTCTTCGATCGTAAGGGCGATCCCGCCCTTCGCGGTACCGTCGAGCTTGGTGAGCACGATCCCCGTGACACCGGCGGCCCGCGCGAACTCTTTCGCCTGGTTGAGCCCGTTCTGGCCGGCGGTGGCGTCGATGACAAGCAGGGCCTCGTGCACCTCGCCCTCTTTCTCGATGACCCGGCGTACCTTCGAGAGCTCGTCCATCAGCGGCGTCTTCGTGTGAAGGCGTCCCGCCGTGTCGACGATGAGGACATCGAGATTTCTCGCCCTGGCGAACTTGTAGGCGTCGAAGGCGACCGCGCCGGGGTCCGCCCCCGGCTGGTGCTTGACGAGATGAGCCCCCGAGCGCTCTCCCCAGGCGCCGAGCTGTTCGTCGGCCGCCGCGCGAAAAGTGTCGGCCGCGGCCAGCGCCACCGTCCTGCCCTCGCGTCCCAGCGTTCCCGCGAGCTTGCCGACCGTCGTGGTCTTTCCCGTGCCGTTGACGCCGACGACCAGCCACACCGTCGGCTTGTCGTCGGCGGTGAACAGCGCCCTGGACTTGGCCGTGTCGAACAGAGCGACGAGCTCCTGGTTCAGCAGCGTCATGACCTCGTCGGAGCTCTTGATCCCACGCGCGCGTGTCTGCTCTCGGAGATCCTCGACGATCTTGGTTGCCGTGGCCACGCCGATGTCCGACTGGATGAGCGCCGCCTCGACGTCCTCCCAGGTGTCCTCGTCGGGCGTCTGGCCGAGGGCGTCGGCGAGGCGTCCCCTGATGAAGTTGCGGCTCTTGGAGAGCCGCTCGCGCAGCGACGGCTTGACGGCCGGTTCGGGCGGAGCCTCCACCTCTTCGGGTGACTCGACCGGGGGGGCCTCGAGGGCGCTGTCCCCGGCGACGGCGGTGTCCTCGCGTTCGGGGGCCTCGACCTCCTCCGGGCGATCGATGACGTCGGTGTCGCGTCCCGGTCTCCGCCGCGCGACGAGGCCGATGACGCCGACGAGCGCGACGAGGCCGATCACGATGAATACTTCTGGAAGCATTCCCTCAGGCATGACCAGAGGCTAAACGACCCCGACGTTTCGTCGGTCGACCGCCACGGGTGTCGAATCTTCCGAGAAAGGTCGTGTACGGGGAGGCCGAGTAGCCCGCCCGTTCGAGACGGCGATCAGGGCAGCGCCGGTGCGCTGCGCGCCTCGCGCGCGAGGTGGTCGATGTCCTCCATGCGCTTGGCGACGACGCTCGAAGCGCCGTCCTTCATGGTCACACCGTAGAGGATGTCCGCCGCCTCCATGGTCCTCTTCTGATGCGTGACGATGAGGACCTGCGCGTTGGTCTCGAGCTCGCGCGTGAGCCCGATGAAGCGGACCAGGTTGACGTCGTCCAACGCGGCCTCGACCTCGTCGAGGAGATAGAAGGGCGACGGCCTCGCGCGAAAGATGGCGAAGAGGAAGGCGAGGGCGACGAGCGACCTCTCGCCGCCCGATAGCAACGACAGCTTGCGCACGTTCTTGCCTGGGGGGCGCGCTTCGACCTCGATGCCGGAGTTCAGGAGGTCGTTCGGCCGGGTGAGCGTGAGAGCCCCCGAACCGCCGGGAAAGAGCCTCATGAACACGATCTCGAACTCGCGTGCGACGTCTTCGAAGGCGCCGCCGAACGTCTCGACAATGGTTTCGTCGACGTCGCACGCGATTTTCATGAGGTCGCGCTTGGAGCTCTCGAGGTCGTCCATTTGCTCGACGAGGAAGGTCTCGCGCTGCGCCGCTTCGGCATACTCTTCGGCGGCGTTGGGATTGACTGCTCCGAGCCGCCTGAGGTCGCGCTCGAGCCCGTCGACGCGCTCCCGGCCGGCGAGCTCACCGGCCTCGTCGAGTCGGGCCAAGCCCTTCAGATGGTGGAGGGTGAGCCCCCATTCGTCGAGGGCGCGCTCCCCCAGCGCCTCGACGCGGGCGCGCACCTCGGCTCGTCGCACCTCGGCCTGATTCTTACGATGTGCCGCGTCCGCAACATTGCTCTCGAGCTCTCGCTCTCTCCGGCGCAGGCCTGCGAGCCGTTTGTCGGCCTCGTGCGCGTGCGCGCGCGCCTCCTCTGCCCGTGACTCGGCTTCCCTCGCCCAGTGAGCGGCTCGGCCCGTCGCGACGCCTGCGGTCTCGGCCACCACACGGGCACGGTCCCGCGCGGCCGTGAGTGATGCGCGCAGGCCGGCGAGGCCGGACAGAGCTTTGCGCGCGTCGGCGATGCCCGCCTCCGCCTCTTCGAGCCGGAGCTTGACCGAGAGCATCCGCTCCTCCGCGCTGCGCGCCTCCATCACGGCATCCGATGCGCCTCGAGCGGCCGCCTCGGCCTGGGAGCGCGCGGTGTGCAGCGCTCTGTCGGTGTCCTCGCGCGCCTCTTTGGCCTCGTCGAGTGCCTGGCGACGGGACGGGAGGGCGGCGCGCTCCTCGATGGAGGCGCGCTCGGCCTGGGCCAGCGCGTCCTGGACGCGCGCAAACTCCTCGTTGAGGGCGGCCAGCTCGATCTCACGCGCCTCGCGCTTGCGCCACTTGCCGGCAAGTCGCTCAGCGGCAGCCGACATGTGGGCGTCGAGACGGCGAAGGTCCCCGTCGTGGTGCGCGACGACCTGCCAGGCTTCTTCGACGGAGGATTCCGCGTTCGCGACGATGCGGGCCGCCTCCTCCTCGCCCGCGCCGGCGACTCCTGCCTCGGCCCTGGCCCGCTCGATGAGTGGCTCGAGACGGGCCGCGGCCTCGGAGATGTCGGCGACGACTCCCGCGACCTCGACCAGCGCTTCGAGCCTGGCGGCGGCGGCGGCGCGCTGAGCGTGGCTGGCGTTGAGCTTGTCCTTGAGGGCATCGGCTCGCTCACTTCTGGACTCGAGCTCGATCTCGGCCGCTGCGGCAAGCTCGGTCATGCGGTCGAGATCGGCCT
>Ga0136627_1000224_pt1 | contig 19663 bp, 16 predicted proteins | sample AntDrymUQ4892206_2_FD_104652 | JGI IMG/M metagenome (GOLD analysis project Ga0136627, IMG submission 104652) | Polar desert sand microbial communities from Dry Valleys, Antarctica - metaG UQ489 (22.06) | ecosystem: Environmental > Terrestrial > Soil > Desert | place: Antarctica: Dry Valley... | reverse complement strand
GGCGATCTCGAGCTCAGGAGCGGCGACCAGCTCGATGACCCGATCGATGATCCGTCCCGGTCCCGGAGGCTGTGGTCCTCGGGGGCCTCGTCCGTCACGTTGCTCGGGTGCCTGGTCGGGACGAAAGCCGAGCAGACAACCGGAGACGTTGTCGTCGAAGATCGCATCGCGTCCCCCGATGTCACCGGGAACCATGCCGCAGACATTGTCGATATACAAGAACTCAGGCTCCGGCGGCGGCCCTTCGCTGTATCCCACCGTGGGGCTGGAACCTGAAGTGCTAGCGGTGTGCTCGGCTCCGCTTGCTTGTGGGGTAGGCGTTTCGTAGGTCTGAGCTATTGATTGGAGTTCGGCACCTCCGTGTATCTCGTTCCACCCAGCACCTCCCGAAGGAACGGACGAGGCCGAGGAGTCGGGCAGCATCTGAGTCATGAGGACAGAAACGAAGAAACCAAGGGCAAATCTAGCAAGAGGCTTGGGCTTCATCTACCACCTCATCGTTGCTCGCGTTCGACTCATGCAGCAACCAACGAGAGTCACTTAAGCGAAGAGACCACTCGATGTCATACTCAATCCCGGCCTTCCCAGTTGTCACGTCCTTGCCGCTCTCCGATCGAAAGCAGGGAGCGGTGTGAACACGTTGAAGAATGATGACCTCGCCCGACTCGTTGCTGAGGACTTCTGTCGATAGGCTTTCGTATGAGCTCTTGTCTATGACTCCGTCTCTTTTTAGAGACGAGATTCACCTCGAGTGCTCTCCCCTTCGTCGGGCTCCCAGTTGTGAAGACCTGAGAGAGCATCGTTATGTCTCGATGTTCCATGGCCCTGTAGGAGCGTTCGACAAGACTGTTGAAGGTTTGCAGAGCTTCTTCGTCGGTTAGAAAGAAGTCTGGTGCGGGGTTGGTGCCGGCCGTGCCTCCGGGGTTCGGGTCGGGGTCGGCCCCCGAGCTCGTGACGCCTTGGATTGCGGCTATGAGGAGTCCTGCTACAAGGGCGATGGCGAGCGCGATGGCGACCAGGCGGACCCACTGAGGGCGCTCCGTCGGAGGGTCGTCGTCACCCGAGGTTCGGATTTTGGTCTCCTGCATTGCCTGCCCTTCGCCGTGCTCTTAACGGGACGAGAGCCGTGCTGCACGGCACGAGCCTAATCCCCATAATTCGGGCACGCCAATCGTGGCTCGACGCCGCTTCGAGGACTGTGACGCAGGTCACAGCGGGAGCGCACGGAAGCTGCTAGGGGCTTACGAATCGCCGCCTACGCCGGACAGAGTGCTCAAGATGTCATCGCCGTAGCGATCCAGCTTCGCGGGGCCGATGCCCGGAATCTCCGAGAGCTCGATCAGGTCGCCGGGCCGGGCTGCGGCGATGGCCTCGAGGGTCGAGTCGTGAAACACGACGTAGGCGGGCACCTCGTCGTCTCGGGCCCTCTGGAGGCGCCATCTCTTGAGCGCCTCGACCTCGGGGGAGTCGGCGGGCGCGTCCCCCGAGGTCCGCGCCAGAGGGGCCCGTCTCGACTGAGGACCGACGCCGAGTTCGGCAAGAAAACGGCTGGGCTTCGCACCCACGACACGCGTGACGAAGAGATGCTTGCGGGCGCGGGTGATGCCGACGTAGAGGAGCCTGCGTTCTTCGGCCATGGCCTCGTCGCTCTTGGCGCGCTTGAAGGGCAGCTCGCCCTCCTCGAGTCGCACCAGGAAGACGGCGTCGAACTCGAGCCCCTTGGCCCTGTGAAGGGTGAGCAGGTTAACGCCCCGGCCTCCACCCTCGCTCGTGAATCTGGCCCTCAGGTCGGCAACGAAGTCGTTGACGGTGCGGTTCCCGTCGTCGAACTGCGAGGCGAGGTTCACGAGCCGGGCGAGATCGTTCTGCCGGGTGGTCTCTTGCTCGCCCAGACCCTCAGGGAGCGAGGTTATCCACCCCTCTTTCTCGGCCGCGCTGCGCGCTCTCTCGGCGACGTTGGTCGCGTTGGGGGGCCGGAGCCGGTTGAGCAACCGGCAGGCCGCAGGACGCGACAGAAAGTTGCCGCCGCGCACCTGAAACGGAAGCGCCGCCGCGGCGAGCACTTCCTCGTAGTCCTCGGAGCGAAAGTTGACGCGATAGAGCACGGCTATTTCCTCGAAGGCGACGCCGCGCGCGTGAAGCTCTTTGATCTGCTGAACTACGAAGGCGCGTTCGTCTTCCGGTGAGGCAAAGGGGCGCGTCTCGGGACGAGTACCTTCCGGACGGGCGGGCCTGAGCATCTTCTCGGCGCCACCCAGCTTCGGCACGAGCTGGTTGGCGAAGTCAAGGATCTGCGGGCTCGAGCGATAGTTGGTCTCGAGCCGGATGACGCGAGTGCGGGCGAAGCGACGCGGCATCTCGAGGAGATGACGGGGAGTCGCCCCCGTGAAGCCGTAGATCGACTGGTAGTCGTCTCCGACGACGCAGAGGTCATCACGCTCGCCGAGCCAGCGCTCGAGCAGGGTCTGCTGAAGTGTGTTGACGTCCTGATACTCATCGACCGTGAAGGCGCGGTAACGAGCCCGGAACTGTTCACGTGCGTAGGTCTCCTCCTCGTGCATTCGTATTGCGAGCTCGAGGATGTCTTCGAAGTCGAGCAGACCCCGATCCTGCTTGTCGCGCTCGTAGCGAACGAAGACGCTGTGCATCAAGTCCGAGGGGATCGGTGGCTCGTGCTCGCCCAGACCGTGGACGTAGGTCTGCGGTGTCAAACGCCGGTTCTTCGCCCACTCGATCTCGGTGGCGAGATCACCGGCGGGCCGGAAGCGAAACGGCTTGGGAAGGGTGTTGCCGATCTGACGCAGTGCAACCGCCTTGCTCGGCAGGATCTGTCCCGGCGGAGCCTCGGCTAAGTGCCTGAGCTGGCCGAGCGCTGCCGCATGAAAGGTGCGAGCCCGCACGCCGCCGACGCCCAGTTTCTCGAGCCGCGCGCGCATCTCGCCGGCCGCCTTGTCGGTGAAGGTCACGGCCAGGATTGCACCGGGTTCGACGTCGCCGCAGGCGACCTGGCAGGCGATGCGCCGAGTGATTGTCGTTGTCTTGCCGGCTCCGGCCCCCGCAAGGATGCACACCGGGCCCGTGGTCGCCTCGACGGCGCGCACTTGCTCGGGGTTCAACCCCTCGAGGATCTTCTCGATGGCCACGACCTCAGACTAGAGGTTGCCTGTGACAGCCGGGTTCGAGGCGACTCCGAAAGGGAGGGGGCTTCAAGCGCCAGGTTCGTCCGCAGCCCACACGCGCCAGCCATCTGCCGTGTAAGCGACGTAGAAGAAGGCCAGGCCCTCTCTGGTGATGCCGTTGCGATCGCGCATGACGATTCGTAGTGACCTCTTGGTCATGGACCGCCCGCAGGCGACGGTGAAGATGTCACGTTCCGAGACCCGACTGATGTTGGTCACGACAATCCCCTTGGGACTCTTGGTGCTCGCCCACGTCCCTCGCGTCGGTCCGGCGGTGGGCTCGGCCAGTCCCTGGACGGTGCGTTCGTCCCCCCTGATGACCGCCTCGTTGAAGCGGATCGCGATGGCGGCCGCGCCCTTCTTGAATCCCCTCGGCAGGGGCAGCAGACGCACTCCATCGGGACATCCCGGCTTGAGATCGTCCACGAGTCGCTGGAGAACTGGAGTGCGCTCCGGGTCTTCGTCTTCGAACGCGCGCGGAGGCGCAGAAGCCCTGTCGAGCGCGACCGTCGTCCCGGCGACCGCGCCTGCGGCCACCACCATCGCAAGAGCAAGCACGGCGGCGACCGTGCCTACCCGGCGCGCTCTGACGCTGCGCCGAAGGCCCGCGCTCGGCGCAGGGGGCGGGGGCGCGCCCTCCGCTCGCCGACGAAGCCATGCCGTGAGGTCCTGCGGAGTGCCGAAACCGCACTCCTCAAGCGTCGCTAAGCCTTTCTTCGACAGCCTCGCCACTGCCTCGTCGGAACACTCGAGGACATCGGCGACGCCGCGCGGATCCATGTCCTCGAAGTGCAGCATCACCAGGGCCGCCCGGGTTCTAGGCGCAAGGCGCAACCATGCCGAGCGCAGGTCACCGCCGCGCGGGGGCCGCCGATGGCTTCGTCGAACGCCCAGAACAACGGCGCGCAGGACATGAGCCTCGAGCACGTCTGGACCCCTCAGGTCCTGCATCGATCCCAGCGATCCCCGAAACGCCCTCACCGCAAGGCGTGCAGCCGATGCCTCATCGTCCGTGATGAGCCAGGCGAAGAGAAACGCTCGTGGAACGTGCTGCCGAAAGGCCAGCGAGAAGCCTTCCCTGCCACCCAAGTGCAGCTTCATCTCCCTAGTGTCGCGCCTGAAAGAAGCCTAGCGACGAGCGCGCGCCACGCTCCTCGACAGTGTGATGAGTCCCCATCCGGCCACCAGGAAGAGCGCGTTGCGCACGGGGCCCACGCCGAGGTTCGTGATCGACGAAGCGTCGGGGGCGACTCGACCCGAGAAGCCTCCGAGAGCGAAGCCCTGCATACCAACGACGAAGCAGGTCGCGCCGAGCGCTGCGATGACGTTCTTGAGGTTACGCATGGTGGTTCTCCTTTGACTGGGCCGCGACGGGAGCGGCGTTGCGACGGATGGACGGACGGCCGCTCCGAGGACGCTCGAAGCGGCCGAGGGCGACGAGGAAGGGCACCAGGAACACGGTCAGGGACGCGAGCCACACCGGCCGCAGCGTCCACCAAGCAAGCGTCCCCGTCTCCGGCTGGGGGAAGCCCAGCGGGTACATGATCAGCACGCCGAGCACCATCGCCGAGAGGTGCCACAGGTACGCGGTCATGATGATGGTGTTGACGCCGATGGTGAGGGCCCAGATCCTTCGGTCCGCGAGCAGGCGAGAGGCGGTGGGCCGCAGGAGCATCGCCACGCCGACCATGGCCAGTGCCAGCGCGCAGATACACACGCTCGGAGGAGCGTTGTTGCCGACCATGCCGTCGTTCACGCCGACCATGGAACGGGAGTAGACGCCGATGTTGGTCAGGGCGACGAGGGCGCCGAACCCGGCGCCGGCCATGGTTCCGAAGGCCGCTCGCCCCATGCGGTTGAAGGTGCCGTCGGCGCAGAAGAAGCCGAGTTGGTGCACGAAGAGCCACACCACTGCGAAGTTCAGCACCCCGATGACCGGAACCTCGAGGGCGAGGCGCGCAAAGTCGATGGCCGCGGCCGCGAGCGCGAGCCCAACGACCGCCCGGGCCCGGAAACGCTCGTGAAGCGACACCATGACCGGCGTCACGGTGACGACGAGCAGGTAGACGCCGAGAAACCATAGGGGAGCGCCCATCAACTGCGTGGCAGCGCGGAGGGCTTCGGGAGGCACGGTGAAGACGTTCTCCAGCACGAAGGTGAGGACCATCCAGAAGCCGATGAAGATCGCCGTCGGCTTCATCAGGCGGGCGATCCGGCCGTGCAGGAACTCGGTGTAGTCGCCACCACGCTGCCGCAGGGCCCGCCAGGTCTTGAGATTGGAGAAGCCTCCGACGAAGAAGAACAACGGCATGACCTGGAGCACCCAGGTGAGCGCCCACATTCCGTCGACGACCTCGAGGGCATTGGTCCCGCCGATGTCCCCGTCGCGCCAGGTGATCACGGCGGCGAGCCAGTGACCGAAGACCACGACGGCGATGGACAGAGCCCGCAGGAAGTCGACGTAGCGCTCCCGGCTGTCGGGGGTTCGGTCGGCCAAGTTCAGTAGTCTGTTCACGTTCGCTCCTCGGTTAGCGGTTGACGTCCTTAGCTTCGGGGACCGTGGCCGGGCGAACCAGTGGGGGTCGTGCCGGTGTGCGGGGCGCAACCACCCAAATGCGTCTGGGTACTTTGGGAGGGCATGCTTGGATACAGGCTCGAACGATCGAGTGAGGGGATCCAACTTGTTCACGACCAGACCAGAGCTACGGGGAAACTTCGGCATGGTGGCCTCGACGCACTGGCTTGCCTCGGCGGCCGGGATGGCCGTTCTCGAGAAGGGTGGCAACGCCTTCGATGCCGCCGTCGCCGCCGGGCTCACCCTGCAGGTCGTCGAGCCTCACCTGAACGGCCCGGGGGGCGAGGTTCCGATTATCCTCTACGACGCACGCCGGGAGAGCGTCGATGTCATCTGTGGTCAGGGACCGTCGCCCGCGAGGCTGTCTATCGAACTCTTCGAGGAGCTCGGGCTCGAGGTCGTGCCGGGCACGGGTTCGCTCGCCGCATGCGTGCCGGGCGCCTTCGGCGCATGGATGCTCATGTTGCGCGATTACGGAACGTTGCGACTGGCCGACGTCATGGGCTACGCGCTGCGGTACGCGGAGCGCGGCTATCCACTCCTGGCACAGATTTCGGACGCGATCGCCTCGGTCGATCAACAGTTCCGAACCCAGTGGACGACTTCGGCCGAGCTCTATCTCACCCCGGAGGGGCCCCCGCCGCCCGGGTCTCTGTGGCGCAACCCGGCTCTCGCCCGCACCTATCACCGCCTTCTGTCCGAGGCGGAGAGCGCGAGCGAGGAGCGCGACGAGCAGATCGAGGCGGCACGGCGCATCTTCTACGAGGGCTTCGTAGCCGAGGCGATCGTGGATTTCATGGAGGTCGAGGTCATGGACTCCTCGGGCCGGCCGCACACCGGCGTCATGGACGAGCGCGACCTCGGCGACTATCGGGCGACGGTCGAGCAACCGCTGTGGCTCGACTATCACGACCTGCGCGTGTTCAAGACACAGTCCTGGGGTCAGGGTCCCGTGTTCCTCCAGCAGCTTGCGCTGCTGGCGGGCTACGACCTTCCGGCCATGGGTCACAACAGCGCCGAGTACATCCACACCGTCGTCGAGTGCGCAAAGCTTGCCTTCGCCGATCGTGAGGCTTACTACGGCGACCCCGAGGTGGTCGAGGTCCCGATGGATCGCCTGCTCGACACGTCCTATACCGACCGGCGGAGGGCGTTGATCGGCGAGAGCGCGTCGCTCGATCTGCGACCTGGAGCTATCGATGGGCGCACGCCCCGGCTTCCCGAGATGCTCGTCGTCGAGGGGGACGCGTCCGGCACAGGGGAGCCGACGGTGGCTCCGTCAGGACGGGTCGCGGGCGACACCTGCCACCTCGATGTCGTGGATCGTCATGGCAACCTGGTTTCGGCGACGCCGAGTGGTGGCTGGTTACAGAGCAACCCCGTTATTCCCGGACTCGGGTTCCCCCTGGGAACCAGGGCCCAGATGTTCTGGCTCGAGAGGGATCTGCCGAACTCCCTGCGCGGAACCAAGCGGCCCCGCACGACGCTCACACCGAGCCTCGCCTTCAAGTCGGGAGAGCCCTACATCGCCTTCGGGACGCCGGGCGGGGACTCACAGGACCAATGGACCCTGAACTTCTTTTTGAACCACGTTGAATTCGGCCTCGATCTTCAGGCCGCGATCGACGCGCCGACGTGGCACACGACGCACTTCCCAAGCTCGTTCTACCCGCGCGACGCTCACCTTGGCCAAGTCATCGTCGAGGGACGCATCGACGCCTCGGTGATCGCCGAGCTTCGAAGGCGAGGTCACGAAATCGTCGTGAGCGAGGACTGGTCTCTGGGGCGCGTCAGCGCGGCCGGACGAGACCACTCCACCGGCATGCTCAAGGCCGCCTCCAACCCGCGGGGGATGCAGGGATACGCCGCGGGGCGGTAGCCTCTAGGGACCCATCGGGGACTGGAGGGGTCATGACCGAGGTCTACTGTCCTGACTGCCGCTTCAAGCAGCCGAGCGAGCACAGCTTCTGTTTCCGTTGCGGACGCTCACTTCCGACTCACCTCGTCGACCGAACCCCGAGCAAGCTCGCCCGCTTCTTCGCCGGCGTCAAGGTCGACGACGGTGATCCCGAGAACGCTTACCTGCGCGTGTCCTGTTATCGCAAGGAGCAGACTTTCAACAGCCCCGAGGGCTCGGTTGTCATCCCGGGACGCCACGTGCGTTTCTCTATCTGGGTCGCCGACCAAGCGCGCTGCGTCTTATCAGTTCCCGAGACCGAGGCGCGCGACCTCGCACACTTCATCGAAGACGGGATGAAGACGCTTGGGGAAGGAGCGGGAAGCTCCGGCGCGCCTGCGTCGAGCAACACCGGCGAGTTCTAGAAGCTTCGTGAGCGACAAGTCGGCGCCGGACAACGACGTCAGGTTCCTCATTTACCAGCGCTTCGCCGCTGAAGGGCGCCCCCCGATGGCGATCGAGATCGCCACAGCAATGGGACTCTCCCCGCTCGAGGTCGAGGCGTCATTCAGGCGTCTGGCAGACGGGCACGTGATCGTGCTCGCGCCGGGCACTCATCAGATCTGGATGGCCAATCCCTTTTCTGCGCTGCCGTCGCCCTTCGCGGTCAGAGCAAGGAACCGTGACTACTTCGGTTCGTGTATCTGGGACGCGCTCGGGGTGATCGCAATGTTGGGCGGCGAGGGTGAGGTCGCGACGCGTTGCCCTGATTGCGGCGCCGAGATGTCGTTGAGCGTGACGGCAGGGGATGTTGGTCCAGAAGACTACGTCGTGCACTACGCCATTCCGGCGGCGCGCTGGTGGGACGACATCGGAGATACCTGATCGACGATGCTTCTCTTCCGGTCGGAAGAGCACCTCGATCAGTGGCTCCGCGACCATGAACTCGAGCGTGGGGCGACGATGACGGTCGCTCAGCAGTGGGCCCTGGCGCGCGCCTGGTACGGCAAGCGTATGGAGCCCGAGTGGCGCAGACGCACCCCCGAAGAGGCTCAGGAGGTATTCGAGGAGCTTGGCCTGAGCGGCGCCTTCTGGGCCCTGACGTAGGGGAGCCGCGCTACTGCTTATCGATCCCGCTGAGCGGCTGCTTACAGGTTCGTAAGTGTGTCGGTGAGTGTCCGCCAGAATCTGCCGCGTGGAACGGCTTCGATTCCCGCGGCTCGGGCGTCGTCTCCGAGGGCGACGTCGACGTGACTGAAGTAGCCGACGACGCGCGGATCCGAGGCGCCCGCGATTCTGGCCCACGACGCGATGACAGCGCGACCACCGACGTCGAGGTCGAGGACGACAAGATCGGCGGCCGGTGGTTCATCCAGGGAGTCCAGGTCGTTGATGTCCACGCGCACGAAACGCAGAGACGCTGCGCGTGCCGCCTCCTCGATCCGGGAGCGCGCCATGAGGTCGCCCCCGACCATGACCACCGTCTTGCTCTCCATGTGCTCGCTCATGTCCTAATTGTGCAGCGAAGCCAGCAGGAAGATTGACGCCGCACTCCAGGCTTGTGGGATGCAGGTGGTCGGATAGGCGACGTAGGGTTCGCCCGCAACGCGCTCCCAGCCGCACAACAGTTCGGGGAGACGGCGCGCGGGGTTCACCTCGGCGACGTCCAGCAGCGCCCCGCGGATGCGGAGAGCGTCATCTAGCAGTCCATAGCGCGCCAGGCCGGCGGCGACGAGGCCCCCGTCGTGCGGCCACACTGAGCCCCGGTGGTAGCTCGTCGGGTCGTAGGCGGGATTGCTCGTCGAGAGTGTGCGCACGCCCCACCCCGAGAACATGTCGGGGGCCATGAGGCGCGCGCCCAGCCGAGCGGCGGCGTGCTCGTGCGCGATGCCGCTCCAAAGACAGTGCCCCGCGTTCGAGGTCACGCTGGCGACTCGCTGGTTGCGCCCATCGAGCGCGAGCGCGTAACAGTCGTGTTCATCCATCCAGAAGAGGTCGTGAAAGTCGGCTCGCAGGACTTCGGCTTGGTGTCTCAGAGCGGCCGCCTCGTCGATGCGCTTCATCTTGTCGAGGACATCGGCGAGTCGCATCTTTGCTGCGTAGACGTAGCCCTGCACCTCACAAAGCGCGATCGGCCCACTTGCCGTCCTTCCGTCCGAGTGCACGATCGAGTCGGGCGAGTCCTTCCAACCCTGATTAACGAGTCCATGGGTCGAACGACGTTCGTAGCGAAGGAGGCCGTCTGCGTCGGTGGCCTCGTCGATCCAGCCGAGTGCGGCCCAAATGTGTGGCTCCACTGCGAGGAAGGTGGCGTCGTCTCCCGTGCGTAGCGTGTAGTCCGCGGCCAAGCGGACGAACAGCGGCGTGGCATCCACCGTGCCGTAGTAGGGGAAGCGAAGACTCTCGCTCGAGTCGGCAAGCTCTCCGCGCCTCAGCTCGTGGAGGATCTTGCCCGGCTCCGCATCTCGTTCGGCGTCGTCGTTCGCGGCCTGGCGTTCGGCGAGCCCGACGAGAGTGTCGCGCGCTATCTCAGGGGCGCTGACGAGCAAGGCGAAGGCCGTCAGCAGCGAGTCTCGCCCGAACAACGCGACGAACCAGGGGATGCCCGCGGCGATGATGGTTCGGCCTTCCACCGGGGTCGCGAGCATCGCGAGGTCGCGGCGCGCCGCGACCAGGGCCAGATCGAGGCGGTCGTCGCCGGTCGCGCGCACGGGGGGCACACGAGGCGAGAAGCCTCGTTCATCGATGGGTGCACACTCGATCTTCAACTCGATGGTTTGGTCTGCGCCCGGACCCAGATCGAGGTCCCACTCGACGTGCTGCCGCTCCGGCGTGCACAGTGTGCGTGTGGGGCGCGGAGCAAAGGTCAGACGCGTGCTCCTGAGGACGCCGTCGCGTCCAGCGAGCCGGTAGAGCAGCGCGCCGTCCTGAACCTCGGGCGTAAGCGCGTCGTTGCCCTCGGCCCACCCCCGGACGGCGAAGATGTCGTCCATGTGGCTACTCAACTCGCATCGCAACGTGACCGCCTTGCGGGTTCCAGAGCCGTGGATCGTCACGCTCTCGACGAAACGCTCCTCGATGCGACGTCGCCGGACCATGGCGTGGTCGTCGCCGCAGGCAAGAACGATCGTCGCCTCGTCACCGGGAGCGTCCGACGCACTCAACAACCGGGGAGTCGCTCCATCGACGGTGAGGACGAGGCGCGAGAGGTGTCGAGTGTCGTCGGCGAAGATACCCTCGGCCCCCCGACCCGACATGTCGCCGTTCGGTTGTGAACAGGAGAACAACGATCCTCGTTTCGAGGTGAGCAGGGCGGCGGAAGAAATATCCATGGAGGCCCGTTGTAACAGGCAAGTGAAAGACAAGAATCCGTTTGTGGGTACGCTGGCTCGTACATGACCGACAAACCAACGCGTCCCAACCGGCTCAACCCGTGGCCCCGCAAGGGTGACGCGCGCAACGAGACGAAACACGACGGAAAGCCCGCCCCCGGCAGACCCCAGCAGCAGGAGGGCATGGACCCCCGCCAGCGCAACATCACCATCGCGTGGGTCATTGGTGGCCTGCTCCTCTTCTTTGTGATCCAAACCCTTACAGCGGGGCAGAGTGAAGAAATCGAGTTCGGTCGTTTTCTCGATCTGGCCGACGAAGGGCAGGTCAACGAGGTCAACATCTCTGAGACCACGGTGTCGGGGGTCCTCGAGGGTGACGACGGCGAGCGGGAGTTCAGCGCCACCCTGCCGGTCAACTATGAATCGAACGCGCTGGTGGACGATCTCCGCGCCAACGAGGTCAGGGTCACCGCGACGCAGCCGAGCCCGTGGTTCGGGCTCCTGTCGTTCTTCCTACCGTTCTTGTTCATCGGTGGGCTCTACTTCTTTTTCATGCGGCGCATGCGCAATCAGCTGACCGGAGGCGGGGGACCGTTGTCGCTCGGCAAGAACAAGGCGAAGCTCTACGACCGCACCGATCTCAAGACGACGTTCGAGGATGTCGCGGGTGTTGACGAGGTCGAGACCGAGCTCGCGGAGGTCGTCGACTACCTGAAGAACGCCGACAAGTTCAAGAAGGTGGGGGCCAAGATCCCGAAGGGCGTACTGCTCGTCGGCCCTCCCGGTACGGGAAAGACGCTGCTTGCGCGCGCAGTTGCAGGTGAGGCCGAGGTCCCGTTTTTCTACATCTCGGCGTCGGAGTTCATCGAGCTGTTCGTGGGTCTCGGAGCAGCACGAGTGCGCGATCTCTTCCAGCAGGCGAGGGAGCGCGCCCCGGCGATCGTGTTCATCGATGAGATCGATGCGATCGGCCAGTCGCGCTCCGGCGCGGCGGGAGGTCAGATGGGCTCGCACCAAGAGCAGGAGCAGACGCTGCAGCAGCTCCTTACAGAGATGGACGGCTTCGAGCCCAACAGCGGAGTCATCATCGTGGCGGCCTCGAACCGCCCCGAGGTTCTCGACGCCGCGCTGCTTCGCCCCGGCCGCTTCGACCGCCAGATCCAGGTCAACCTCCCCGATATCGGGGGCCGGGAGCAGATCCTGCGCATCCACTCGCGCGACGTGAAGTTGACGCAAGACGTCGACTTCAAGGTCCTCGCGCGCCGGACACCGGGCTTCTCCGGGGCACAGCTTGCCAACGTGATCAACGAGGCCGCCCTTCTGGCCGCGCGCCGGGGCAAAGAGATCGCCGACATGGGGGATGTCGAGGAGGCTATCGATCGCGTCTTCGGGGGGCTCGAGCGACGCTCGCAGGTCCTTACCGAGAAGGAGCGGAGACTCGTCGCCTATCACGAGCTCGGGCACGCGATCGTGGCGCGCTTCGTCGACAACGCCGATCCGGTACACCGGGTCTCGATCATCCCGCGCGGCATCGGCGCGCTCGGGTACACGCAACAGCTCCCGGAAGAAGAGCGTTATCTGATGAGCGAGCCCGAGTTGCGGGACATGATCGCGATCTTGCTGGGCGGCCGCAGCGCCGAAGAGATCGTCTTCAAGTTCGCGACCACGGGGGCCGGAGACGACCTTCGCAGAGCGACCGAGATCGCACGCCGGATGGTCATGGAGTTCGGCATGTCAGAGAAGGTCGGGCCCATGAACATTGCCGAGACCGGGGCTCGGTTCCTGAATCCGATGTTTCGTCAGGGCAACGACGTCTCGGAGGAGGCCCAGATGGTCATCGATCGCGAGGTCAAGTCGATCCTTGCGGAAGGCCAGAACAAGGCTCGCAAGATTCTCGCCGAGCACCGCGACGACATGGACGGCCTCGCCAAGCTCCTACTCGAGAAAGAGAATCTCTCACGCAAGGACCTCGACGACTTCTTCGGCGAGCCCTCGGTCGACGACGTCGACGGGGAGGAGCCCACCCGCACCGACGAGGTCCTCGGTAGCGAGATGCCTCAGATCCAGCAGCAGAACTGACCCGCCCTCGCTGCGGCGCTCCCGCTCCGGGTACCTCCGTCCTCGCTCTCTCCCGACGAGGTGACGCTGGCTACAGGCCACCCGGGAAGGATCGGGTCGGCCATATTGTTGACAGGGATAGAAGTAAATCTGATAATAAAGCACTCAGGTTCTCTAACTTCTACTTGATGAGGTCCCGCTATGGATATCAACAGACTGACCATGAAGTCTCAGGAGGCTCTGGCTGCGGCTCAGAAGCTGGCGGGTGACCTCAACCACCAGCAGGTCGAGGCCCCCCACCTGCTACGGACTCTGCTCGCCGAGCCCGAGGGCGTCGTCTATCCCCTTCTGCAGAAGCTCGGGGCTCAACCGGCAGCGCTCCGGACGAAGATCGATGGCGTGCTCGACCGGCTCCCCAAGGTCTACGGACGGGTCGAGATCTACACCGGGGCGAGTCTCAAGAGCGTGCGACGCCTATGTCTCGACCGAGCATTTGCTTCTTGCGCTGCTCGAAGAACCCGACGACGGCGCGGCTGTGCTGGCCGAGGCGGGAGTCGAGAGCGCCCGTGTTGCTCGAGGCGCTCGAACAGATCCGCGGCTCTCAGCGGGTCACGGACCAGAATCCGGAGGACAAGTACCAGGCGCTCGAGCGTTTCGGGAGAGATCTCACCGAGGCCGCGCGGCGCGGCAAGCTCGATCCCGTGATCGGCAGAGACGAGGAGATCCGCCGGGTCATCCAGGTGTTGTCCCGCCGGACCAAGAACAACCCCGTGCTGATCGGCGAGCCCGGCGTCGGCAAGACCGCCATCGTCGAGGGCCTCGCTAACCGGATCGTCGCGAGCGACGTTCCTGAGTCCCTGAGAAACAAGCGGGTCGTCGGCCTCGACATGGGATCGATGGTGGCCGGTAGCAAGTACCGCGGCGAGTTCGAGGAGCGCCTCAAGGCCGTTCTGAAAGAGATCGCCGATTCCGAGGGCGAGGTCATCACCTTCCTCGACGAGTTGCATACGGTGGTGGGCGCTGGAGCCGCCGAAGGCTCCATGGACGCCGGCAACATGATCAAGCCGATGCTCGCGCGCGGCGAGCTCCGCATGATCGGCGCGACCACGCTCAACGAGTACCGCAAGCACGTCGAGAAGGACCCGGCGCTCGAGCGACGCTTCCAGCCGGTAGTGGTCGGTGAACCCGCGGTCGAAGACACGATCGCGATCCTGCGCGGCCTCAAGGAGCGCTACGAGGTTCATCACGGCGTCCGCATCCAGGACGCTGCGCTCGTCGCCGCGTCGGTTCTCTCAGACCGCTACGTCACGGGACGCTTTCTTCCCGACAAGGCCATCGACCTCATGGATGAAGCCGCCAGCAGGTTGCGCATCGAGATCGATTCGATGCCGACCGAGATCGATGTGCTCGACAGACGGTCGAAACAACTCGCCATCGAGAAGGCGGCGCTCGCCAAAGAGACGGACGACACCTCGCGCGAGCGACTGGCCAAGATCGAAGAGCAGCTCGCCGGCCTCCACGAGGACATGGACGGCATGAAGGCGTCGTGGACCCAGGAGAAGGACAAGATCGGCGAGATCCGGGCGCTCAAGGCCGCGATCGAGGAACTGCGAGGCGACGCCGAACGGGCGGAGCGCGACGGCGATCTCCAGCGCGCGGCCGAGCTTCGCTACGGCCGACTCGTCGAGACCGACAAGCAGCTCTCCGAACTGAACGACGGGCTCGCCGAAATCCAGCGGGAGCGCAAGTTTCTCAAGGAAGAGGTTGATGAAGAGGACATCGCCGAGGTCGTGTCCCGCTGGACCGGAGTGCCGGTGGCCAAGCTCATGGAGGGCGAGGTTGCGAAGCTCATCGAGATGGAGACCAACCTTCACCGGCGCGTCATCGGACAAGACGATGCGGTTGTCGCGGTCTCGGATGCGATCCGGCGAGCTCGATCGGGTCTCAGCGACCCCCACCGGCCCATCGGCTCCTTCATGTTTCTCGGCCCGACGGGCGTAGGAAAGACCGAGCTGGCCCGGGCGCTCGCCGAGTTTCTGTTCGACGACGAGCGCGCCATGGTCCGCATCGACATGAGCGAGTACATGGAGAAGCACGCGGTCAGCCGGCTCGTCGGCGCTCCGCCCGGCTACGTCGGTTACGAGGAGGGCGGTCAGCTCACCGAGGCGATCAGGCGGCGGCCCTACTCGGTCATCCTGCTCGACGAGATCGAAAAGGCCCACCTCGACGTCTTCAACGTGCTGCTGCAGATCCTCGATGACGGTCGCCTCACCGACGCGCAGGGCCGGACGGTCGACTTCAAGAACACCGTGATCATCATGACCTCCAACCTCGGTTCGCAGCATCTGCTCGTGGGTGAGAGCGAAGAGGCGGCGGCCGAGAAGGTCCTGGCCACCGTGCGAGATCACTTCAAGCCCGAGTTCCTCAATCGCGTCGACGAGATCCTCGTCTTCCATCGGCTGCGCCGTGAGGACCTCGCGCTGATCGTGGACATCCAACTCACGTCGTTGCAACGGCGGCTGGCGGAGCGGGCGATCACACTCGTGGTCACCGACGAGGCCAAGGATCATCTCGCGGCGACGGGTTACGACCCGGCTTACGGAGCTCGCCCGCTCAAGCGGTTGATCCAGCGAACCATCGAGAACCCACTCGCCCTGGATCTTTTGCAGAGGACCTTCTCCGACGGGGACACCATTGCGGTGGGGGCGCAGGAGGGGGGTCTGACCTTCTCGAAGACGTGAACCCGTAGCCCGGTCCGGGGTAGCCTGCCGGGATGCCCTACGAATACACGCTCGTCGTGTTGCAATGCGGCAACTGCGACAACGTTTTTCCTCTGGCCACAGAGGACGAGAAGGTCTGTCCGTTGTGCAACAGCGATGACGTCCATCCGGCGGGGGAGCCGCTTCTTTGAGCCGTTCGCCGAGGGTCGCCGTCCTCCCGAAGGCGACCGACGAAATAACGCGCGCGATTGCGGAAGCCGGAGGCGAGGTCGTCGATGTGGGCGAGGCAAACGCGCTCATCTGGACTGACCCGCGCGACCCTCAGGAGTTGAGACAAGCGCTCGACGGAACCGGTGTCGAGTGGGTGCAGCTCCCCTTTGCCGGCATCGAATCCTTCCTCTCCGCCGGAGTCATCGATCCCGCACTGACCTGGACGTGCGCCAAGGGCATCTACGGCGCCGCCTGCGCAGAGCACGCTCTTGCCCTGATGCTCATGGTCGCTCGCCGCCTTCACCTCCATGCTCGGGCCAAGAGCTGGGGCCGAACCGGACTGCACAGCCCCGAGTATCGGCTCGAGGGCAAGCTCGCCGCGGTCGTGGGGACCGGCGGCATCGGGGCTGCACTTGTTCCGATGGTCGCTCCGCTTGGCATGAGAGTCGTCGGCGTCAACCGCTCTGGCCGGCCACTCGAGGGGGCCGAGCGCACCACGACGGTCGACCGTCTGGTCGAAGTCGTGGCCGAGGCCGACTTCGTCGTCGTCGCGGCGGCGCTCACCACCGAGACCCGGAACCTCTTCGACGAAGAGATACTCGCGGCCATGAAGCCGTCGGGATGGATCGTCAACGTGGCGCGCGGAGGTCTCATCGACACCGAAGCGCTCGTTGCTGCGCTCGAGGGGAAACTCATCGGGGGAGCCGCTCTCGACGTGACCGAGCCTGAGCCCCTGCCCGATGGGCATCCGCTCTGGACGCTCGACAACTGCCTCATAACTCCACACGTCGCCAACACCTGGGCGATGACCCTCGCCGAGCTCCCGCACATGGTCCGGCGCAACGTCGCCGCGTGGGGAGCGGGCGAGCCGCTCGAGGGTCTCGTCGATCCCGCGCTCGGCTACTGACCTCTGATTGGGAGCAGTCCCGGTTGCTGCGGGCGGCGCTGCCACTCGCTCCGTTGTCCTCGCCGTCCCCCGCTGAAGCGGCGGCCGTCTGCGGAACACTCCGCTCCGGGCACCACCGTCCTCTCTCCCCGGTAGATCTGCGACGATGGGATCTCGTCATCGCAACTGGGAAGGGAACCTCGTGAGTCAACAGCCACCCGGGGAGCCCGGGGAGTCCGAGCCGGAGGGACCCAGCTACAACCCGCCGCCGCAGGGTGAGCCGCCTCCACAGGGGCCGCAGCCCCAACCGCAGTATCCGCAACAACAGCAACCGCAGTATCCGCAGCAGCCTCAACAAGGGTATCCGCAGCAGCCCCAGCCCGGCTACCCGCCGCAGCAACCTCCGGGGTACCCGCCGCAGCCGCCCGGCTACCCGCCCCCCGGTTATCCACAGCAACCTCTTCCCTTCGGCTCGCCCGGAGGGCCGGGCAGCCAAGAGGAGCGGAACTGGGCGATGCTCTGTCACCTGTCCTCGTTCGCCGGCTTCGTGGTCCCGATACTGGGTAGCATCGGCGGCCCCCTGGTGGCGTGGCTGATGAAGAAGGATCAGTGGCCGCTGGTGAACGACCAGGGGAAGGAGGCCCTGAACTTCCAGCTCAGCATCATGCTTTACGGGGTGATCAGCTTCGTGCTGGTCTTCGTGATCGTGGGCATCTTTCTCATCTTGGCAGTGGTGATCTTCGATTTCGTGATGGTCATCATTGCGGCCGTCGAAGCGCAGAAGGGAAGGGCGTACCGCTATCCCCTGTGCATCCGCTTCGTGACGTAGGTCGCGCGGAAGTCGATCGCCGCTCGGGACAAGCTTGCGTCTGTTTCGTCGCTCCGATAGCGCGGTCTGACCCACCTCGAGGTCGGTTTGCCGCCCGGACCAGACGCAAACAGGGTCCCATGCTGTGTTCTAGTGGTGCGTTGCAAAGTCTGGCCGTCAGGAGAAAACTTGTACGAAGGGATGGTTCGGAGTCTGACCCACGGTGTGGGACGGGCTTTCGCGCGGACGCGCCGGCGCGTTCTTTCCACCGTCATCGTCGTCGCGTTGTGCCTGAGCGCCTTCGCGTGCACGTCTCAGGACGATCCCACCGATGGGTCTGAGACTTCGGGAGAAACCGACGGTAGGCGCTCGAGTTCGAACCGAGGCTGGCTCGAGACTGCTTGCAGCCTGCCCCCGAGCACCCTCCGCATTGTCGAGCGTGGAACCGTGGCGGATCGTTCGCCCGACGTCGTGTTTCTCCCGCAGCGTCCCAACTTCATTGGGGGTTTTGACTACACCTCTCACTCTGGAGCTGAGAACTTTCTGCAGCGCGTGCCTTTGGTTTTCTACGGTCCTGGGTTCATCCCCGCCAGAGGGGAGCTCGAGCTCCAGAGAGAGGTCACCGTCGCCGATATCGCACCCACCATTGCGGATCTCATCGGCACTCCCTTTCCCAGGAACCGCTCGGGGAGAGTCATACGGGAAGCTTTGCTACCGGCAGACGAGCGCGCCGGTAAGCCGGCGTTGGTGGTCGTGGTCGTGTGGGACGGTGGCGGCATCAATGTGTTGGAACGGTGGCCCGAGGCGTGGCCCCATCTAAAGGAACTCACGCGCAACGGCACCAGCGTGACCAACACAATCGTTGGATCCTCTCCCTCGGTCACACCGGCCGTGCACGCCACGATTGGCACGGGCTCATTTCCCGAGGATCACCTCTTGGTGGACACTCGTCTGCGGGTTGATGGTGAAGTCGTGGATGCCTGGGAGGACATCTCTCCAAGCTTGCTAAGACAACCCACTCTGGCGGATCTCTACGACCGAGCCGCCGGCAACGTGCCCCTCGTAGGATTGGTGTCGGAGCATCCGTGGCACTTCGGCATGATGGGCCGCGGTGCGAGTTTCCCCGCCGGCGACAACGACATCGCAGTCGCTTTCAGCGCCCAGGGCAAATCGATCACCAACCCGTCCATTTACTCGCTTCCGGCGTCGGGGGTGGCAGTGCCCGGACTCGAAGACGCTATCCGCGACCTCGACTCGGAAGACGGCGCCATCGACTCGCGCTGGATGGGTGGCGAGCTCGAGGGCAACGCCAAGGGGACCCCCGCATGGACCACCTATCAGACGAGGGTGATCGAATCGGTCATCACTGCTGAGGGGTTCGGCCAAGATGAGGTGCCCGACCTGTTCTTCACCAACTACAAGCAGCTCGATCTTGTCGGCCACAAATTCAACATGACCAATCCCGAGGTCCGCCTCGCCCTCGAGTACACGGATGCGCAGCTTCCCGACCTCACTGCTCTCCTGAACCGCACAGTCGGTCCCAACCGCTGGGTCATGGCCATCACTGCGGATCATGGTCAACAACCCGACGCCGAGTCGCTCGACGCCTGGCCCATCGGAGTGCAGGAGTTGGCGGAGGACCTCGCCGAGCATCTAGGGGTTGAGCGCGATGATCTGGTCGAGGGCACCAGAGTCACGGGCTTATGGCTGGACCGGGAGGTCCTGAGCGGCGCGGGGGCAACGCTCGGCGACGCAGCCGACTTCATGCTCGATTACACGATCGAGGACAACGCCTCCGACGATGTCCCCGCCGACTACAGCTCGAGGAGAGACGAGCGGCTCATTCGAGCGGCCATGCCGGCGTCTCGGGTGGCGGACGTTCTCGACTGCTCACAGAATGCCTCAGACTGAACGGCCCCTCAGGTTCCACTATCCAAGTAATCACTCGTAGAGTTTTCGCACAAACCTGAAGTCTGTTCGAGAGGGAAAAACGGCCTG
>Ga0136627_1000222_pt1 | contig 19696 bp, 23 predicted proteins | sample AntDrymUQ4892206_2_FD_104652 | JGI IMG/M metagenome (GOLD analysis project Ga0136627, IMG submission 104652) | Polar desert sand microbial communities from Dry Valleys, Antarctica - metaG UQ489 (22.06) | ecosystem: Environmental > Terrestrial > Soil > Desert | place: Antarctica: Dry Valley... | reverse complement strand
CACCATGCTGCGCTGCCCGTGGCACGGGTGGGAGTTCAGCGTCGAGAGCGGGCTCTGCGCGGACGATCCGTCAAAGCGCGTCGCCACCTACCCGGTGCGGGTCGACGACGGGCGGGTGCTTGTTGAGACGTGATCGTCGTCGGGCGGGCCGCGTCGCGTGCTGCTGTAGCCCTCCGGGTCAGTGCGCGGCGAGGCCTGCAACCGTCGGGGGCACGCCCTTCGAACGCCCCGATCGGGGCGAGTCGCCCTAGATCATCACCGACTATGTTCCCCGGCCCGCTCGGCCCCGACGAACGACGACTTCCTCAGGCTCCCGGTCGGGCCTCGCCGCCGCGCTGTCCGCCGACGTCGTCTGACGGCGCCTTGTGCTGGGTCTGGCCCGGCTCGGCATCGTCCGCGATGGGCGGAGTGGCCTCCTCCTTGGCGCGCCCTTCGCCGCCCTGGCCATGCAGTGGCTCGTCCTCTTCGCCGCCCTGCGGGGTGTCCGGCCCGATGCCGGTGTCACTCGGGTCGCGCGCCTCATCGAACACGACTTCTCCTTCCGTCGCTTCCGCGCCGGTGGCGCGATTCACTTGTCCGCTTACCCCGAACATCCCGTCCGCAGGCACCGGCGACCGACCGCTCTAGGACGAATCATCCGGAGGGGGGAAGGTCCGCTCCAGCACAGCGCCGAGCGTCATCCAGTTCGCGCGCGCGGCCGACGCCGACCCGAGCGCGTCGCCGGCTTCCGCCTTCCTGATCATGGCCTGATGTTGTGCGACCGAGCGGCTGCCCGGGAGGTCGCGGTCGCCGAGCACTTCGACGCGGTGCAGCCGCGGCGTCAGCCGGCCAAGGACGCGAGCTATCTCACGGATGCCGGACGCGCCGACGAACACTTCGTGGAACCTCTCGTCCGCCAGGTAGGCGGCGCGGTTGTCGCGTTTTCGCAGGGCGACGAAGTACGCCTCGTTGTGGCTGCGCAGCTCGTGGATGTCTTCCTCGCCCAGTCGGGGCACTGCGAGCTCGGTCGCCAAGGCGTGCACGGCTGCGAGCAGCGGCACGACCTCCTGGACGTCGCGGACGCTCATCGTCGCCACGCGCGTGAAACGCTGCGCCGCCATGTCGACGAGGCCCTCATCACGCAGACGGCTCAGCGCGTCGCGCACGGGCGTACGGCTCAAGCCGAGCCACGCACATAGCTCTGCGTCATGCAAAGGCTCTCCGGGAGCGAGCGTGCCGTCGACGATCGCCTCGCACAACTTGTCGTAGGCGGCATCCCGCAGCAGATGCCGATCCACGGCAGCCTGACGTTCCGGAACTGGCATTTCAGATTTCAGTAGACCACTGCCGTCAAGGTCTTGCGCTGAACCGGATGATGGAGTAGACGTAGTGCGGTACTCCAATGAACCAGCAGGGGCTGACGGGAGCTGCGCCATGTGCCTGGCCATTCCAGGCCGGATCCTAGAGATCGTCGACGAGTCGAACCGACTCGCCAAGGTCGATGTCGCGGGTGTTCAGAGGACGGTCAACGTCGGTCTGCTCGACGACGCCGGCGTCGGCGACTGGGTGCTCATCCATGTCGGCTTCGCGCTTTCCAAGGTCGACGAGGAGGAGGCGGCGGCGACCCTCTCGCTGTTGCAGGAGATGGGCGAGGAGTACGAGGCCGAACTCGAAGATCTGAAAGCGAGCGTCATCGAATGATGCCTGACGTCGACCGGAGGTCTGAGCTTGCGAAGACCGAAGGGCGCAACCATTGCGTCACCTGTTCGGACGAGGCCGTCCCGATGCGCGTGGTGCGCATCGACGAGCTCCGCGATCTGGCGCTGTGCCAGGACGCCGCGGGTGCGCGCAGCTCGGTCGAGATCGCGCTGGTCGACGGCGTCAGGAGCGGCGACACGCTGCTCGTCCACGCCGGCACCGCTCTCACTCGCGTGGAGGAGCTGACCGCATGAAGTTCGTCGACGAGTTCCGCGACGCCGCGCTCGGCCAGGTGCTCGCCGGCGAGATCCTCGCCGCAGTCGAGCCGGGTCACCACTACAAGATCATGGAAGTCTGTGGCGGCCACACGCATTCGATCTACAAGTACGGCGTCGACGACTTGCTGCCGGCCAACGTCGAGCTCGTGCACGGGCCTGGCTGTCCGGTCTGCGTCATCCCGATGGGCCGCGTCGACGACGCGATCGCGATGGCCCATCAGCCCGGCGTGATCTTCACCTGCTTCGGCGACATGATGCGCGTTCCCGGCTCGCACGGCACGCTGACCGACGCGAGCGCCGAGGGCGCTGACATCCGGATGGTCTACTCGCCGCTCGACGCGCTGCGAATCGCCAAACGGAATCCAGACCGCGCCGTCGTCTTCTTCGCGATCGGCTTCGAGACGACGGCACCGTCGACCGCACTGACCCTCAAGCGCGCGAAGGCCGAGGGCGTCCCGAACTTCTTCTGCTTCTGCAACCACGTCACGATCGTCCCGCCGCTGCGCGCGCTGCTCGAGTCGCCCGACCTGCGGCTCGACGGGTTCATCGGGCCCGGCCACGTGTCGACCGTCGTGGGGGCGCGACCGCTCGAGTTCATTCCCGCCGACTACGGCAAGCCGGTCGTCGTCTCGGGCTTCGAGCCCGTCGACATCCTGCAGTCGGTCCTCATGCTCCTCCAACAGCTGTCGGAGGGCCGCTGCGAGGTCGAGAACCAGTACAAGCGCGTCGTCCCGTACGAGGGCAACCTCGCGGCGCTGCGTGTGTTGAGCGAGGTCTTCGAGCTGCGCCCGCACTTCGAGTGGCGCGGGCTGGGGTTCATCTCGCAGAGCGGTTTGAAGCTGAGCGACGCCTACGCCGAGTTCGACGCCGAGCGGCGCTACACGATCCCGAACGTGCGGATCGCCGATCCGAAGGCGTGCCAGTGCGGCGAGGTGCTCAAGGGCGTCATCAAGCCCTTCGAGTGCAAGGTCTTCGGGACGGCCTGCACGCCCGAGCGGCCGATCGGGACGTGCATGGTCTCGAGCGAGGGTGCGTGTGCGGCGTACTACAACTATGGCCGGTTTGCCCGGGAGCGCGAAGTTGTCTGACGTCGTCCGGACCTCCGAGCGTGCTGGGACGGGAGGCCGAGACCCTTCGTCCGGGCGACCTTCGACCGACGTCTCCGTGCGCGAGCAGAAGATCCTCGGGATCATCGAGACGGCGCGTGCCAAGCGCCACAAGTTCCGCGACGATCGGATAACCACGGCGCACGGCGCCGGCGGCAAGGCGACCGCCTCGCTCATCGAGGGACTTCTGCTGCCCGCGTTTGCCAACGAGACGCTCGACGCGCTTGCCGACGCGGGCACCGTGACCATCGACGGCACCGACGTCGCGATGAGCACGGACTCCTTCGTGGTCAAGCCGCTGCGCTTTCCCGGCGGCTCGATCGGCGAGCTGGCGGTCAACGGCACGGTCAACGACCTGGCGATGGCCGGCGCGAAGCCGCAGGCGATCACGCTGAGCCTCATCCTCGAGGAGGGCCTGGAGGCCGGGGTGCTGCGCGCCGAGGTCGAGGCGATCGCGCAAGCCGCGCAGGAGGCGAGCGTCACCATAGTCGCCGGCGACACGAAGGTCGTCGGCCGCGGCCAGGCCGACCAGATGTACCTCTGCACGACGGGGATCGGGAAGGTCGATCCGCGTGCGACCCTCTCACCGGGTTCGCTTCGGCCCGGCGACCGCATTCTCGTGAGCGGGCCGATCGGCCTGCACGGCACCGCGATCATGCTTGCCCGCGGGGAGTTCGAGCTCGGCGCGGAGGTCGAGTCCGACACCCGGCCGCTGTGGCCGGCCGTGGACGCGATGTTGGAGCGCGCGGGCCCCGGGTTGCGCTGCCTGCGCGATGCCACACGCGGCGGGATCGCGTCGGTGCTCAACGAGCTCGCGCGCGCCTCAGGCGTGGCGATGCTCGTCCGCGAGGCGGCCGTCCCGGTGCCGCCGGCCGTGGCCGGGGCGGCGGAGCTGCTCGGCATCGATCCGATGCACGTCGCGAACGAGGGCGTGTTGGTCGCGGTCGTCGACCCCGCACATTCGGATGAAGCGCTGGCCGCTTTGCGGGCGAGTGGTCTCGGGGAGGCGGCGGAGATCGGGGAAGTGAAGACCGAACCTCCCGGGATGGTGCTCGTGGAGACGGCCTTCGGCGGCAAGCGGGTGATGGATCAGCTCGTCGGCGATCCACTTCCGAGGATCTGCTGAGGCGACGGTGCACGAGCTCTCCATCGCCCAGGCCATAGTCGACGTCGCCACCCGGCACGCGGGTGAGGCGCGGGTCGAGCGGGTGCAGGTGACGATCGGCCGCCTACGGCAGGTCGTGCCGTCGGCGCTGGCCTTCTCCTTCGAGCTCTGCGCCCACGGAACGTCCGTGGAAGGCGCCGAGCTCGAGATCGAGCATGTCGCGATCGGTGCCGTGTGCCGGAGTTGCGAGACCGAGAGCGAGCTTGCCGCCTTCCCTCTGGCGTGCCCCGCGTGCGGGTCGTTGGCGGTGGACGTCGTGCGGGGCGAGGAACTGCAGGTGGAGTCGCTGGAGTTGAACGAATCGCTGTTGACGAGTGGAGGGTGAGCGATGAGCATCGATGCACCACACGCACCGGAGGCGACGGGCGGCGTCGAGGAGGTGCACATCCTGTGGATCTCCGAGGGGATGAGCTGCGACGGGGACACGATCTCCATCACGGCTGCCTCGCAGCCGGCGATCGAGGACGTGCTGCTCGGGGCGATTCCCGGACTGCCGAAGGTCAACCTCCACAACAAGGTGCTCTCGCCGACGCTGGGCGGCGAGGAGTACATGAAGCCGTTCCGCGCCGCCAGGGAAGGGACGCTCGACGCTCCCTACGTGGTCGTCATCGAGGGCTCGATTCCGAACGAGAACATCAACGGGGACGGCTACTGGACGTCGTTCGGCAACGACCTCGCCACGGGCGAGCCCATCACCATCAACACGTGGATCGACGACCTCGCGCCGGCGGCGTTCGCGATGATCGCGGTCGGGACGTGCGCGACCTATGGTGGCATCCACGCCATGGCCGGAAACCCGACGGGTTGCATGGGCCTGGCCGACTACCTGGGCTGGGAGTACCGCTCCGCGGCAGGCCTGCCGATCGTCAACATCCCGGGTTGTCCCGTCCAGCCTGACAACTTCATGGAGACCTTGACCTGGCTGCTCTACCAGGCGGCCGGGCTCGCCCCGATGATCCCCCTGGACGAGGCGCTACGGCCGCAGTGGCTGTTCGGCAAGACCGTCCACGAGGGCTGCGATCGCGCCGGGTACTACGAGCAGGGCGACTTCGCCCAGGACTACAACTCACCCAAGTGCCAGGTGAAGATCGGCTGCTGGGGCCCCGTGGTCAACTGCAACGTGCCCAAGCGGGGTTGGATGGCCGGCATCGGCGGCTGCCCCAACGTGGGCGGCATCTGCATCGGCTGCACGATGCCCGGCTTCCCCGACAAGTTCATGCCCTTCATGGACGCGCCCCCCGGCGGCGGCGTGTCCACGGCGGTCACCGGCGCGTACGGCCCGGTCATCCGGAAGCTGCGTGGGATCACGAACAAGACGATGAACAAAGAGACGAAGTGGCGTCACAACAAGGACAAGCTCACGACGGGCTACAACCCCCGCTGGGGCAACTAGAGGAGCTCTCGAACCATGGCAACCACACGCGAGCGCATCCAGCCCGAGGCGGGGAACATCGTCGACATGTCGTGGGATCCGATCACGCGGATCGTCGGCAACCTCGGCATCTACACGAAGATCGACTTCAAGCAGCGCGAAGTCATCTCGTGCAAGAGCACGTCGTCGATCTTCCGCGGCTACAGCGTGTTCATGAAGGGCAAGGACCCGCGGGACTCGCACTTCATCACGAGCCGCATCTGCGGCATCTGCGGCGACAACCACGCCGTCTGCTCGATGTACGCGCAGAACATGGCCTACGGGGTCAAGACGCCTCCCTTGGGTGAGTGGATCGTCAACCTCGGCGAGGCCGCCGAGTACATGTTCGACCACACGATCTTCCAGGACAACCTGGTCTTCGTGGACTACTGCGAGCAGATGATCCGGGACACGAACCCGAGCGTCATGGAGAAGGCCAACCAGACCGAGGCGCCGCACGCGGACATTCACGGCTACAAGACCATCGGCGACATCATGCGGGCGTTCAACCCGTTCACGGGGGAGATCTACCTCGAGTCGCTGCACATCAGCCGGGTCACCCGGGAGATGATCTGCCTCATGGAAGGGCGCCACGTGCACCCATCCACGATCTACCCCGGCGGTGTGGGGACGCAGGCCACGCCGCAGCTCTTCACGGACTACCTGTCGCGGCTGCTGCGCTGCATGGACTTCTTCAAGAAGGCCGTGCCGATGAACGACGACGTGTTCGACTTCATCTATGAGGCCATGCCGGGCTACGAGCAGGTCGGCCGCCGGCGGATCCTGCTCGGCTGCTGGGGCGCGTTCAACAACCCCGAGCACGTCGACTACGACTACCGCAACATGGAGGACTGGGGCAACGAGATGTTCGTCACCCCGGGTGTCATCGTCGACGGCGAGTTGGTGACGACGAACCTGGTCGACATCAACCTCGGCATCCGGATCCTGCTCGGATCGTCCTACTACGACGACTGGGCCAACGAGCACACGTTCGTCGACAAGGACCCGCTGGGCAACCCCGTCGACAAGCGCCACCCGTGGAACCAGACCACCATCCCCAAGCCGCAGAAGCGCGACCTCGACGGCGGCAACTACTCGTGGGTCATGAGCCCGCGGTGGTTCGACAAGCGCACGGGGGACTACCTGGCCCTCGACACGGGCGGCGGCCCGATCGCCCGGCTGTGGGCCACCGCGCTCGCCGGCAAGGTGCAGACGCCGTTCGTGCAGTCCACGGGCCACAGCGTGAAGATCCAGCTGCCGAAGACAGCGAACACGCCGGACACGGAGTTCGAGTGGCACATCCCTCAGTGGTCCAACGCGATCGAGCGCAACCGCTCCCGCATCTACTTCCTGGCCTACTCCGCGGCGATGGCGATGCACTTCGTCGACCAGGGGCTCCAGGAGGTCCGGTCGGGCAACACGAAGGTCTTCGAGAACTTCAACGTGCCCGACGAGGCCATCGGGGTCGGCTTCCACGAGGCGGTCCGCGGCGTCTTGTCGCACCACCTGGTGATCAAGGACAAGAAGATCGCCAACTACCACCCGTACCCGCCGACACCGTGGAACGGCAGCCCGACGGACTCCTACGGCACACCAGGCCCGTACGAGGACGCGGTGGCCGGGATGCCGATCTTCGAGGAGAACGGGCCCGACGACTTCCGCGGCATCGACGTCATGCGCGCGGTGCGGTCGTTCGACCCCTGCTTGCCGTGCGGCGTGCATCAGTACCTCGGCGGCGGCAAGACGCTCAAGCAGGTCCACTCGCCGATGTTCGGCGGGCAGAACGGCGGCGGCTGAGCACGTGGAGGACAGTGAGCTGATCGGGCGGGTCGAGGGACTCCTGGGAGATCTCGAGTCCCTGCCCGACCCGGCGGCCCGCGATACGGCGCTCGAGACCGTGCAAGCCGTGCTCGAGCTCTACGGCGCGGGTCTCGAGCGGATCGTGGAGCGCGTCGGCGAGCCGCAGGTCACGACGCTCGCGACCGACGATCTCGTGAACCACCTGCTCCTGCTGCACGGCCTGCATCCCTTGAGCGTCGAGGAGCGGGTGCGCGAGGCGCTCGAGGGCGTTCGCCCGTACCTCGGCTCGCACGGCGGCGATGTCGAGTTGATCGGCGTGACAGAGGGCGTGGCGCTCGTGCGCATGCAGGGGAGCTGCGAGGGCTGCCCGGCATCGGCCATGACGCTCAAGCTCGCCATCGAAGACGCCATCCTCAAGGCGGCACCCGACGTCGAGCGCGTGGAGGCCGAGGGCGCCGACGCCGACGCCGACGCGGGATCGCCGCTCCTGCAGATCGAGCTCGTCACACCCGTGGCGCCTCCCTCTGAAGCCGCCTGGGCGGCCGCGGGTTCGCTGCCCCAGCTCTCCGGTGGCGGGGTCCTGCTGAAGGAGATCGTCGGCGAGCCGGTGCTCTTCCTGCGGCTGGACGACGGCACCCCCTACGCCTACCGGCCCGACTGTCCTGGCTGCGAAGCGTCGCTCGAGGGCGGTTCACTCCAATCCGCCGGCCTTGTCGGCGCCGAGCTCACCTGTCCCGGCTGCGGGCATCGCTACGACGTCGTGCGAGCGGGTCGCTGCGTCGACGCGCCCGGGCTGCACCTCGAGCCCGTCCCGCTGCTCGTCGACCAGGCGGGGCTCGTGCGAGTGGCTCTGCAGGCCGCGGGAGTCGGGTAGTGGCTTCGCGGTTGGCCAGGCTCGCGCAGGGTGCGCGCGTAAGCGACCCGGCGCCCACGCCCGCGCTTGCCGAGCAGTGCGACATGTGCGCCGCCCCGGTCCCTCCCGGCCACCGCCACATCGTCGACCTCTCGGATCGCCGGATCATGTGTGCGTGCCGGGCGTGCGCGCTGTTGTTCGACTCCGAGGCGGCGGGCGGTGGCCACCTGCGTCTCCTGCCCACGCGCCGCCGCCGACTCGACGACTTCATCCTCGAAGGTGCGCAGTGGGATCGCCTGCGGATCCCGGTCGACATGGCGTTCTTCTTCCATTCGACCCCCGCCGAGCGCGTCTGCGCGATGTATCCGAGCCCGGCCGGGCCGACGGAGTCGCTGCTCGAGCTCGAGGCGTGGACGGAGCTCGAGTCGGCGAATCCGGTCCTCAACGAGCTGCAGCCCGACGTCGAGGCGCTGCTCGTGAGCCGCGCGCGCGACATGAACGAGCATTGGCTCGTGCCGATCGACGACTGCTACGAGCTCGTGGGCCTCATCCGCAGCCGCTGGAGGGGCTTCGGCGGCGGTGAAGAGGTCTGGGCCGCGATCGACGGCTTCTTCGAAGACCTACCCACCAGGGAGGAGACACGATGGTGATCAATACGGGCAAGCCCGATACGAAGCAGGACGCGCCCGCGCACACGCCCGGCAACCACCAGGGCAACGCGATCGGCAACTATGAGAAACAGGCCGGGCACCTGCCCGACGGCCGCAGGACCGACGCGTCCGCCACGGGCATCAACCCGGGCTTCCACGGGCCGATCGACCCGCGCATGCCGAACCTCCCGCCCCCGTGATCGCGAGGAACCGCTAGCGGTATGAAGGTCTCTGGACCTTTCGGTGCGACGCCCCTCGCGGGCGCCGTGCCCGAGCTCGGCTTCACCGTGCTCGGTTGCGAGCCGCTACCCCATGCCGCTGCGCCGTCGCTGCGTTTCTCGCTGGGAATCGACGCCCGGGGCGCGACGGTCCGCTCGGTCATGCTCGAGGTGCAGATTCGGATCGCGGCGACCCAGCGCAGCTACGACGCAGCCGAGCAGGCGCAGCTGGGCGACCTCTTCGGTGAAGCGCATCGCTGGGGCGACACGCTGCGCGGCCTCCTGTGGACCCAGTCCTCGCTTGTCGTGCCGCCCTTCGACGGGGCCACGGTCGTCAACCTCATCGTGCCCTGCACCTACGACTTCGACGTGGCGGCTGCGAAGTACCTTGCCGGTGTGCGCGAGGGCGAGATCCCGCTGGAGCTGCTGTTCAGCGGCACCGTCTTCTACATGGGCGCGTCCGGAGCGCTGCAGATAAACCGGATCTCGTGGAATGCGGAGGCATCGCACCGACTACCGGTGAGCGTCTGGCGCGACACGATGGACCATTACTTCCCCAACAGCGCGTGGGTGCGGATCGATCGCGACGCCTTCGAGCGCTTGGTCGCCTTCCGTGCGCGGCGTGCGCTCACGAGCTGGGAGGCAGTGGTCGACGAACTGCTGGAGGAACTGGAGGGGAAGGAGAGCCAGTGACTCCCTCAGACCCCATCCGGGAGATCGCGAACGCCGTCCTGTACGAAGGCTACGTGCTGTGGCCCTACCGCCGCTCGGCGTTGAAGAACACTCATCGCTGGACGTTCGGGGGCGTGTACCCGCGCGGCCACGCCGAAGCTCGCGAGGTTGGCGACGATCCCTGGACGATGCAGACCCAGTGCCTGATCGAGGGCGAAGGTGGCACTCGGGTGAGCGTCGGGCTGCGCTTCCTGCACATCGTCTGGCGCCAGGTCGTCGACGCGAGCGGGCAGGAGCTGGACGAGCTCACCGTCGGGGACGAACGCCACCTCACCTGGGAGGAGGCCGTCGAGCGGGAGGTCGCGCTCGACCCACTGGAGCTCGACGAGCTGGTGGCCGGCCACCGCGTGCCGATCGCGATCGCGGCTGGATCCGAGACCGAGCCGCTCGGGCCCGAAGGCGCGGTCGTGCGCTGCTGGCAGGGGCTCGAGGGATCGCTTACCGTCTCCGCCGAGCCACTGGGACCCACACTGCATCGCATCACCGCGCGCGTCGAGAACTCGACGCCGTGGGCCGGCGGCCCACGTGAGGCTGCGCTTCGGCGGACCTACTGCTCCGCGCACACGATGCTGCACGCTTCCGACGGCGGGGCCTTCGTCTCGCAGACCGACCCGCCGCCTGGACTGCGGGAGGCGGCCGAAGCCTGCGACAACCAGGGGACGTGGCCCGTCCTCGTCGGCGAGGCCGGGAAGCGCCACACCCTCCTCTCGTCGCCGATCATCCTCGAGGACCACCCGAGGATCGCCCCGGAGAGCCCGGGCGACCTGTTCGACGGCGGGGAGATCGACCAGCTCCTCATCCTCAACATCCTCCAGCTCACCGACGAGGAGAAGGCCGAGGCGCGGGCATCCGATCCGCGCGTGCGAGAGATCCTGGACCGCTCCGAGGCGCTTTCGCCCGAGGAGCTCATGCGCCTGCACGGGCGGACCGCGCGCGAGCTGCAGGTGCGCACGTGACCGAAGGAAACCCGTTCTCGCTGTGGGCAGGCCTCGAGGGGCGCGCCCCGCGAACGGTCGCGGTTCAGGGCGGTCAGGTGGGGCGCGGGAGCCTCGTGCGGCTGCACCCCCGTGGCAGCGGCGACGTCTTCGACATCGCCCTGGACGGCAAGGCCGCGATCGTCGAGTCGATCCAGCAAGACCTCGAAGGCGTCGTGCAGGTCGCGGTCGTCCTCGAGGACGATCCGGGCCGCGACCTGGGGGTCGCACGCCAGCCCGGGCACCGGTTCTTCTTCTCGGCCGAGGAGGTCGAGCTGCTCGGTCCATCCGCGGAGGCAGCGGCGCAGAGCATCCTGATCGCGGGCATCGGCAACGTCTTCCTCGCCGACGACGGCTTCGGCGTCGAGGTGGCGCGTCTGCTCGGGCAGCGAGAGCTGCCCGCCGGCGTCAAGGTCGCCGACTTCGGCATCCGCGGGATGGACCTCGCCTACGAGCTGCAGGAAGACTACGATGCGGCGATCCTCGTCGATGCGGTGCCCCGCGGCGGCGAGCCCGGCACGCTCTACGTCATCGAACCCGATGCCGCCCAAGCGGAGGGAATGCTCGACGCGCACTCGATGGACCCGGTGCGCGTCCTCGGGCTCGCGAAGGTCCTCGGCTCGGTGCCGCCGCGCGTGCTGGTGGTCGGCTGCGAGCCGGCCGTCCACATGACCCAGGACGACGAGGAGCTGCTCGTGGAGCTCAGCCCGGCCGTGAAGGCGGCGACGCTCGAGGCCGTGGCGCTCGTCGAGTCCGTGCTCGCGGACCTGCTTCAAGCCGGGAAACATCCAACGAAGGAGGGCACGTCGTGATCAAGTACGCGATCGCCGGACTGGCGCTGGCGGCGGGAATCGGGATGGCGGCGAAGAGTCAGGCACCCGAGCTGCAGCGGTACCTCAAGATCAAGAAGATGTGACGAGACGGGAGCCTGGATGCATCGCACGAAAGTGAGGGTGGTCGAGGACGTCCTCGACGCCAACAACACCATCGCCCGCGCCAACCGGGACGACTTCGACCGCCACGGCGTGACCGTGGTGAACCTGATGAGCGCGCCGGGCGCGGGCAAGACGCGATTGCTCGAGCGCGCGCTCGAGGGCCTCGCTGACGCGGGAGTACGCGTCGGCGTGCTCGAGGGCGACGTGCAGGGATCCTTCGACGCCGATCGCCTCTCGGCGCTGCATGTGCCCGTCACCCAGCTCAATACGGACGGCGGCTTCGGTGGCGAGTGCCACCTTGACGCGAACATGGTGCGCTCGGCGCTGCCGTCGGTGCCGCTGGACGAGATCGACCTCCTGATCGTCGAGAACGTCGGCAACCTCGTCTGCCCGGCCGAGTTCCGGATCGGCGAGGATGCCCGGATCATGGTCTGCTCGGTCACCGAGGGAGAAGACAAGCCGCTGAAGTACCCGCTCATGTTCCGGGCCTGTGAGCTCGTGCTTGTCAACAAAATCGACCTGCTCGAGTACCTGGACTTCGACGTGGAGCGCCTGGAGCACAACATCGAGCAGATCAACCCCGGAGTGACCCGGATGCGTGTCAGCGCACGCACCGGCGAGGGCGTGGAGGGCTTCCGCGACTGGCTGGCGCAACTGCCTGAGCGGACTGCGGCGCCCGTGTGATGCTGGCTGCCGGAGCGATCGACGAGCGCGTCGTCTGCGGCCAGCGCTTCTTCGTCGCGGAAGCGGACAGGATCGCGCGGCTGTGTCACCGGATGGCCGAGCGGTTCGCACGCGGCGGGCGGCTGATCGCATTCGGGTCGTCCGCCGCTGACTTGAGCGACGTCCGCCACGTCGCAGTGGAGTTCGTCCATCCGGTGATCGTCGGGAAGCGTGCACTGCCCGCGCTCGGCGTGTCATGCGCCGATGTCGGGCTGCTGGCGCGCCGCGGAGACATCGCGATGGCGTTCGGGGACTCCCCCGAGGTCGTCGCCGCCGTGCGGTCGGCGTCAGCGATCGGCTGCCTCACCGTCGCGTTCGCCCCGGTCGGTGCCGACTGGGAGTTCACGGTTCCGACCGCTGACCCGTTCGTCGCGCAGGAGCAGATCGAGACGACGTACCACGTCCTGTGGGAGCTCGTGCACGTGTTCTTCGACCACCGCGGGCTGCTCGAGGGCCGACACGACCGGCCTCGGCACGACACCGGTGCGTCGTCGTTCCTGTACCCGTTCCTGGCTGAAGCCGAGGACGATCTCGACGCGGTGCTGACCGACGTGGGCGACTCCGCGCTGGCCAAGGCGGCCGAGGCGGGGGCGCTGCGGGCGCAGACGCTCGGGGAGGGGCTCGAGGTGATCCAAGCGGCCGGACGGGCGTTGCGCGACCGTTTCGCGCGCGACGGGAAGCTGCTCGCCCTCGGCAACGGTGGCTCGGCGACCGACGCGATGGACGCCGTCGCGGACCTCCGCCGCCCTCCCCCGCCGATGCCGGCGCGGCCGGCGATCGACCTGACCGAGGACGCGCCGATCCTCACCGCGGTCGCCAACGACGTCGGGGTCGAGGCGATCTTCGCGCGGCAGGTGATCGCGTACGGCCACGCCGACGACGCACTGCTGACTTTCTCAACCAGCGGCAACTCGGAGAACGTCATCGCGGCGCTGACGGAGGCGCGGCGGATCGGGCTCCTCACGATCGCGTTCGTCGGCTACGACGGCGGCCAGATCGCCGGCGAGAAGCTCGCCGACTTCGTCGTGGTCACGCGATCCGAGCACATCCCGAGGATTCAAGAGGCGCAGGCGAGCGCCTGGCACGTCCTGCGGGAGCTGATGGAGGAGGAAGCCTGATCCTGGCCACCACGCGCACGCCCCCCCCGACGATCCGGCGAGTGCACATCCGTGTCGAGGGAGTGGTGCAGGGCGTCGGCTTCCGGCCCTTCGTCCACCGTCTCGCCGCCGACCTCGCCGTCTCCGGCTTCGTTCGGAACGACTCGCGCGGGGTCGAGATCGAGGCTGAGGGCGGAGCGGACATCATCGACCGGTTCGTGGAGCTGCTCTCGACGGACGCGCCGTCCCTGGCTTCGGTCGAGATGGTGCGCGCTGCGGACATCGCAGTGTGCGGTACCTCAGGGTTCACAATCGCCGCCTCGGTCGCCGGCGCCCCGGCCGCGCTCGTCGCTCAAGACGCCGCGACGTGCGAGGACTGCTTGGCGGAGCTGTTCGATCCGGACGACCGGCGCTTCCGCTATCCGTTCATCAACTGCACGAACTGCGGGCCACGGTTCACGATCGTGCGCGGAGTCCCCTACGACCGGCCGTTCACCACCATGGCCGGGTTCGCGATGTGCGGGACGTGCCGCGCTGAGTACGACGACCCTGATGATCGGCGCTTCCATGCGCAGCCGAACGCGTGCCCGGAGTGCGGGCCGCTGGCGCGCATGTCCGGCGAGCGCCGCCTATTCGGCGGGCCCGACGCGGTCGGCGAGGCAGCAGCGCTGCTGCGCGCCGGGGCGATCCTCGCGATCAAGGGCATCGGCGGTTATCACCTCGCATGCCGGGCCGCCGACGCGGAAGCGGTCGGACGGCTACGGTCGCGCAAGCACCGAGAAGACAAGCCGTTCGCGCTGATGGCGCTCGACGTGGCCGCGGCCCGTCGGCTCGTGGCGCTCGGCGACGAGGAGCTGGCGCTGCTCTCGTCACCCGCTCGGCCGGTCGTGCTGGCAGAGCGTCTCGCGGACGCCGACGTCGCCTCCGCTGTCGCGCCAGACGCGCGCGAGCTCGGCGTCATGCTCCCATACTCCCCGCTGCATCACCTGCTGCTCGCCGACGCCGGCTCGACGCTCGTGCTGACGAGCGGCAACGTGAGCGACGAGCCGATCGCCTATCGCGACGACGACGCGCTCGCGCGCCTGCAGCCGATCGCGGACGCCTTCCTGCTGCACGACCGGCCGATCCATATGCGCACCGACGACTCGGTCGCACGGGTCGTGCGCGGACGGCCGATGGTTCTGCGCCGGTCGCGCGGGCTCGTGCCGGCCTCGATGCCGCTGCCGCTTGGGTGCGCCGCGCCGGTACTGGCGTGCGGCGCCGAGCTCAAGAGCACGTTCTGCCTCGCCAAGGGCTCCCGGGCGTGGGTCGGGCATCACATCGGCGACCTGCAGAACGCCGAGACACTCGAGTCGTTCCGCGACGGGATCACGCACTTCGAGCGACTCTTCGACGTCGCCCCCGAGGTCGTCGCCCACGACCTTCATCCCGACTACCTTTCGACGTCGTACGCGCTCGCGCGGCAGGGCGTCGAGCTGGTCGGAGTCCAGCACCACCACGCGCACCTCGCCGCGTGCCTGGCAGAACACGGCGTCACGGAGCTCGCGGTCGGGGCGATCTACGACGGGGCCGGCTACGGCACGGACGGGACGGTGTGGGGCGGCGAGATCCTCGTGGGCGATCTGCGGTCGGCCGAGCGCGCCGGCCACCTCGCGCCCGTGCGGCTGCCCGGCGGGGACCGCGCGGCGCGCGAGCCGTGGCGAATGGCCTGCTCGTGGCTCGTCGCCGCCCAAGGCGCTGAAGCCGGCCTGCCCGCGACCCTCAGGAGTCAAGTGTCGGGCGACAGCTGGGAGGCGGTCGCCCGCCTGGTCGAGACCGGCTTCGCCGCACCCGAGACCACCAGCATGGGCCGGTTGTTCGACGCCGTCGCCGCATTGTGCGGCGTGCGAGCGTTCGCCACCTACGAGGGCCAGGCGGCCATCGAGCTCGAGGCGATCGCCGACACCGCCGACCGAGCCTCGTACGATCTGAGTCCCGATCTCGACGCCCGGCCACTCGTCCTCGCGATCCTCGCCGACCTGCGCGTCGGAACCTCCGCTGCCATCGTCTCGGCGCGCTTCCACCGCGCTGTCGCGCGCGCCACCGCCGAGGCGTGCGCAGCGGCGGCTTCCCGAGCCGGGCTCGATCTCGTCGTCCTCTCCGGCGGCGTCTTCCAGAACCGGCTGCTGCTGACCTGGACGGCAGAGCGACTCGACGCGCTCGGGCTCAAGCTTCTGGTTGCCGAGCGGCTCCCCGTCAACGACGGCGCCATCGCGTACGGACAGGCGGCGGTCGCCGCGGCGAGAAGGTGACGGCAGTGTTCGGCCTCGACGACTGGCTCTCCGAGCTCGGCGCCGGCAGCGGAAGCCTTGCCATCGCGCTTGTCGTGGCGCTCCTGCTCGGAGTCCGACACGCGACGGACCCCGATCACCTCACCGCGTTGTCGACGCTCGTCCTCTCCGACGACGAGCGCGGAACCAGGAGGGCGGGCCGCCTCGGCCTCGCCTGGGGCGCCGGTCACGCCGTCACGCTCATCCTCCTCGGCCTGCCCGTCGTGCTGTTCAACGACGTGCTGCCCGACTGGGCGCAGCGCACCGCGGAGGGTCTGATCGGGATCGTCATCGTGATCCTCGCCGTACGTCTGCTGCTGCGCTGGCGGCGCGGCTACTTCCACGCCCATCCCCACGAACACCGCTCGGGCGCCCGTCACGCCCACCCCCACGTCCACGCGCATGGGCAAGCAGGCGAGCACGCTCGCGCACATGCACACGACCACTCGCACGAGGAGGCTGTCGGCCGATCGCCGCGCGCGGCCTTCGGCATCGGCCTCATGCACGGAGCGGGCGGCTCGGCCGGCGTCGGGATTCTTCTCATCGCCGGTATCGGCGCAGACGTCGAGGCGATCCTCGCGCTGTTGCTCTTCGCGGTCGGGACCGCAGCTTCAATGGCGCTCGTCTCCGCCGCTTGGGGACGTCTGCTCGTCAGCGGCGCCGTTGAGCAACGGCTCGCAGTACTGGTCCCCGTCTTGGGGACGGCCAGCCTCGCATTCGGCTGCTGGTACGGCCTGGGCGCCGCCGGCTGATCCACCTGGACGTCATTCGGTACGCCATTCACCGCGAGCGGATCGAGCCATGACCCTCCTGCCGCGCAGCTGGGCGGCAGCGGTCGCGCCGGCGCTCCGGGTCGCGCCTGCCGGCCTGCACGGCCGCCGATGGCTGTGGTTGCTTCTCGGGGGGAGGGTCGGAGCCGCGCTCGTGGCGGCCGGGCTGCTCGCCCTTCGCCCGGCCACCGACGGCGATACGCTGCTCGCCGCACTGGCGTTGCTGTGGGGTGCGGCCAGCGTCGTCGCGCTGCGGCTGTGGCCGCGGCTGATGGGCCGGCCGGGTGCCTGGGTCGTCGATCTCGCCGTGGTGCTCGGGTTGGTGGTCGCGAGCGGTGAGTGGCGCAGCCCCTTCTACCTCATGGCGGTCAGTGCCCTGATCGCGCCGGCGACGACCTTGACGACCGGCCTGGCGCTGGCGACGGGCGTCGGCTTCACCGCCGTCTACTTCGCGCTGGCCATGACTCTGGGCATCGAATGGGAGACGTTGACCTCGACCGCGCGCCTCGAGAGCTTCTCCACGCACCTGCTGATGCCGATCCTGGTCGTCGTGGCGCTCGCCCAGGCGACCCGGTTGCTCAACCGGCTCGACGCGGAGCGCGAGCGCGCCGAGGCGCTCGCGCTCGAAGGGGAACGCCGGAGGATCGCCTGGGAGTTGCATGACTCGGCCAAGCAGCGGATCCACGCGGCTCAGCTCGTGCTCTCCTCGCTCGCGCCGGCGCTGGAAGCGGTGGATGCGAAACGATTGCGACTGGCGCTGGACGAGCTCGACGGGTCAGTCGCGGACATCGAGGCGAGCCTTACGGAGCTCCGGACGACGCTCGGAGGGGTGCGGCTCGAGGAGGCGATCAGGCGGCGGGCGGCGGAGCTGCAGGCGGCGAGCGGAGTCAGCATCCGAGTACGCGGTCGCGCGCCATCGCTGCCCACCTTCGTCGCCGTCCATGCCTACCGCGTGGCGAGCGAGGCGATCAGCAACGCACTGCGGCACGCAGACCCCGGCAGCATCGATGTGAGCCTCGAGTTGCAAGGGCAAGATCTGGTGCTCACCGTGTCCGACGACGGTCGCGGGATGCCCACGGACGAGGTGCAGTCCACCGGTCTCGAATCCATGCGCACCCGCGCTCAGACACTGGGTGGCCGGCTGCGCATCCACAGCGTGCCGCGGATCGGGACGCGCGTGGTGCTCGAAGTTCCCCTGCGCCACCGCGAGCTGGACTAGCCGGAGCCCTGGTCGTAGGTGACCGCCGGACCGTGCGCTGCGCTGACCGCGGACAGCATTCCCTCGACGCGCTCTCCGAGCTGGCTCGTGCTGAGGCCGCACGATCGTGCGATCTCGGGCAGTGGCGTGCCGAGCAGGAGCATGCCGGCAATCCCGACATCCTCCGGATCGAGGGCGCCGATGAGCGCGTGACGCTGCTCCTGCGTGACATCCACCACCGGCGGTCCCTTGCGCTCCGCCACGCTACGCACCGTCTCGTAGACCACGGCCGCCGGAGCACGCTTGGCCAGCAGCGCGTCCGCCTGCGCGAGTAGAGCCGGGCCGACCAGCCAATCGTCGGCGTAAGCCGAGAACAGGACCACGCGGATGTCGGACCGGTGCCGCTTCACCCTATGGCAAAGCACCAGGCCGTCTTCGCCGGGAAGATGCCAGTCCATCAGGATCACGTCGGGCGCCGTCCGTTCGATCAGGGACCAGAGCTCTGCGCCGGACGCGGCCTCGCCGGCGGGCACGATGTCGGCTGCGTTGCTCAAGACGGCGGCCAGCCCAGCGCGCATGGCCGGGTGGTCGTCGACGACGGCGGTGCGGATCAATCGGACCATGTCATCAGTGTGGTAGCCGCGTCAGCCGGTCGCAATGCCGTCTGGCACCCATTCCGCGAGTCCTGACGACCTGGAGGGGGCCTGTGATCGCCGATTGCCGGCAGACTGGTCGTGGTAGTCCGATGGAGACAAGGTGACCCTGAGTCAAGGCATCGACGCCGAACGGCGCTACGTTTCGCTGTTCTGGCGATTGTTCATCCCGAACGCGTGTGTTCGCTGCGCGCTCGGCATCCCTGCCGACCGGCCGGCGGCATGACGCGACTCGCTCGGCTCATGCTCGCCGACGACCACGGCCAGCACCTGAGCCCTCGTGAGACCGAGGTCGTGAAGCTGGTCGCCGAGGGGTACACGAGCCGGCAGATCGCCGAGGTGCTGTCGATCAGCGAGCACACCGTCGAGCGCCATCGGGCGAACGTCCTCGACAAGTTTGCATCTCAAGGATCGGGTCGCCCTGACGCGATACGCGATCCGGCAAGGCCTGGTCGAGCCCTGACCGCCGATCAGCGCCGTCGCCACCCCAGCAGTAGCGGACGACAGCCTCATCGTCACGCGCGAATCGCGACGGACGATGGATCATCGCGCCATCCGCTCCGGTGTCGGCGTCCGCGGTGGCATCACGCGGAAGCGCTCGAGCTCCGCGTCCGCAAGCGCCGTGTAGCGCCCGTCGCGGAGGTCCCGGTAGGGATCGGCGCTGACGCGGCGGAGCCGGCTGTACGGCAGGTGGATCACAGCCCGCTCCGCCAGCAGCCGGTCGAGCTCCGCGGTCCTGCCTGCTGCAAGTGCCTGCTTCAAAGCGCGTCGCTCTCGCCGCAAGGCCATCCGCCGCGGCAGGTAGAGCAGCAGCACCGGGCTGCTCGGTATCAGCGCGATCGACATCCCCAGCAGCACGCCGACACGACGCGCGCTTGCGCGGGCCGTGTCCGCCGATGCCACCGCCTCCCGGCCCGCCTGCGTGATCTGATCGGCAGCCCCCGCGAGCTCTCCGCCGATCAACGGCAGCTCGCCGAGCACCCCGCCGACCTCGGTCACGGCGCTGCCGAGCCTGTTGACGGTGCCGCCGAGCTCTCCCAGCCCGCGCACCTCGTGACCGACGGTCACTCCCATGAACACCCAGGCGGCGGTCCAGACGATCAGCGCCACGTCGAGCAGCCACTGGCCCAGCGCGCCCGACGGGCCT
>Ga0136627_1000221_pt1 | contig 19699 bp, 18 predicted proteins | sample AntDrymUQ4892206_2_FD_104652 | JGI IMG/M metagenome (GOLD analysis project Ga0136627, IMG submission 104652) | Polar desert sand microbial communities from Dry Valleys, Antarctica - metaG UQ489 (22.06) | ecosystem: Environmental > Terrestrial > Soil > Desert | place: Antarctica: Dry Valley... | reverse complement strand
GAGGCGCTCGGGGCGGTGACTTTGCACGACGTGGCGGGGTGGTTCGCGCACTGCGGATGCTACGAGTCACGGGGTCAATACTCATGAAACCCGCTGTGAGAACTGGGTGGATGTCTGCGACGACCGCTCCGGGCTGGCGATGATCCCGTTAGATTCGCCCCTGTTCTCCATCGGGCGCAACGCGATGTGGGACTTCGAGCCGGAGTATCGTCCGAGCGGCCCGACCTTGTTCTTCAACCTGTACAACAACTGGTGGGGAACCAACTTCCCGCAGTGGGTCAGCGGCGATTTGCGCTTCCGCTTCCAGCTTCTTCCCCACGCGGGAGACTGGCGCGAGGGCGAAGTGTGGAGGACGGCGACCGAGACGATGAATCCGCCGCTATGCTTCGATGGCCGCTCCTCGGAGCGCGAAGAGGGGGCGTCGCTCATCGTGGGTGACCTCGACGGCATGTCGGTGACGGCGTTCAAGCCGGCCGAGGACGGCGACGGGTTCGTGTTGCGCGTCCGGGACTTGCTGGGGGTCGCGCGCGTGGTTCCCATATTTTTGTCCGAGGTGGTTGCCGGAGTGGATCTTGTCAACTTGATAGAGTACGGGGGTGGAAAGCTGGGGTGGGCGAACCGCGACCGACGGAAGATCCACCTCGAAACCAGGCCGTTCGAGGCGCATACGCTGAAGCTATACACTGGATAACGGAAAGCCCCGGCAATGGAGGACTACGCGAGGCGCCTCGCGCCATGGAATTGCTCCACGCTTCTTGACAATACGTTTATGTCTTTATATATTGATGTCAATACATATTTACCTTATGGAGATATGGATTGGGTGAGCAGGTGTCCGGAGTATTAGCAAGAGTCAAGCTCGACCACGGCAGTCCGGTGCCTTTGTACCATCAGGCGGCCCGCGCTTTGGAAGAGGCGATAGAGGATGGTCGGTTGCCGAGGGGGGGCAGGCTCGAGGGTGAGATCTCCCTGGCGGAGCAGTTGGGGATCAGCCGCCCGACGATGCGCGAGGCCATAAAGCGCCTCGTCGAGAAGGGCTTGCTCATAAGAAAGCGGGGCATCGGGACGATGGTCGCGCCGAAGCCCGTGCGGCGGGCGGTCGCTCTGACGAGCTTGTACGACGACCTGAAAGAGTCGGGGAGGGAACCGAGGACGCGGGTACTCTCATTCAAGGAAGTTCCGTGTCCGCCGGAGATCGCCGATCAATTGGGGATCGCTGCGTCCACTCCCATGCTGCGCTTCGAGAGGTTGCGCGTCGCGGGCCTCGACCCCATAGCCCTCATGCGAAACTTCATCCCGGTGGATCTTTTGGAGATAGACACGGGAAGCCTCGAACAGAGTGGGCTTTACGAGCTGATGCGCGAAGGCGGAGTCACGCCGCATATGGCGACGCAGGCCATCGGGGCCAGGAAGGCCGGGAGCGAGGAGGTCGAGCGGTTGGAGATCGAGCCAGGCGACCCGGTTTTGACGATGAGCCGCGTGGCTTACGACCCGAACGGCCGCCCCCTAGAGCATGGCTATCATCGCTATCCGGCGGAGTCGTACTGGTTCGAGATGATGCTCATGGAACTGTGACAAGCGGTTTGCCTTTCAGCCGGCTTCTTGGAGGACAGCGGGAAATGAATGGAGGACTCGCTGACATAGTGGGATACTAGCGAAACTTGGGAGATGGGTTTGGAAAGCTCATCGAAGAAAAGGGGAGAGGAAGCAGCGATGAGGAATACAAACAGTCTGCGGATGACCGGAGACGCGATGGTACGCGGCGACCGGAAGGTGGTTCGACCCCACAAGTGCGGAGGCGTCTCGTGAGCGCGGGAGCCGGGTCGGCGGATGTCGGCGGGACGAGGAGCGGGGCGGCTTCCGAGCGGACGATACGGGGGGCATTGACTTTGATCCGGATCGGGCCGGGGATCATACTTCTTCTTCTCGCCGTCGGGTTCTCACTCCTCGCGCCGGAGTTCCTGACTTTCCGGAACCTCACCAACATCTCTCTGCAAACTGCGGTTCTCGCGACGCTCGCCATCGGCATGCTCTTCGTCATCCTCGTCGCCGGAATTGACCTCTCGGTCGGCTCGGTTCTCGCCCTCTCGACCGTGACCGGGGCGCTCGTTTTCTCGGCGACTCCGGAGTTCGGCGGGCTGGTGACGATTCCGGTCATCCTCCTCACCGGGGCTGCCGTCGGAGCGATCAACGGCATCGCGCTCGTCAAGGGGAAGATGCCCCACGCCTTCATTCCGACGCTGGCAACTTTCTACGCGGCGAGGGGACTCGCGCTCGTCCTCGCCGACGGGCGGGCCATACCCGAGGCTCCGGACATCGCCGTCACCATCGGCTACGGTTTCATAGGGCCGGTGCCGTGGGCCGTCATCCTCGTCGCCGTCCTCGCGGTTACAGCAATCATAATACTCAGGAAGCTGAAGTGGGGGCGTTGGATCTACGCGGTCGGGGGCGACAAGGAGGCCGCCCGAAGAGCCGGCATCCCCGTGGACAAAGTCATCATCTCGGTCTTCATCATCAGCGGACTCATGGCCGGATTCGCGGGCCTCATCACGATGGGCCGAACCGCCTCCGGCTACCCGACGGCGGGGGAGCTCGCCGAGCTTCAGGCGATAGCCGCCGTCATCATCGGCGGAGCCAGCTTCTTCGGAGGACGCGGCACAGTTGTCGGGGCGTTGGTGGGGGCGCTCATCATCGGCGTTCTGCAAAATGGACTGAATTTGCTCGGGGTGAGCACCTTCTGGCAGCTTATCGTGAGCGGCATCATCATCGCCGTCGCCGTCGAACTCGACGTTCTCAGACGGATGCTCGAGCAACGGTTCCGGACACTTCAAGCGAAGGGCGCGTAAGGTGGAAACGACGATGCAGCAAAACGAGAAGACCGCCGAAGCGACACCCGTCGTCGAGGTCGAAGGCGTCTCGAAGAGGTTCGGGGCAAACCTCGCCCTCGACGACGTTAGCCTGGAGCTTCGCAAGGGGGAGGTGCTCGCCCTCCTCGGAGACAACGGGGCCGGGAAGTCCACCCTCATCAAGTGCCTGAGCGGGGTCTATCGCCACGACGAAGGCGTCATCCGGGTCAATGGGAAAGAAGTCAATGTGGACTCCCCGATGGAGGCTCGGGAGCTTGGTATAGAGACTGTTTATCAGGATCTCGCGCTCTTCGACAACTTCAACGTCGTCGGCAACTTCTTCGCCGGAAGGGAGCCGACGAAGCCGAAGTGGCTCCCAAAGTGGTTCGCAAACTGGGGCTGGGTCGAGGACAAGGCGATGTCAAAGGAGTCGGAGGAAATCATCAACGATCTCCAGGTGAACCTGCCGGAGGCTGACGTCGAGATCGGCTTGATGTCGGGCGGCCAGCGACAGGCGGTCGCCTGCGCGAGGGCGATGGCGTTCGGGGATCAAGTCGTAATCCTCGACGAGCCGACCTCCGCGCTCGGCGCGAGGGAGTCCGGCAACGTACTTCGCCTCATCCGGGACGCCGCGAACCAGGGACGCTCGACCATCATAATCTCCCACAACCTCGACCATGTCATGCAAGTCGCGGACCGGGCAGTCGTTTTCAGAAGGGGCGTGAAGGTCGGCGAGGCCATCCCAACCCGCGAAAACCACGAACGACTCGTCTCCATGATAGTCGGCAGCTCGGAGGGAAAGGTCGCCGACGATGGGGAGGAACCTGGGTGAGAGCTTCGCGGCTTCCATCGTGCGGGAGCGGGAAGAGCCGCGAATCGAGAAAACACGACTCGCGATTCGCTACTCGCGATTCGCGGCAAAGCGACAGGGAAAGGAAGAGCATGGACTCGAACGGAACGAAACTCAGGTGTTTGGCGCTCGTGGCGACATTGCTGTGCGTCTCCGCGCTGATCGCGGCTTGTGGCGGCGGACAGGGTGGGGGAGATGGCGAGAATGGTGGAGTCACCGTCGGATACGTGCCGAAGGCTCTCGATCAGGAATTTTGGCTGACATCCGAGGCGGGGGCCGAGGCGGCGGACGAGGAGCTCTCCGACACCGAAGTCCTCGTTGACGCGGGGTCATCGGAGGCGGCGATAGACGAGCAGATCGCCGTCATAGAGGACATGCTCACCCGCGGCGTGGACGCCCTCTGCGTCGCCCCGACCGCCCCGGACCAGCTCATACCCGTGCTGACGCGGGCGAGCGGCGAAGTTCCGGTGCTTCTCGTGGACACGGACATCCCCGGCTGGGACGGGAAGACCTCGTACATCGGGACCGACAACCTCGAAGGCGGCCGCGTCGGCGGGGAGTACATCGTCGAGGAGCTTGGCGGCTCCGGGACTATGGCTGTGCTCGAGGGCGCGCCCGGCAACAATGCCACCGACGCCCGCTCCGAGGGGGCGGTCGAGATCGCCGAAGAGGCGGGCATAGAGATAGTCGCCAGCGTAACCGCCAACTCCGACCGCGCCGAGGGCGTGAACGTCATGTCCGACATCCTCCAAAACAACCCCGATGTCGAGGCCGTGTTCTCGGCGAACGACCAAATGGCCCTCGGCGCTTTGGAAACTCTCCGGTCCCGAGATCTCGCTGAGGACGTAACCCTCGTTGGCTACGACGGCACCGAGGAGGCCACCCAGATCATCATAGACGGCGGCGGCATGGACGCCACCGTCGCCCAAAACCCCTACGACATGGGAAGCACCTGCGTCGAGCAAGCCGCCGCCGCCGCCAACGACGAGGAGATCGAAGCGAACATAGACACCGGCGTCACCCTCGTCACCGAAGAGAACGCCGAAGACTATCTCCAAGAGTACCGCGAACGACTCGAAGGAGGAGGCGGCGAGGAGACCACGAACTAGCGCGACCCGAGCCGGAACTCGGCCTTCATCACGCCGGGTTCCGATCCGTATTTGACCGGACACGAACGAGAGAGGGAGCATATTGAACGCACATGCTCGCCGCGTGCGAACCACCGGGGTTTCGTACCGGATACGCTCGACCATCGCGGGTTTTTCCACGACGCGCCCATCCGACGGCGCTCCCGTAGAGACGGCCCGGCGGGCCGTCTCCCGCCCACAAGCTCCTCCCTCCGTCGGGAAACGCTCCGGTGAAAGGAGGCGCGCCACCGGGAGACGCGCCGCAGGGAGACGCGCCGGTGGCGCGCCTCTACGACGAGGTGGTGTGCCGGGCGAAAGCGGCATCGTTCGACCGGGCTTTGCATCGAGGCCGGAAACCGGGATGGGTTCGTGAGTACAAAATCCATCGCCGTAGGCGTGATCGGAGCCGGAGGCATGGGCTGTCGCCACGCCCGGAACCTTCACGAGATGGTCTCAGGCTCTCACGTAGTCGCCGTCGCCGATGCCGATAAGGGGCGAGCGAGCGCGGTCGCCGCCGAGTGCGGCGGAGCCGGAGTCTTCACCGACGCCGAGTCGCTCGCGCGCGACGATTCGGTGGAAGCGGTCGTTATCGCTTCGCCGGACCATACGCATGCTTCGCTCGCGCTGGAGTGCGTCAGGCTGGGAAAGCCCGTTCTCTGCGAGAAGCCGCTCGCAGTGAGTTCCGGAGAGGCATTGGAAGTTGTCCGGGCGGAGGCGGCGCTCGGTCGGAAGCTCGTGCGGGTCGGGTTCATGCGGCGCGACGATCCCCGGCATGCGCGGGTGAAGCGGATTGTGGATTCGGAGGAGATCGGGCGACCGCTTCTGGTAAAGGGGGTTCACCGGAACGCCGCCCCCGGCCCCGGCACGACGACGGCCTCCGTAGTCAGGAATTCCGCCGTTCACGACTTCGACTCCGCGAGGTGGATGATGGGGGAGGAGATCGAAGCCGTCCACGCCCTCGGCGCGGCGACCGACCCCGCCAGCGGCATCCTCGACCTCCAGACTTTCCACCTCGCCCTCTCCGGCGGAGCCCTCGCCGCCATCGAGGTCTTCGTCGCCGCCGACTACGGCTATGAAGTCTCCGCCGAAGTCGTCGGTGAGCGGGGAACCGTGAGGACGGCTCCGCATGACTCTCCCGTCGTGAGGCATCGCGGGTCTATCAGCCAAGCAACCGACGCCGACTGGCTCGTCCGCTTCGAAGAGGCGTATGTCATGGAGCTGCGCAGGTGGGTCGGGGATCTGCGAACCGGCAAGGAAGACGGCCCGGACGCCTGGGACGGATACGTTTCACTCCTCGCCGCCGATGCCTGCGTCCGCTCCCTCGAAACGAGGGAGCCGGAGCGGATCGAGCCTGTCGAGAAGCCCTCGCTATACGCGAAGAAAGGCGCGAGGGAAATCGAAACCGAGAAGGTTGGAGGACGTTCACTGTGAGGTCGCTTCGCTTCCGAAAGTGGGGAATGGGGAGTGGGGAGTGGGGAAGTTCTCGACTCTCTCACCTTCGATACCCTCGCCTCCCCGCCCGACGGACTCTCGGCGAACTCGAAGGGACGCTTCAGCGGCGAGAGATTCGGTTCCGTGCTTTTCCCTACTCCCTACTCCCTAAGCGAGCGGCTCCCTACTCCCGAGGAGCGAAGCGATGAGGGTCGGCGTCATCGGCGCGGGGCGCATCGGGCGGATGCACGCCCGGTTCATCATGGAGAACCCCGAAGTGAAAGAGCTTGTCGTCGCCGACGCCGATGCCGGTCGCGCCGAAGCCGTGGCGAAAGAGGTCGGTGGCGAGGCTCGCCAGATAGAAGAGACCGTATCCTCCGGGCTGGACGCGGTCGTCATCGCCGCCTCCACTTCCGCGCATGCCGGGCTTGTGGGGATGTGCCTCGATGCCGGGCTGCCGACGTTTTGCGAGAAGCCCGTCGCCGCCGGGTACGAGGAGACGGTCGGGATCGCCCGGCGCGTCGAGTCGAGCGGGACGGTCCTTCAAGTCGGGTTCATGCGCCGCTTCGATCCCGGCTACGTCGAGGCGCGGCGACTAATATCGTCCGGATCCGTCGGAACCATATATTCCATAAGGCTCGCGACCCATGATTATGAACCGCCGCCGGAGTCGTACATTCCGACCTCCGGCGGCGTCTTCCGCGACATGCATGTCCACGACTTCGACGCACTCCGCTTCCTGACCGGGGGCGAGGTCGAGGAGGTATACGCGACCGGGAGCGTCAGGAAATTCCCGATGTTCGAGAAGCACAGCGACGTGGACACCTCGGCGATCATGCTCACCATGGCCGACGGCGTGGTAGCCGTCGCGACCGGAACCCGCCAGAACGCGCTCGGCTACGACGTGCGAACCGAGGTGATCGGCTCCGACGCCAACCTCGCCATCGGCTTCGATTCCCGCGTCGCGTTGCGCTCCACCGAGCCGAACCACATTCTTGCCGAGAAACCGGGATGGTCGGGCTTCCCCGAGCGTTTCGAGGTCGCGTACCGCGCCGAGATGGATCATTTTTTAAGGCTCGCGACGGGCGAGGCCGAAAATCCATGCACCGCCCGAGACTCGCTCGAAGCGCTCCGGGTCGCGATGGCCGCCGACCTCTCCAGAAAAGAAAGACGACCCGTGAAGATGGAGGAAATCCGATGAAGAGAGACGTGAAAAGAAGGATCGCGGGCGCGCCCATCTCATGGGGCGTGTGCGAGGTCCCCGGCTGGGGATGCCAGCTAACCCCGGAACGGGTACTCAAAGAGGCGTACTCTCTCGGCCTCGCGGCGATGGAGTCCGGCCCGCCCGGCTTTCTGCCCGACGACCCGGAAGCCACGTCAAAGCTGCTCGGCGAATACGACATGGCCCTCCTCGGCGGATTCGTGACCGCCATCCTCCACGACGAGGCGCTCCGCGAGGCGGAACTCGCCGCAGTCGAGCGACGGGCGAAATTACTCGAAGCTGGCGGCGCGGAAGTCCTCGTCCTCGCCGCCGTCACCGGACTCGAAGGCTATGACGAAGCGGTCGAACTCGAGGAGCCGGGTTTGCGCAGCCTCTTCGACGGCATAGCGAGGATCGAGGAAATAGCGGAGAGCCGCGGCCTGACCGTCGCCGTGCATCCGCACTTCGGGACGCTCATCGAGCGTGCCCGCCACGTCGAGCGGCTCCTCGAAGGCTCAGACGCCGGGCTTTGCCTCGACACCGGACACCTCGCCGTCGGGGGGGCGGATCCGGTCGAGGTGGCGCGGGAGTACGCCGGGCGCGTGGAGCTCGTCCACCTGAAGGACGTGGATCTCAATCTGTCGAACGCCGTCGCTGCCGGAACGAAGTCATACGCCGAGGCCGTGCGAGAGGGCATGTATCGTCCGTCGGGCGCCGGGGACGTGGATCTTGAATCCATCATCGGCTTCGTGGAGGGGGGAGGCTACGGTGGATGGTACGTGCTCGAACAGGACGTGATGCTCGACTCGGAGCCGGAGGGCGAGGGGCCGCTCGCCGACGTTCGGAAGAGTTTGGAATTTGTGGAGACGCGCCTCGGCGCGAACGCCGCGTCTTCCTCGTATGGGGCGGGAGGTACGGCGTGATGCCGGGATCGTATGACCAACGACAAATTCGCCCGGACCACCAACAAGTCGTAGAGACGCACCACCGGCGCGTCTCCCGGTGGCGCGCCTCCTTTCGCCGGGATGTTTCCCGGCGGAGGGATGGGCTTGCGGACGGGAGACGACCCGCCGGGCCGTCTCTACGGGAGCGCCGTCGGACGGGTTCGTGGGCGAAATGTGTCGTTGGTCGGAGAGGTTCGGTATGAGTGATTCGCTGGAGATGATCACGATGGGGAGGATCAGCGTGGATCTCTACCCCGAGCAAATCGGCATGAGCCTCGCGGAGATCCGGACGTTCGCCAAATCCCTCGGCGGCAGCCCGACGAACGTCGCCGTCGCAGCCTCGCGCCTCGGAAGGTCGGCGGCGGTGATAACAAAGGTCGGAGACGACGGGTTCGGCGAATATTTGAAAAGCGCCCTCGCCGGGGAGTTCGGGGTGGACACGAGGTACGTCGGGACGGATCCAAACTTGCGGACGCCTCTCGCGTTCTGTGAGATCTTCCCACCCGACCATTTCCCGCTCCTCTTTTACCGCGAGCCGAAAGCCCCGGACATTAACCTCACAGCGGACGGCCTCGACTTCGACGCCATATCCGCCGTCCCGCTTTTCTGGATGACCGGGACCGGCCTCTCCGACGAGCCGAGCCGCTCCGCCACCCTCGCCGCCCTCGCGGCCCGCCCGAAGGACGGAAATCACCACACCGTCTTCGACCTCGATTACCGCCCGATGCTCTGGCACTCCGAAGACGAGGCGCGGAGATTTTACGGCGAAGCCCTCGAACACGCTACGGTCGCCGTCGGGAACCGCGACGAGGTCGAGGTCGCCGTCGGAACCAGCGACCCGCTCGTGGCATCGGAGAGGTTGCTGGAGGCCGGGGCGAGTCTCGCGGTCGTCAAGCAGGGGCCGGAGGGTGTGTTCGTTCGGACGGCGGAGGAAGTTTTGGAAGTGCCGCCGATCACGGTGGACGTGGTGAACGGCCTCGGGGCGGGGGACGCTTTCGGGGGCGCGCTCTGCCACGGGCTCCTCTCCGGGTGGAAGCCGGAGCGAATGGTCGCGTACGCAAGCGCCGCCGGGGCGATAGTCGCGTCGAGGCTCGCCTGCGCCGACGACATGCCGACGGCGGACGAGGTGGAGAGACTACTCGAGGAGGCCGGGAGTGTTTGACCCCGAGATCTTGCAAAAATCGGCGGCGGAGCTTTCAGCGAAGGAGATAGTCGCCCGCGTGAGCCATACGAGGGCCGTGAATCCGGGAGCGATACTCGACGCGCTCGCCTCGCGCGCCCGGCGTCCGCTCCTCGGAGAGAAGGGTTCGCTCTTCCTCGTCGCCGCCGACCACCCCGCACGCGGAGTAAGCCGCGTCGGCGAGGATGCGATGGCGATGGCCGACCGGGGCGAGTTGCTCCGGCGACTCGTGCTTTCTTTGGAGCGTCCCGGCGTGGACGGCCTTCTCGGCAGCCCAGACATCGTCGAGGACCTCGTCCTCCTCGGCTCCCTCGGAGGGAAGGTCGTGGTCGGCTCCATGAACCGGGGCGGCCTCTCCGGCGCATCCTTCGAACTCGACGACCGCTTCACCGGATACACGGCGAAGTCCATCGCCGGATCGAACCTCGGCGGTGGGAAGATGCTCCTTCGCATCGCCGACGGAGAGCCGGAGACCGTGCGAACCATCGAGGCGTGCGCGAGGGCGGTCGGCGAACTCGCGGAGCGCGGCTTGATGGCGATGGTCGAACCGTTCGCGAGCCGCCGGGAGGACGGGCTTGTAAAAAACATATACGAACCGGAACCCATGATCCGTGCCGTCGGCATCTCCTCGGCGCTCGGGGAGACCTCGGCGCACACGTGGCTGAAGCTACCGGTCGTGGGTGATATGGAGCGGGTGATGGCGGCGACGACCCTCCCGACGCTCCTCCTCGGCGGCGACCTCGGCCCGGACGCGGAAGAGACGTTCTCCGGGTGGAGGAAGACCATGGAGATCCCACAAGTCAGGGGCCTCGTCGCCGGACGCTCGCTCCTCTACCCACGCGACGGCGACGTCGCCTCGGCGGTGGACGCCGCCGCAGCCATCGTCGCAAATCGCCCCGAACCCGCGAGAAAGGCGACACGATGAACGCGACGAAGACGGTGCGGCTGACGACGGCGCAAGCCCTCGTCCGCTTCCTGGCGAACCAGCATGTTGAGCGCGACGGCGTGGAGCAACGCTTCTTTGCGGGTTGCTTCGGCATCTTCGGCCACGGCAACGTCGCCGGGGTCGGACAGGCTCTCCACGAATACTCCGACGAACTCACGTATTACCAGCCACGAAACGAACAGGCGATGGTTCACACCGCCTCGGCATACGCCCGGATGAAGAACCGTCTTTCGACCTTCGCATGCACGACTTCCATCGGACCCGGCGCGACGAACATGGTCACCGGGGCCGCGCTCGCCACCATAAACCGTCTGCCGGTGTTGCTTTTGCCCGGCGACGTGTTCGCTTCGCGCGCCCCGGATCCGGTGCTTCAGCAACTCGAATCGGCGCACGACGGGACGCTCTCCGTCAACGACTGCTTCCGTCCGGTGTCGAAGTACTTCGACCGCGTATACCGCCCCGAGCAGATCATCCCCGCCGCCATGAGCGCGATGCGCGTCCTCACGGATCAGGCCGAGACCGGCGCGGTGACGCTTTCGCTTCCGCAGGACGTGCAAACCGAAGCCCACGACTTCCCCGAAGAGTTCTTCGAGAAGCGAGTGTGGCGTATAGGTCGGCCGCTGCCCCACGAGACCGAACTGGAACGCGCGGCGGCGATGATCCGAAACTCCGGGCGGCCCATGATCGTGGCGGGCGGAGGCGTAATTTACTCGGAGGCCGCCGAAGTTTTGCGACGTTTCGTCGAGACCACCGGAGTTCCGGTCGGCGAGACGCAGGCGGGGAAAGGCTCGATGCCATACGACCATCCATGCGTCCTCGGTGCCGTCGGGGCGACGGGGACGTTCGCGGCGAACCGTGTCGCCCGCGAGGCGGATGTCGTGATCGGGGTTGGCACCCGGTGGAGCGACTTCACCACCGCCTCGAAGACCGCTTTTAAGAACCCGGACGTGAGGTTCGTGAACATAAACGTCGCCTCCGTCGATGCCCACAAGCACTCCGCACTCCCGCTGACCGGCGACGCACGTCGAACCCTCGAAGCGCTCTCCGAAAAACTCTCCGGCTTCCGGGTGGACGATGTTTACCGCGATCGGAACACTCGTCTTTCGAAGGAGTGGGACGAGGAGGTCGAGAGGTTGTATACGCGGGAACACGAGCCGCTCCCGGCGCAGAGCGCGGTCATAGGGGCGGTGAACACCATCTCCGATGCGCGCGACGTGGTAGTGTGCGCGGCGGGTTCGATGCCGGGAGATTTGCACAAGCTATGGAGGACGCGAGATCCGAAGGGCTACCATGTCGAGTACGGCTACTCGTGCATGGGGTATGAGATCTCCGGCGGCCTCGGAGTCAAGATGGCCGACCCCGAGCGCGAAGTTTACGTGATGGTCGGAGACGGCTCGTATTTGATGATGAGCTCGGAGATCATCACCTCCATTCAGGAAGGCTATAAGCTGACCATCGTCCTCGTGGACAACTCCGGCTTCTCGTCCATCGGCGCGCTCAGTCGCTCGGTGGGATCGCAAGGTTTCGGCACCCAATACCGCTACCGCGAGAACGGCTCCATCGGCCTCGATGAAGAAGGTGGCTCGGGCGACGTTCTTCCCGTGGACCTCGCGAAGAACGCCGAGGGCTTCGGGGCAACGGTGATGAGCGCGCAAACGGTCGGAGAACTCAAGGAGGCGCTCGAAGAGGCGAAGAAGCTCGACACGACCGTCGTGATCCACGTCCCGGTGGACCGCTATGAGGGTGTCCCGGACTACGAGTCTTTCTGGGACGTGCCGGTGGCCGAGGTTTCGGGGATGGAGTCTGTTCGGATCGCCCGCAAGGAGTACGAGGAGAACCGAAGGACGGAGCGTCGTTATCTATGAGAGGAACGTGAGAGCGTGTCGGATTTGATCGTCGGCAGCGAAAGCCCGGACACGGACGGCAGCGTACTCAAAGTGACGCCGGAGTCCGCCGGGTGGAATCACGTCGGCTTCGAGATCGTGAAGCTGGCGGAAGGCCGGAGCGTGGAGCGAAGAGCGGACGGTGTCGAGGTGTGTCTCGTGATCCTCTCCGGCGCGTGCAATGTCTCCGCCGGAGAGAACGAATGGGAGGATGTCGGCGGGAGAAAGAGTCCTTTCGACGGGTTGCCGCACGCCGTGTATCTGCCGCCTGGAACAAGCTACCGGGTGGAGGCCGGGACGGAGGATGTCGAGGTGGCGATATGTTCCGCTCCGGCGGAGCGCGGGGTGGATGAGCGTTTGATCGGCCCGGAAGATATCGAGGTGAGTACGCGAGGTTCCGGCAACTCGGAGAGGGAAGTAAGGAACATCCTCATGGACTCCCAGCCCGCTGAGAGCCTGCTCGTCGTCGAGGTCATAACCCCGAACGGCCACTGGTCGAGCTACCCTCCGCACAAGCACGACAGGGACGACCGCCCCAACGAGACGTATCTGGAGGAGACGTACTATCATCGCGTCCGCCCCGAGCAAGGTTTCGCCATCCAGAAAGTCTATACCGAGGATCGTTCCCTCGACGAGACCCTCACCGTCCGCGACGGAGACACGGTGCTTGTGCCTGCGGGCTACCACGCCGTATCCGCGCCACCGGGCTACGACCTTTACTACTTGAACGTCATGGCCGGGCCGGCGCGCGAGTGGAAGGTAAAGAATGATCCCGAGCATGAGTGGTTGGTCGGTTGAGCTTCGGGACGCTCCGGGCTGTCCGTCTCTGCAGTCACGTATGATGGGTCACGGGAACCATTGGGAAGGAGAAGCGGATGGGAAAAAAAAGGATCGCTGCGGCGAGGACGCTCACGCGCCGACGGTTTTTGAAGGTCGGCGGGGCGGGGCTCGCGGGAGCCGCGCTTCTCGGCAGCGGAACGCTGGCGGCGTGCGGCGGCGAGAGTGGAGGGGGGGGATCCGGTGAGCTGGTTTTCTTCACCAACCCCGACACCACTGGGACGATGGCGCGGCTCGTGGAACGCTTCAACGAGCGCGGCGGCGAGGTTCGGGTGGTGCTCCGCGAGGGCAACGCCGACACCGGCCAGCGCTTCGACCAGCTAAGGACGCAGTTCCAGTCCGGAGCCTCGGAGATAGACGTTATTCTCGGGGATGTCATATGGACGGCGCAGCTCGCGGCGAACGGCTGGATCTCCGACCTCTCCGACCGCTTCTCCGAGAGCATGCGCTCCGACTTCCTCCCCGGCTCCGTGGAGGCCATAACATACGACGGCAAAGCCTACGGAATGCCGTGGTTCACAGACACCGGTCTGCTCTATTACCGGACTGACCTCCTCGAAGAGCGCGGCTTCTCCGAACCTCCGGAAAGCTGGAACGAACTAAAAGAGATGGCCGAAAGAGTCACCCAAGACGCAGACGTGGATTTCGGGTTCGTCTTCCAGGGAGCCAATTATGAGGGCGGGGTTTGCAACGGTTTGGAGTTCATCTGGGGCCACGGCGGCGACGCCCTCGATCCCGACGACCCGACGCGCGTCGTCGTGGACAGCCCGGAGGCGGTCGCCGGGCTGGCGGCGGAGCGGGGCATGATCTCGGACGGCATAGCGCCCCAGTCCGTCGCTACGTACACGGAGGACGAGTCGGCCGGCTCTTTCCTAAACGGCAGTGCCGTCTTCCTCAGAAACTGGCCCTACGTGTACTCGCTAGTCGGCGAAGAGGGCGAGTCGGCGCTCGAGACGGGACAGGTCGGCGTCTCCGAGCTGCCTTCCGGCGAAGGCGGGCCGGGCTACGGCACGGTCGGCGACCAGCCGCTGTATATCAACGCCTCTTCCGAGCACCAGGAGGCGGCCTGGGAGTTCATCCGGTTCCTCGCCGAGTCCGAGCGCAGAAATTCCAGGCGATCGAAGGCTCGTTCCTGCCGACGCTTAGCACGCTTTATGAAGACGAGGAGATCCGGGACAGCGTGCCAGTGGTCCCCCTCGCCCAGGACGCGCTCCAAAACACCCGTCCGCGCCCGGTCTCGCCGTACTACTCGGACATGTCGCTGGAGATGGCCGAGCAATTCAACGAGTGCCTTAACGGCCAAGTCTCGCCGGAGGAGGCGGCGGGGAACCTCCAGAACGCGATGGAATCCATCATCGAACAGGGCGAGAATGCTTAGGCAGTCGTTGTATACGAAGGAGGGATGCGCGTGAGGGTGGGCTTGGTCGGGGCCGGGTTTATCGGTGCCGTTCATTTGAATGCCTACGCGAATATCCCGGAGGCGGAGGTGGTCGGTGTCGCGGACTTTGACCCGGAGGCTGCGGCGGCGGGGGCGGTGCTTGTGGGAGCGAGGCCGTACTCCTCCTACGCGGAGTTTGTGGCGTCCGAGGAGGTGGATGTCGTAGACGTGTGCCTGCCGACCTCGCACCACCGGGAGGTCGCGCTCGCGGCTGCCCGCGACGGGAAGCATGTGATTTTGGAGAAGCCCATCGCCGGAAGCGTCGCGGAGGCGGAGGAGATTCTCGCCGCCTTCGAGGGGGACGGGCCGCGTTTGCTCGTCGGGCATGTCGTCCGGTACTTTCCGGAGTATGTGCGGATAAAAGCTATGGTCGAATCCGGCGAGCTGGGGGAAATCGGGGTTGCGAGGACGAGTCGTCGGTCGCCGATGCTCGACGGCTGGAACGACTGGTATGCGGATCGGCGCAAGAGCGGCGGGGTTTTGGTGGATCTCCTCATCCACGACTTCGACTTCCTCCGGTGGTCGCTCGGAGAGGTCGAGCGGGTATGTGCCCGCGGGACGGCGGGCCGCGAATACAATCGCCTCGACTACGCGCTCGCGACGCTTCGGTTCGCCTCCGGCGCGATCGCCCACGTCGAGGGCCACTGGGGATACCCCGCTCCGTTTTGCTACGAGATCGAAGTCGCCGGAAGCCGGGCGATGGTCGCGGTGGACAGCGCAGACCGTCCGTCCGTCGAACTCTTAGGCGAACAGAGCGGCTCCGGCGAGAGTCTGGACGTGGCCGTTGGAAAGAGTCCGTTCGAGAGCGAGCTTTCGGATTTCATCCGCTGCCTGAAGACGGGGGAGGAGCCGAGGGTGAGTGGCCGCGACGCGGTGGAGGCGTTGCGCGTAAGCCTTGCCGCCGCCGAGTCCATAGAAACTGGGAGGGTCGTGGATATGGGAAGGAGCCGCAGTGGATCGAGCTAGGATCGGGATCGCGAGCTTCGCCCACGTCCACGCGCCGCAGTACGCTCAGGCGCTCTCGGATCTCGAAGAGATCGTGGAGTTCGTCGGGGTGGCTGACGAGGACGCGGACCGCGGTCGGGATGCGGCGGAGCGTTTCGGAGCGCGCTTTTTCGAGGGTGTCGGAGGGTTGGCGGGGGAGGTGGATGCTGTGATCGTATGCTCGGAGAACCGCGACCATCTTCGGGACGTGTCCGCCGCGCTGGAGGGCGGGGCGCATGTTTTGTGCGAGAAGCCCATCGCAAAGACCGTCTCGGATGCGGAGGCGATGATTCGGGCCGCCGAAAGTGCCGGACGGGAACTCCGTATCGCGTTTCCCACCCGTTTCCTTCCGGCCGTGCGAAAGGCGCGCGAACTCGTGGCATCCGGAGCGGTCGGGCGGGTTCTCGCGGTCAACGCGACAAACCACGGACAAGTTCCGGGCGGGTGGTTCCTGGTTCCGGAGCGTAGCGGGGGAGGGGCAGTTATGGACCACACCGTCCACGTCGCGGACACGCTTCGGTGGATGCTCGGCGTCGAGGCGGTCTCAGTCTATGCCGAGGTCGGCTCGTTCTTCGGCGCGGAGGTGGTGGAAGACGCGGGTATTCTCACGCTCGAACTCGAAGGCGGGCGCGTCGCCGACGGCGCGTTCGCCACCATAGACCCGAGCTGGTCGCGCGGAAGGGGATACCCCACCTGGGGGGACTTCACGCTCCGGATCACCGGCGCCTCCGGCGTTTTGCACGTGGACGGCTTCGCCGACCATCTCACCACCTTCGACCACGACGCGGGCAGTGCCTCATGGATCCACACCGGCGAGGACATGAACGCGCTCATGATCCGGGACTTCATCCGGTGCCTGCGCGGCGGCCCCTCGGAGACCGCGACCGGCCTCGACGGCCTCCGCGCCCTGGAGATAGTCCTCGCAGCCTACGACTCGGCCCGGAGTCACGAGGCTGTATCCATCGAGGCGCACGTTGGATGAGCTCCGGGGATCACACCCACCACCCCGGATGCTTCATGAAGCATCCGCCGGGATGCGCTTCGCCCTCCACGAGGCGCGAGAGCCTGGAAAACCGGGAGTCGGGAAAAACTACTCACTATCGCAAGGAGGAACCTTGCCGAAACCAGTGACGCTCTTCACCGGACAATGGACGGACATGCCGATCCGGGACCTCGCCCCGCTCGCGAAAGACCTCGGCTACGACGGCCTCGAACTCGCCTGCGGCGGCGACCACTTCGAGGTGGAACTCGCTCTCTCCGAGGACGGATACGTCGAGAAACATCGGAGACTTCTCGAAGAGAGCGGCCTCTCGTGCTTCGCCGTAAGCAACCACCTCGCCGGGCAAGCGGTTTGCGACCCCATTGACGAACGCCACAAAGCCATACTCCCCGAAAGCATATGGGGCGACGGAGACCCGGAAGGAGTCCGAGAGCGTGCCGCCGAAGAGATGAAGAGGACGGCGAAGGCCGCGAAGAAGTTCGGCGTGGACGTCGTCACCGGCTTCACCGGGAGTTCGGTATGGAACAAGCTGTATTTCTTCCCCCCGACTTCGCAGGAAGAGATCGATGAAGGTTTCCGGGACTTCGCCGAGCGGTGGAACCCCATCCTCGATACTTTCGACGAAGAAGGCGTGAGGTTCGCGCTCGAAGTCCATCCGACGGAGATCGCCTACGACATCTACTCCGCCGAGAGGGCATTGGAGGCTCTCGGACACCGGGAGGCGTTCGGGTTCAACTTCGACCCGTCGCACCTCGTGTGGCAGTTCGTTGATCCGGTGAAGTTCATCGAACGCTTCCCCGACCGCATTTTCCACGTCCACATGAAGGACGCCGCCACGACACTCGACGGATATTCGGGGATATTGTCGTCGCACCTCTCTTTCGGGAACGCGAGGCGCGGCTGGGACTTCCGCTCGGTCGGGAGGGGCGACGTGGATTTCGACGGGATCATCCGCGCTTTGAACCGCATCGGCTACGACGGCCCGCTCTCCGTCGAGTGGGAGGACTCGGGGATGGATCGCGTCCACGGAGCGCGCGAGTCCGCCCGCTTCGTCCGGGACGTTGACTTCGAGCCGTCGGATACGGCCTTCGACGCCGCTTTCGGAAAGGAAGTCTGACTTGAAAAAACTGCGGATGGGGATGGTCGGCGGCGGAGCGGGAGCGTTCATCGGAGCCGTCCACCGGAGCGCCGCCATAATGGACGGCGAGATCGAGTTCGCCGCGGGCGCGCTCTCCTCGACCCCGGAGAAGGCGAGAGAGTCGGCCAAAGAACTCGGACTCCCCAAAGAACGAAATTATGGATCATGGGAGGATATGCTCGAAGGGGAACTCGCTTTGCCCGAGGAAGAGCGCGTGGATCTCGTGAGCGTCGTCACCCCGAACCACCTCCATTTTCCCGTGTCCCTCGCTTTTGTGGAGGCGGGCTTCCACGTCGTGTGCGACAAGCCGATGGTGCATAGCTCCGCTCAGGCGGCGAAGCTCGCACAGGCTGTCGAGAGGAGCGGCGTCGTTTTCTGCGTTACGTACCAGTACACCGGCTATCCGATGGTCAAGCAGGCGCGGCATATGGTGAAGGGCGGCGTTCTCGGAGAAATTCGCAAAGTCGTCGTCGAATATAACCAGGGATGGCTTGCCAGCGAGGTCGAGAACGGCGGCGACAAGCAGGCTTCGTGGCGCACCGACCCCGAGAAGAGCGGTGTGGCCGGGACGATGGGCGATATCGGCTCCCACGCCGAAAACCTCGTCTCGACGGTCACGGGCCTCGAAGCCTCCGAAGTGTGCGCCGACCTCACATCGTTCGTTCCCGGACGCCGCCTCGACGACGACGCGAACATGCTCATCCGCTATTCGGACGGAGCGAGGGGGGTTCTTGTGGCGTCGCAAATCTCCGCCGGGGAGGAGAACGCGCTCGCCTTCAAAGTCTATGGAGAGGAGGGCGGCATCGAGTGGCGTCAGGAAGAGCCGAATCACCTCATACACCGTCCCGCCGAGGCCCCGGTTCAAATATACAAACGGGGCAACGAGTATCTGTGCAAGGAGGCGAAGGAGGCCGCCCGTATTCCGCCCGGACATCCGGAGGCGTTCATCGAGGCGTTCGCGAACGTGTACGGCGCCGTTGCGGAAGCCATCCGCTCGGGCAAGCCTTCCGGCTTTCCGACGGTGCATGATGGGGCGCGGGGAGTGCGCTTCATCGAGAAGGTGGTGGAGAGTTCGGCGAGCGAGAGGAAGTGGATCGAAGTCCCGCCCCGCGCGGTGGGCGGATCCACGTGATGCTTGGCATGGATCATCTGCTTGAAGAGCAAACATTATGATTTCTTGCCGTTCTTGCTATGGGGGAGTTTCCCCTGTGCATAGCCCATCGTTAGGGGAGATCCAGTATCGTGGCGGCCTCGCCGGGAGTTGCCACGGGGTGCCCGGCCGCCTCGGCCAGAGCGACCACTTCCCTGACGAGCTCCTCGTTTCGCGGTCGTCGAGGGCCATCGTAGTCCTCGAGGCCCACCCGCACGTGTGCGCCGCGCTCGATCGCCATCTGCGCCATCCCGTCCGCTATGTCGCCTCCGAGGACGGCGACGAGCCAGGGCAGGCCGGTGCCTTCGAGCATGGAGAGGTAGGCTTCCAGGCTCGCGCTGGTCGGAGGCAGCCCGAAGAGCAGCCGCCCGCTTCCGAAGTACAGCTTGATCAGCGTCCCCCGCGGCAGCTCCCCCCGCTCATGATAGGCCAGCGCGAGCCTGAGCCACCCCGGCTCGAAGATGGAGATGCTCGGGGACAGGCGGTGCTTGCGGCAGTAGTCCATCATCCAGCGCACGTCGGCGAAGGTGGTCTGGTAGACGAGGTCGCCGGTCCCGGACGCGCCGCCCGGATCTAGCCCGTCGAAGTTCGTCGTACCCGGGTCGAGCAACGGTATCCTGAGCTTGCGTTTTAAGCGTGCGAGACAGAAGGACACTTACAGGTTCGGCGTTGGACGACGAAACCGTCGTCCGTATTGGCTTCAAGCAGCCTTCTTGATGGCCGGATAGCGCTTCGCCCGGCCCG
>Ga0136627_1000220_pt1 | contig 19699 bp, 18 predicted proteins | sample AntDrymUQ4892206_2_FD_104652 | JGI IMG/M metagenome (GOLD analysis project Ga0136627, IMG submission 104652) | Polar desert sand microbial communities from Dry Valleys, Antarctica - metaG UQ489 (22.06) | ecosystem: Environmental > Terrestrial > Soil > Desert | place: Antarctica: Dry Valley... | reverse complement strand
GGTGCCGGACGAGGTTCTCATGTCGCCCCCCGATAAACTGAACTCCGTCGGGAGGATGGCGCTCGAGCGGCACGCGGTCGAGGGGGAGAGGATATTATCCGGCGCGCCGGGTTTCGAGGAGGCGGCGAAGTGGGTGAGGTGGTGCCATGAGAAGGTGGATGGGACAGGATATCCGGATCGCTTGAAGTCCGCCTGGATCCCCTTCGAGGCCCGCATCCTCGCCGTGGCGACGGCATATTCCGCGAGCATCCTCGAAACCCTCCACAGCCCCGCCCTCGCCCCCCACGAAGCCCGAATGGAACTCACGAGCCTCTCCGGGCGCAGCCTCGACCCCGAGGTCGTGAAAACCCTCCTCCGCGTCCTCGACCGCGAGGACGGAAACTACGCCACCGCCGCCGACGACCGCTTCGCCTTCGCCGCCCCGACGAACGCGGACGACGAAAGCGACTCCCCGCCCTCACTCCGCATAGTCTGAAAAAACAGGGAGCCGGGATGCTCTCGACGCGTTCCTCCTCCACACCCCCGCATTCCCGCGCGGGAAACTCACGGCGGACTCATAGCGGCGCTGTCGGCGCGGAGCCTCAATGTCGGGTCTTTCCCGACCCCCCGCCACCCACTCCCCGCCCTTCCGGGCGAAGTTCTTTTTCGAAGACAGCCACTTGCCGGGCGACTTTCATACCCGCCCTCTCATAAAGGCGGGTCGCTCCGGTGAGGCTTTCGGAATCCACGCCGAGTTCGACGGAGGTTTTGCCCCGGCGGCGCATCTCGCCGAAGGAATGGAGGAGGAGAGCCTCGCCGAGGCCGCGCCTCCGCCACCCCCGCCTCACGCCGAGGACGGCGACCCACCCCTTCGCCTCCGAGGTCGAGCGGCACAGGGACATTCCGGCGACTTCACCCTCGTTTTCGGCGATGAACCACAGCGAGGGATCATAGCCCGGCCCCTCCGCCATGCGGCGGCTCCATTCCTCGAAAGGCTCCTCATTCTCCCCCCAGTGATCCCGGAAAGCCTCGCGCTGCGCCTCATACACCGCCCTCTCGTCACGGCCTCGGAAACACGTGCGGACGGAAATTCCTTCCGGCCACGCCGGGAGAGCCGGATTTCCTCCCAACTCGATTTCCATCGTCCAGAAATTCCGGGCGAGTGCGTGGCCCGTGCTTTCGAGGAGCTTGCGAGCCTCCTCATTCGCGGCATTCACGGGACGGTGGAGGACGACGCGCTTCTCCGGCGGCGCGAGCGGGACGTGCTCCCCAGACCGCCCTCCCGTGGCCGAGATCAGGAAGCTCCCGATCCCACGTCCCGAATACTCCGGGTGGACGGCGGCGGAAACCTCGATGCGGGAATGCCCCCAGTGGAAAAGCTCCGCCGACGCCGCGAGGTCGCCGTCCGGTGAGAAAACGAGCCACGAGTCGCGCTCGAAGTCGAGAGCCATGCCGCGCCAGTCGTCGGACAGTTCATCCTCCACGGTATCCGCCTCGAAGAACCCCGCCCAGTCCGTCGCCATAACGAGGCGGGCGACGTCCCCCACATCATCCGGCGCGGCGGCCCGCGCGGAAAAGCCGTCGGGGAGTTCGGGTTTTCGGTTTCGCGCCATCCGGGCCTCCTTCGGGAAAGTACGGCACACCGCCACGGCGCACCGCCACTATTGTGAACCATCCGGCGTCCATAGCCGGGCCGGCCACCGTCGCCCCCTGTTTTCGCCCCGGCCAAAAACCAAAAACCGGAGCGCGGCAACCAGAAAATTGTCGGTTAAAGACATTCGGAGCGCGGGAAGGCTGGGGTATACTCCCTTGCTATGCAAAGCGAACGAAGTGAAATCTCCGAATACAGCCATTCCATAACCTCCCGCGAGTCGTTCGACGGGGTGTCCATCGTCATCCCGGTATACAACGAGGCCGAGTGCATCGCCAAGACGCACGCGGAGACGGAGGCCGCCCTCCGGGGCATACCGCATGAGATCATATACGTGGACGACGGCTCGACCGACGAGACCGGGAGGATACTCGAAGGCGTCTCGGAGAGTTCGCCGAACGTCCGCCTCGTCCGCTTCCGGCGGAACTTCGGGAAGAGCGCCGCCCTCGGGGCGGGCTTCGCGAGGAGCCGGCACGGGGTCGTCGCCACGATGGACGCGGATTTACAGGATGATCCGGCGGAGATACCGCGCCTCGTGAACAAGCTCTTCGAGGACGACCTCGACCTCGTCTCCGGCTGGAAGAAGAACCGGAGGGACCCGGTGGAGAAACGCATCCCATCGAAGCTCTTCAACCGGACGACCCAGATTTTGACCGGGGTGAAACTCAACGATTTCAACTGCGGCCTGAAAGTGTACCGCCGCGAGGTAACGCAGGAAGTAACTTTGTACGGCGAGCTCCACCGGTACATCCCCGTCCTCGCCCACTATCGGGGCTTCCGGGTCGGCGAGGAGACAGTGAACCACCGCGAAAGGGGCGGCGGAAGCTCGAAGTTCGGCATCGAGCGGTACGTGCGCGGGATGTTCGACCTCGTGAGCATCGTGTTCCTCGGGATTTACCAAAGGCGGCCATTGCATCTCTTTGGCGGGATCGGGATGGGCTTCGCCTCCATCGGCCTCGTCATATGCGCTTATCTCTCCGTATTATGGTTCATGGGGGATGGGATCGGGGAGAGGCCGCTCCTCATCCTCGGGGTGCTTCTCATCATCGTCGGCGTTCAAAGCGTCTCGTTCGGCCTCATCGCCGAGCTCATCGCCCGCACGAGCTACGCCGCCTCCGACCCGCCATACAGCATCGCCAGCGAACATCGAGGCGAGGAGCGAAGCGAAGCGAACTCCACGAACTCCACCCGCCACCCCTCGAAATAAAGCATAATAAAGCCATGAAACGCGACGAGGCGATACGGAGGCTCTCCGAGCATCGTGAGGAACTGAAGAGGCGCGGGGTGGAGCGGCTTTATCTCTTCGGCTCGACGGCGCGGGATGAGGCTGGGTCGGGGAGCGATGTGGATCTCATAATCCGAATAGACCGTGAATCGCGCGGGAAGTTCGGTCTCTTCGACTTGATTCGCGTCAAGCACTATCTCGAAGACACTCTGGACATCAAAGTGGATCTCACCACGGAGGAGGGCATAAAGCCCCAACTCAAGGAACGGATAATGGGAGAGCGGATACCAATTGCCTGAAGCCGATTGGAAGTTCCGCGTCGAAGATACCCTCGGCTGCATGGAGAGAGCCGCGAACTATACGCGGGGCATGTCGCCGGAAGATTTCGGGAAGAGCGAAATGGCTCTCGGCGCCGTCGAACGCAACTTCATAACCATCGGCGAGGCGGCGAACCACATACCCGAAGATTTGCGGGAGAAATACCCCGAAGTTCCGTGGAGGGAGATCACAAATATGCGGAACGTTGTCGCCCACCGATATTTCGGGGTCAATCCCCGGATCATATGGAACGCCATCCACGAGGATTTCCCCCGCATCGCACCGAAACTCGAGCATATCCTCGAAAGCGAGTCATAGTCCGGTGAGAGTCCTCGTCGTGACCTCCACCTTCCCGCGCTTCGAGGGCGACGACCAAGTTCCGTGGCTCCTCGAACTCTCGATGGTCCTCCGCGAGAAGAACGTGGACATCGAAGTCCTCGCCCCCACATACGCCGGACTCGAAAGCCACACGGTTTACGGCGTCCCCGTCCATCGGTACCGATACTTCACGAAGGAGCGCGAGGTCGTCACCCACGAGGCCGGGGCGATGAACAAAATGGCCGCCCGAAGCGACCTCGCCATCCCCGCCTTCGCCCTCGTCGGCGCGGGCATGGCGGCCGCCGCGAAGCTCGCCCGGAAGAGCCGATACGACGCCATCCACTCGCATTGGCCGCTCCCTATGGGCCTCCCCGCGCAAGCCGGGGCATGGGCCTCGAAAGGGAATTCTCGGCTCGTCGCCTCATTCCACGGGGCGGAGGTCGCGCTCGCGAAGCGGAAAGGACATTATCGTCCGGTGCTTTCGTGGATCGCGAAGAACCTCGACGCGGCTATATCGAACTCCCGAAGCACCGCCGACACCGTGCGCGAACTCACCGGAGTCGAGCCATATGTCATCCCGTGGGGGCCGCCTCGGGGAGCCGTGGATCCCTCCCGGAAGCCGGATACGAAAGCCGCCTCGTCCGACGAACTCCCCATCATCCTCGCGGTCGGGCGCGTGATCGAAAGAAAGGGCTTCCCCGTCCTCGTCCGGGCGGCGGAACGACTCCGGGGCAAAGCCCGCGTCGTCATAGTCGGCGGCGGCGAGGACGAAAGATCCCTCGCCCGCGAGGTCGAGAAACGAAAAGTCGGGGATGTCGTCGAGCTTGCCGGAAAGCTCTCGAACGCCGAACTCTCGGCTCTTTACGCGAGGTGCGCGGTTTTCTGCCTCCCGGCCATCGTGGATTCCCGCGGCGAAACCGAAGGTCTCGGGGTGGTTCTCATCGAGGCGATGAGCCACGGGAAGCCCGTCGTCGCGAGCGGCCTCGGCGGCATCCCCGACGCGGTGGCGGACGGCGAGACCGGGCTTCTCATCCCCCACGGCGACCCGGACATCCTCGCCGACGCGCTCCTCCGCGTCATCTCGGACGGCGGACTTGCGAAGCGGCTCGGGGAGGCGGGTCGGGAGCGGGCGAAGCGGCTCTTTTCGTGGGACTCCATCGCGGAGAAGCACCTCGAAATATACGAGAATGGCCGCCTATGAGAGCGAGGAACACGAGTCGTCCGAGTCCGGTCGGGAAACGTCGTGTCCGTCGGACGACTCACACCTCCTCCGGAGCCAGCCGAAAAAGATCCCATCCTTCCGGCACCCCGCATCTCGGGGTCATTCCATACGAATGTCTCCGGACGAAACGCATCGCTTCGACTCGCGGCGAATGGCCGTCGAGTCCGCCCGGAGACGACCGCCTCCGTCCGACTCCCCATGGCCGGGAAGCGTTCCGCGTGAACGCCTCGCGGCAAAACACTCCACTTTGGCTCGCGGCGCAGGCGAAGCGTATTCATCGGGGAGGACGCGGCGAATGGTCGCCGGGGTTCGTCGAAAAAGACCACATCCGTCCGGCACCATACCCATCGGATCATGGCTCGTCGGAGTCTTTCCGCATGAACGTCTCTCGGAAGAATGCTTTGTACGGGATCCGGATGGAGGACACCGAGCGGTCGGCGCGTCCCTTCGTCGCGCATTGCGGAGACGTCGCGCGCCGCGTCTCCATGGGAAAGCATGGCCGCCTTCGCGGCGGAGGAGGCGAGTACCCGGGTTCGGCATCGCTTCGGCTCGCGGTGAAAAAAAGCCTCCGCGTCGCCTTCGGGCATGTCCACCGGAGGATATGGGGCGGCGAGTGGATGTGTCCGGCGTGAGTGGCCGGGCGATGGGGATCGCGAAGAAGGTTCTCGCTCCGGCTCTCATTCTCGTCGCGGCGACTTTCCTCGGGAGGGCGGTTTTCGGGGGATGGAGCGAAGTTCGCGAGTATGAGTGGAGCTTCGATTTCTCGTACCTCGCGCTCTCGGTCGTCCTCATCTTCCTTTATTACGCGCAGCAATGGGGCGGATGGCGGCTCGTGATGCACAGCTTCGGCGACCCGCTCGGACGCTCGGATTCGGCGGCGATATGGTTCGCATCCATCCTCGGCCGGTACGTCCCTGGAAACGTCGCGATGGTCGCCGGGCGTGTCGGGCTTTGCCAAAGGCGCGGCATCCCCGCCCGGACGACGCTCGCGAGCATGGTCTATGAGAACGCGCTCATTTTAATAAGCGCGCTTCTCATAACGGCGGCGACGGTTCCGTTATGGCCACCGTTCGAGTACAAAAACTACGCGCTCATCCTCGTCGCCCTCGCCCCCGCCGGACTCGCCCTCCTCCATCCCGCCGTTTTCCGAAAAGCGTCCGACGCCATCCTCCGCCGCACGGGACGCGAGCCACTCTCGGCGACGCTCCCGTTCGGGCGGGTGATGGCTCTCCTTGTTTATTACGTCGGGGGGTGGGCGCTCCTCGGGCTTGCGTTCGCCGCGCTCGCCGCGTCGGTCGCCCCGGTGGAGTTCGCGGAGGTCGCGCTCCTCGTCGGGGGATACGCCTTCGCGTGGGAGGTCGGGTTCCTCTCGTTCATAACGCCGAGCGGGCTGGGGGTGAAGGAAGGCATTCTCTTCGTCATCCTCGCGCTCGTCTTCCCGGCTCCGGTCGCCGCGCTCCTCACCGTGCTTTCGCGGCTGTGGCAAACATTGGCGGAGATCGCGGCGGCGGGAGCGGTGTGGGCGTTCGCGAAGAGGGGCGGGCTGAGAATATAGTGTCCGCCCCGGCGCGCCGTTCCGAGGGGCGAGGCGTTTCAGATCGAGATTTGACCGTCGACAGACAGGCCGGAGGGGCCGGAGGCATGCTCCGAGAGGGCTTCTCTGTCGAGAATCGAGATCCTCCGGCTCTTCGCCTCGATGTGGCCTTCGCGCTGGAACTCGCTCATCACCTTCGAGACGGCCTCCCGGGTCGAGGCGATCATGTTTGCGAGATCCTGATGCGTGAGCTTCACGTCGAGTTCGACCCCGTCGCCGCCGTTCTTCTCCCCGAAGCGGTCGCCGAGATTCAAAAGCAATGTCGCGAGCCTCGTCGAGACTTCGCGGTGGAGGAGGCTTTCGATGACCTCGTCGGACTGGCGGAGGCGCTCGGAGAGCGACGAGAAGAGTTTGAGCGCGAACTCCGGGCGGCTCTTTATGACTTGCTCGATGGAGGCTTTCTGGACGCTCGCGACCTTCGCTTCGGTGACGGCTTCGGCGAACACGTCTTGCCAGCGGCCTTCGACGAGGCTTATTTTGCCGAACATGCCACCGTCTTTGAGAAGGGCGATCGTCGCTTCTTTATAGTCGCCGTAGATTTTGTATAGCCGGATGACGCCGGACGACACGAAATAAAGCTGGTCGTCGGGGTCGCCGGGGGTGAAGATCGTGTCCTTCGGCTTGAATTTGCGCTCGACCGTCCGAAGCCCGGCCCGCTCGAAGTCCTCGATGTCGAAGCCTATGGGCGGCCCGGTCGCCGCGAAACCTCCAGTGTCGTGCTTGAGCATCACCATCCGCCTCTCGTCCTGAATTCTCGCCCCTATTTTCGCGGGACTCCGCTCCCGCTGGCGCAACCTATTTTACATCGAAGATACTTACCCGGAGAATGGCCTCTTTACGCTGCCTTCTCGCGCCATTTGAGCGAGACCCCCTCGCGCTTGGCGACGAAGAGAAGGTCGTCGCGGAGCGCGTCTATGTCCTTGTCGTACAAAGTCACGATGCAAAATCCGGTGTGCCGATACGCCCACACGAAAGGCGCGATGTCGCCCGCCACATCCGTCTCCGTCGCCATCCCCCACGGGTCGGAGAGCTCGAGCCGACTCTCGACGAGGTCGAGTGAGAATTTCCATCCCTCGTCCGTCGGAACCTCGAAATACCCTTTGAGACTACCGGAGGGGATCATGGCGTCGAGAAGGTCTTTCGCAAACCTCTCTTTGTGCGCCTCGACCCCGACGAGGTATTCAGCGTCGTCAACGAGCCTCGGCGGGGCGGGGGAATACGTCCGGCTCTCCGTGACTTTCACTCCTTCGGGTGGGTAGAAAGCGAGGAAAGGGACGGGGGATCGCCAGAGATGGTTTATGACTCCGAGGGTGGTGTTCCGCCTTTCGTCGGGCTTGCCGCCGACTGACTCGGCGAGGCGGACGCCGGAGAGCTTCATGTGGCGCGGCTCCCAGGGTTGCGGCTCGTCGGTCGAGCGGAGCCGCCTCTTCCGGCGGCTTATGCGAGGCACATCTTCCATAGCGGATATTCTACAGCCTGTGCTTGCCCCCCGCCGGGGGAAAGGAGCGGAGTCGCGGCATAAAAAAGAGGCGGGGCCCGAAGACCCCGCCCGAAAAGAAACTCTGTCGGAAACCCGTTTTCTCGCCGTTACTCCGAGCCGCTGAGAAGCAAAAGGTAAAGCAGCGTGAGGAGCGAAGTGAGGGCCGCCGCGATGTACGTGAACGCCGCCGCCGAAAGAACCCGCTTCGTGCCGCCCGCCTCGCTGTGCGAAAGGACGCCGTAGTTCGTGAGAAGCCCGTACGCCCGCGTCGAGGCGTTGATCTCGACCGGGAGGGTCACGACGTGGAACGCGAGAACCCCGAGGAAAAGGACGACCGCAATTTGCACGAAAAGCTGCCCGAGTCCCGTCCCGAAACCGACGAGGAGCGCGCCGATGAAGAGGGGCATCCAAAGCTGCGCCCCGATGTTCGCGATCGGCACGAGTCCCGACCGGAGCTTCATCGGCACATAGCCCGAAGCGTCTTGAATCGCGTGTCCGACCTCGTGCGCCGCGACGCTCACGCCCGCCACCGAGTTCTTCGAGAAGTTGTCCTCCGAGAGCCGCACGACCTTCGCGCCGGGGTCGTAGTGGTCGGTCAAAGTTCCGGCGACGGGTTCGACGCGGACGTTCGTGAGGCCGTTCCGGTCGAGGATCATGCGCGCGGTCTGCGCCCCGGTCATCCCGGAGTTGCTCATTTGCTTCGAGTATTTCGAGTACGATTTCCTCACCCACAGCGCGGCGACGCCGGAGATCACCATACCCACAATCATCACTAAAATGTATCCGCCAAATCCCACGTGTACCTCCTGATTTGAAATCGTGGTTAGAGATGTATTTTACTACATAACCATACGTTTTAGCCGACTCGAAAGTTTCCGGTTTTGGTCAAACTCCCCGTTGGAAACCGCGCATTCCCCGGTATCTTTCCGGGGTGGAAAATTCCGAGAAATACCGAAGGAGGAGAGCCGGGGCGGTCGTCGTCATCGCGGCGGTCGCCTTCTTTCTCCACGCCGCCGCCGGAGCCGACGCGGAGTCCGAGAGCGAGCTTCATTCCGTCCGTCCCGGCGACACTTTGTGGGAGATAGCCACGGAGAACTATCCGTCCACAGACGATCCGAGGGTGACGGTTGAGGAAATACGAGCCGAGAACGGCCTCGACGGGTACACCATTCGTCCCGGCGAGGTTCTCGAACTCCCCGACTGGCAAGCGGCGAGCGAAGCGGACACCGACAAGCGCGAAGTTGAAAGGCGAGCATCACCGCCGCTTGAATAATTTGAAGATGCCGACGCACGAGGCCCCGACCTCGCCGTCGTCGTCGAAGACTTTTCCTTCGACGTATGCGACCGTCCCGCCGCGCCGGGTTATCCGCGCTTCGCAGCGGACTTTCTCCCTCGCGTTCAGCGCGGAGAGGAATTGGACGTTGAGCGTCATCGTCGCCTGGCCGATGATCGTCTCGTCCCACGTCGAGGAGACCGCCGCGCCGCACGTCGCGTCGAACATATAGCTGATAATCCCGCCGTTCACCGTCTCCGGGGAGCCGCCCCCGCCCCGATGGTGATCCTCGACGGAAAGCTCCATCACCGAATGCCCGTCCCTCGCCTCGACGAGCGCGAGTCCCGGCCACTTCAGGAAGTCGAGTTCGTTCCAGTCGATCGTCTTCCAGTTCCGCTCTTCGCTCAAAGATTCGTCTCCCATCAAAAACCGGGAGGGCGATGCCTCCCGGCCGGGTTCGTGGTTCGTTTTTCGCGGCTGGCTACTTTCCGCGGGCCGCCTGGAGGTCGTCCACCACCGACGGGTCGGCGAGGGTCGAGGTGTCCCCGAGGTCGCTCTCGCCCTCCGCGACTCCGCGGAGGATGCGGCGCATTATCTTACCGCTCCGCGTCTTCGGCAAATCGGGGGTGAAGATTATCTCCTCCGGCCTCGCGTGAGGCCCGATGCCTTTCCTGACTTGCTGATTGAGTTCCTGGATGAGGTCGTCGGAGCCTTCCTTGTCGCCTTCGAGGATGACGTAGGCGACGATGGCCTGTCCCTTGTCCTCGTCGTGGCGGCCGACGACGGCGGCCTCGGCGACGGACGTGTGGCGGACGAGCGCGCTCTCGACCTCCATCGTGCCGATGCGGTGGCCGCTGACGTTCATTACGTCGTCTATGCGGCCGGTGATCGTATAGTAGCCGTCCTCGTCGCGCTCGGCGCCGTCCTCGACAAAGTACTTGTCCCCGAGCCTATCCCAGTACGTCTCGCGGAAACGCTGGGGGTCTTTGTAAATGGTGCGGAGCATCCCCGGCCAGGGTTTCGTGATGACGAGGTTCCCTTTGCCCGCGCCCTCGATGGGGTTGTCCTCGTCGTCGTAGATGTCCACGAAGATTCCGGGGAACGGGCGGGTCGCGCTGCCCGGCTTCGTCGCGGTGAGTCCGGGGAGGGGTGTGATCATGATGCCGCCCGTCTCCGTCTGCCACCACGTGTCCACGATGGGGCAGTTCCCCTTGCCGACGTTGTCGTGGTACCACTCCCACGCCCTCGGGTTGATCGGCTCCCCGACCGTCCCGAGCAGGCGCAAACTGGAGAGGTCGTGCTTCTCGACCGGCTCGGTGCCTTGCTTCATGAACGCCCGGATGACGGTCGGCGCGGAATAGTAAATCGTGACACCGTGGCGCTCGATGAGATCCCAGTGGCGGTCAATCCCCGGATAGCTCGGCGTCCCCTCGAACTGGACGGTCGTCGCCCCGTTCGAGAGCGGCCCGTATACGAGGTACGAATGGCCTGTAACCCAGCCGATGTCGGCCTGGCACCAGAAAATGTCGTCCTCCTTGAGATCGAAGACCCACTTCGTCGTGGCCTTGACCTGCGTGAGGTATCCGCCGGTAGTGTGGACGATGCCCTTCGGCTTGCCCGTCGAGCCGGAGGAATAGAGGATGTAGAGGAGATCCTCGGAGTCCATCTCCTCGGCGGGGCATTCGGGGTCGGCGTCGGACATGAGTTCGTCGAAGAAGAGGTCGCGGCCCTCGGTCATCTCCACGTCGTCGCCGGTGCGCCTGACCACGGCCACGCTCTCGATGGAGGGCGTGTCGGCGAGCGCCTCGTCGGCGTTGCCTTTGAGAGGAGTGTTCTTGCCGCCGCGGGGGCCGAAGTCGGCGGTCACGAGAACCTTCGCCTCGCAGTCGTTGATGCGGTCTCGCAGGGAGTCGGCGGAGAACGCCCCGAAGACGATGGAGTGCGGAGCGCCGATGCGGGCGCAGGCGAGCATCGCGACGGGAAGCTCGGGGATCATGGGCATGTAAATCGCGACCGCGTCGCCCTTCTCCACACCGAGTCCCTTGAGGACGTTGGCGAACTTCTCGACCTCCGCGAGAAGCTCGGAATAGGTGAGGGTGCGCCCCTCCCCCGGCTCGTCGCTCTCCCAGAGGATGGCGGTTTTGTCCCCGCGACCCTGCTCGACCTGATAGTCGAGGCAGTTGTACGAAACGTTCGTCTTCCCTCCGACGAACCACTCGGCCTCGGGCGGGTTCCACTCGAGAACCTTGTCCCACTCCTTGAACCAGTGGAGTTCCCTCGCCCGGTCGGCCCAGAAACCTTCGTAGTCCTTTTCGGCCTCCTCGTATATGGAGGCGTCGCCCACGTTCGCTTGGCTGGCGAACTTCTCCGGGGGATCATAAGTGCGTGGCGTCGTTTGCTCGTCGGTCATGTACTCCTCCTTCTCGCGCTGCCGATGCATGTGTGAATTTCGGCGCATTTCCCTTCTGCGCCGACATAAGCCATTCTAGATCATATTCCCCACTCTTTTCGCGTCTTAATCCGAGTAGGCGCTTGGTCGCCGGACACCCCCTCCGAGGAATGGGAAACGCAGCCAAGAATCCGAGGGCGCGGGCATCCCGCCTGCGAAAACCTCGGCCTCATACGGGCTGGATGCTCGCGCCACCCGAAGAAAAGTCATCTTCTTCCGAACTCAACTCGGAGATACGCACTCCCCCACAAACTATGGATGCGCCCGAACGCAAGATTCCTCGACCGGCCCCGAGTCAATCCAACTTCTCCCCGAGCCGGGCGAGCCTCCCTCGAAACCGCTCGACCGAGCGCCCGTCCGCCAAAGCGTCCACCGCCCTCCGGCTGACCTCGGCGGCCCGCCCGTATTCCTTCCGGTATTCATAAAGCGTGGCGAGGCGTTCGTAGCAAAACGTCCCGGCGGCCCCGAGTTCGATGGCCTCGGAGCAATGCGCCTCGAAAGAGGCGAGATGCTTCTCCTCTTTCCGATTTCGGAAATGGGTCTGAGCGAGGCACACGTGCGCGAGTTGCCGCTCGTCCGGAGTCTCCGACATTTCCAGCGCGGCCTCCCCGATGGACACGGCGAACTCCGTGTCGCGGGTCGCCCCGGCCATCGCGCCCGTCGAAGCGAAAAGCTCGGCGGGGGTTCCGCCATTCTCCGAGGCGTGGGACGCGAGCGCCGCCTCGATGCCTTCGGGGTCTTCGGGGTCGTCCGGCAAAGCGATCCCCGAATGGCGGGAGAACGCATCCCTCCCCTCGTCCGGGAGAGATGCGAGGAGAAGAGCCGCATCGCTCCATGAAGACATATTCCGCTCCTTCCTCGACGGCGCGACGCTCCAATTTTATCGGACTCCGACGATTCGAGGATCCGCCCCCGAAACCCGGAGTATGGAGAAGTGTATCTCCGAGAACCTCCGAAACCCCGGTTCCACGGCGAGGTGCGGGCTTCGGGAAATACTGCCCGGACAGGCCGGGGTTCTCGGACGGAGCCTCGCCTGCGAGGCGGGCCGGCCTTTATGAACTCCGCTGTCAGAGAACACCGTCTTCTGCGGGCTGTGCTTGCCGTCCGGGGCCGCGCTCGTCGACCGTAATTTAAAAGTTTGTTAAAATTGCGCGTCATGTCGGAGAGTGGAATGACATCCATGGGATCCATCGCGTCGAAGGTTTCGTCGCGGCTACGCATGATCCTTAGTCGAAGGGACTGGGTGTACCTTCTCAGCCTCCTCGCCCCGCTCGTCGTATACAATATCGCGCTCAAAATCCTCCGCGTCTCGACGCAGGCGGACATCCCCGGCCCGATCGGGTTCCTCGACCAGATCCGGTCGGATGTGCTTTTCAACGCCGGGTTCGCGGCTTTGTGGATCGGGCTTTTCGCCGTCGTCCGAAGCGGGGGTTTGCGTTCGGCTCTCCTCGTCCTCTTCCACTTCTCGTGCATCCTCATGATGGTTCTCACGACATCGTCGCACTTCTATTTCCAGACGACCGGGTCGCCGCTCGACTACACCATGATCTCCATGACTTTCTCTTCCTTCGGAGAAATTCAAGGCATCATAGCCGCCGAGATGAACGCACTCCACTGGCTCCTCATCTCCCTCGTCCTTCTCTACGGCGTAGCCGGACCGGCTGTCATAACCCGCCTCGCGCGGGGCGACTGGCACATCCCGTCGTGGACGCGGGGCCGGATGCCGGGCGGCTACGGCGGAATTGGCGGCGCGGCGGTGTGCCTCGTCTCGGGCGTGTTCGTGCTTCTCTCGGCTCTCCCGAGCGTCACGGGGGCGAGCAACAATTTCTCGCGCGACGCCGTCGTCAACCTCTTCATGACCGAGTTCGCCTCGGCAAGTTCGGCGAGCATTGACCAAGCGCGTATAGCCGCGAGCATCTCCCCCGAAGACCTCCCGACCGACGCGGAATTGGTGGAGACGGAGAACACCGAAAAACGGAACGTCGTGTTCGTGTTCCTCGAATCGTCGCGGGCGAGCGCGACGACTCCTTATAATCCCGAACTGGAGACGACCCCGTTCATGGACGAGCTTTCCCGCGAAAGCCTCTTCGCCGAGAATGCGTACGCGGTCGTGCCGCACACCTCGAAGTCAATGGTGTCGGCTCATTGCGGCGTCGAGCCGCCTCTCGACACGGACATGACCGAGTCGGAGCCGGGTGCCATCCCCGCTAAATGCCTCCCCGAACTCCTCGGCGAACAAGGATACGAGAGCGCGTTCTTCCAGTCGGCGACCGAGAACTTCGAGCGTCGCCCCGACCTCATCGAGAACTTCGGCTACGACGATTTTTATTCGCTCGAAGACCTTCCTCGGGAAGGGTATGAGGAGGTCAATTATTTCGGCTATGAGGACGACATCATGCTCGAGCCGAGCCGGGAGTGGCTGGAGGAGCATCGCGACGGGCCGTTCATGGCTTCGTACCTCACGATCACCGGCCACCACGACTATAACGTCCCATCGGACTTTGATACCGGGGAGCACGCGGACGACCCGCTCACGAACAAATATATGAACGCCGTCGCCTACCAGGACGCCTTCCTCGAAAACCTCTTCGACCAATACAAGGAGATGGGACTATACGAGGACACCGTCTTCGTCGTCATGGCCGACCACGGCGAGGGCTTCGGCGAGCACGAGCTTTTCCAGCACGACAACACGATATACAACGAAGGCATAAAGATCCCCCTCCTCTTCCACGACCCGCGCCGCTTCGAGGGCGGCGAGACGGTCGAGGAACCCGTCCAAAACATGTCCGTCCTCCAGACGACCGCCGACCTCCTCGGCTTCGGCGTCGAGAACAACGACTACCACGGGCAGTCGCTCGCCCGCCCCATCGAAGAGAAGCCCATAAAGGTGAGTTGCTGGACGGAGAACCGATGCATGTCTCTCATAGACGGCGACGACAAATACGTGTACCACTTCTCGAACCGGGCCGAGGAATCCTTCGACCTCGCCGAAGACCCGCTCGAAAAGGAAGACACCGCGGACGAGAAGGACGACGAGGAGATCCGCGAGAAACGCTACGAGCTCCTCGAATGGCAAGCTCGCGTGCGGGCCATATACGACGAGCATAATTCGTAGGCGGCTTCGCCGCGCTGTTAGCCACCATTAGTTTTTAGCCGCCAGCAAAAACGAAAAGCCCCGCTTCAGTTTCGGAGCGGGGCTTTTCGTTGCGCCACGGAGTCCGGGTGAATGGTTCCGTTCCCGGTCGGCGAATTCGGGAGTCGGGAGGTCGCATCGCTTCGCTCGCTTCGGTAGTGGGGAGTCGCCGACCGATCGAATGATACGGAGTTCGGCTAAATCGCGGTTCCGCATCCGACGCGCCGGGGCGCGCAGGCGTTCCGGTGGAATGCTTTTCGGCGAACGTCTCCATGACAGGTTCGGCATGAAAGAAAAGATCGGTGGTCTCCGAAGAGTGTCGCCAACCACGTTTTTGGCTGACGGCTGACAGCGCGGATACGCGAAGGTGCGGATTGCGGAGCGATCCGCGTCACGCACGGTCTTCGAGTGGATCCCCTTCTTCTTCGGCCCCTTCTTCTTCGGCCGCCGGGAGCATCGTCTCGCCGTCGGCGGCTCTCTGCCTCGCGACGACTTCGTAGAACATGCCGGTCTCGTGCTCGAGCAAATGGTATCCGGCGGAGTGAAAGAGATCTTCGTTCGCCTCGGCGGTTCCGCTCGGGAAGAGGATGTAAACCCGGCGGCCGTCTTTTATGTTCTCCTCGGCGGCGTCGGTCCAGAATGGACTCTCGGCCTGCCAGCTTCCTCTGGGGAAGGGGTCAACGACGTTTATGTCGGGGCGGTGGTCGGTGACGTGGTCCATGTACCACATGACACCGCTCCGGTGCATGACGGTCGCGTCCTCCTCGACGTTCTCTATGACGGCGTTCATCGTATGGAGGCCGTGGAGGTCGCCGCTCATGTCAACCTGACCGTACGCTTTCGCGAACCCCGAGAAAGGAAGCACGAAGAGGAACGCGGCCACGACGGCGAGTCCGGCGACCCTCGGAGCGACGCGGAGCCGCGAGAGCCGGGGCTGCGCGACATCCATCAAATTTCCGAAGCCGACGGCGATGAAAAAACAGAGGATCAAATACGTCGGGATGAAGTAAATATAAACGTCGCGGATGTTGTATCCGAGCGCGTACACGAGCCACCCGACGAAAAGGAACGTGAACATCGCAAGCACCGCGACCTCGCGCTTGTATGCGAGATAAAACGCCCCGAGGGCGGCGACGATGAGGAGGAGCGGATTGAACTGGTTTGCGAGGAAGTCCGCGTAAAGCCCGAGGCGGGCGGGCATCTCGTCCATCCCGAAGGCGAACATCCGGCTCTCGAAGTTGCTCCCCGTTACAAGCGTGAGGAAGTTTCCGAGCGTGTGCGGCTGGGCGTCGTCGAGGGGCGGGTTCATCGCCGAGCGTATCGGAAGGTAAAGATACGGGAGAAGCCCGACGAGAAACAGCCCGGTTCCTTTCAAAACAAGCCTCCATTCGACGAGCTTCCGCCAGTCGGTGAGGGCGATTAAAACGGCGGCTGCGGGCAAAACCAGTCCGCTCGTCATGTGGTTCGTCATCGTCAGTCCCATGAGGAACGCGAAAAGGAGGAGGTATTTGTCCTCCCTCGTTTTATGCCATACGAGGAGGACGAGAATATCGAGGGCGATGAAGAATGCGCTCATCGTGTACACCTCGGCGATCACGGCCTGCGTCCAGAATTCGCGGCTGACGGCGAAGAGGAAAGCGGCCGCCACCGCCGGAACGACCCGCCCGGTCAACGCTTTGCAAATGAAATACACCGCGAGGACGGCGAGCGCGGCGAACACCGCCGAGACGAGATTCACCCGCCACCCGACGTTCGCCCACGGGAGGTACGTGAAGAGGTGCGAGATCATTATGTACGTCGGATAGCCCGTCGGGTTCGGGATGCCGAGCACATGAGCCTTGACTTGAAGCATCACCGAATCGTACATCCCCGCCGGGTCGTAATAGAGCATCGTCGGCGCGAGCGTCCTAAAATACAACACGAAAGCGACCGCGGCGACGGCCACTCCGGCCCCCGCCCCGGCTAAATATTCCATCCCCGGCAACTTTTTCCACAAACCACGCACAACAGGCAATTCTATACAAAAGTTAAATTATTGCTAAAAATCCCATTGGCCGGGAGCGTGCGCTTTCCCTAAACTGTCCCGGCACAACACCTCGAACCCATAAAAGGAGCATACGATGAGCGGCATTCTCGAAGGGAAGAAAATCCTCGTAACGGGCATCCTCGACCGGCGTTCCATCGCCTTCTCGGCGGCGAGGCTCGCGCAAGAACAGGGGGCCGAAGTCGTCCTCACGGGCTTCGGGAGGGCGAAAAGTTTGACGGATCGCACCGCGAGGAAACTCTCCCCCGAACCACCCGTCCTCGAACTCGACGTGAACGAGCCGGAGGACATCGAGGCCGTCGCGAAGGACATCGAGGGTCGGTGGGGGGAACTCGACGGCATCCTCCACGCCATCGCCTTCGCCCCCGACGACGCGCTCGGGGGCAACTTCCTCACAACCGAATGGGAGTCGGTCGGGGTGGCGGTGAGGACTTCGGCATATTCGTTGAAAGCGCTCGGCTTCGGGCTTTCGCATCTCATGAAGCCCGGCTCGTCCATCGTCGGCCTCGACTTCGACGCGCAAGTCGCGTGGCCCGCATACGACTGGATGGGCGTCGCGAAAGCCGCTTTCGAATCCACCGCGAGGTACCTCGCCCGCGACCTCGGAGACAAAGGAATCCGGGTGAACCTCGTCTCGGCGGGTCCGGTGAAAACGCTCGCCGCCAAAGGAATCTCCGGGTTCGAGGAAATCGAAGGCGAGTGGGGAAAACAAGCCCCGCTCGGGTGGAAAGCCACCGACCCGGAACCGGTCGGACGAGCGATAGTGAGCCTTCTCTCGGATTGGTGGCCGGCGACGACCGGGGAAATAATCCACGTGGACGGCGGGTATCACGCGATGGGAACGAAGATCCGGTAAAAAGGTTTCAGGCTTCGGGTTTCAGGTTTCAGCGAACACCTCCCGGAGGATGGCGGATGTCGGTGGAAACGTCACCGGGATGGAGGGAGCGGGCTTTATGGACTCCGGTTTGAAAGGACGCTCGCTTCTTCTCACGGAGCCTCGGACTTTGGAATGGACGGAGAAAACGCTCCCCTCCCCCGGGACGGATGAGGTTCTCGTTCGCACCGACCGCGGAGCCATGAGCGTCGGGAGAGAGCTTCCGGCGTATATGGGGAATGAGAGGCGAAGCTCTCCACCGGGGCATCCGCGCATGACCGGGTATGAGAGTGTCGGGACGGTCGTGGAATGCGGAAGCTCCGTCGGCGAGGGGCTTCGGGTCGGGGATCGCATCGTCGGTTTTTACGGACACCGGACGCATGCGGTGGTTTCGGAGGGGAAGGTCATCCGCGTCCCGGACGGCGTCACCGACGAACTCGCTTTGCTTTCGATCCTCTCGTGCGACGTGGCGAAGGGTATCCGAAAACTGAACGTTAAACCCGAGGAGCCTTCGCTCGTCGTCGGGGCGGGAGCCATCGGACTTCTCACGATCCTCGTTATGGGAGCGTACGGCGCCGCGAACGTGGATGTCGTCGAGCCGGATGGGCATCGGCTTTCGAAGGCGACGGTCTTCGGAGCGAGGTCGGCGATGAAGCCCGAAGAGGCGACGAAATGCCGAAAAACATACTCCGTGGGCGTCGAGTGTTCGGGGCGGGACGCGGCGTTCGGGATTTTACAAAAGAGGATGCGACCCGGCGGGCGGATATGCGTCCTCTCCGACGGGGACGTCGAGACGCTTTCGCTCGAACCGGACTTCCACGAAAAAGAACTCTCGGTCGTGGGGTCGAGCGACGGGTGGGATTATGCGGGTCATGCCCGATGGTATTTCGATCTTCTTCGGAGAGACGAATCGCTTCGGCGAAACCTCGAATCGCTCTTCGAGCTGCGAGTGTCGGCGAAGGAGCTTCCACACGTGTTCGAGAAAACAGCGGCGGGCGATGTGTCCCCGATCAAAGTCCTCGTCGAGTACGGGCGTTAAAATCCGGGCGCGAGGTTTGGGGATTCCCGAGCTTCGCGGCTGTATTTTCGTCCGCGATTTGAAGAGGAGCCTGTGTTTATGAACTTCGACCTCTCCGTACTCGACCTCTCCCCCGTCCCGTCCGGCTCGTCCGGGAGGGACGCGCTGAATAATACGCTCGACCTCGCCCGGCTCGCCGACCGCCTCGGATACAAAAGATACTGGCTCGCCGAGCATCACAATTTGCCGACGGTGGCGAGTTCCGCGCCGGAGGTCATGATCGAAGCCGTGGCGAACGCGACCGAGAACATCCGGGTCGGCTCCGGGGGCATGATGCTCCCGAATCACGCCTCACTCAAAGTGGCGGAAGTTTTCCGCGTCCTCGAAGCGCTCCACCCCGACCGGATCGACCTCGGCATCGGACGCGCCCCCGGCACCGACCCGCGCACCGCATACGCATTGCGACGCGCCCCCGGCGAAGACGGCTCGGCGCTCCACGCGGCGGCGGATCGCTTCCCCGAGCAACTCGGGGAACTCTTCGCCTTCACCGGGGACGGCTTCCCGGACGGGCATCCGTTCGCCCCGATATCCGCCGTCCCGAACGACGTTTCGCTCCCCTCGATATGGCTTCTCGGATCGAGTGATTATTCCGCGCAAGCCGCCGCCGAAGTCGGCCTCGGCTTCGCTTTCGCGTCCCATTTCAGCCCGATGGAGCCGGGGGCGGTGATGCGCTTTTACCGCGAGAATTTCAAACCGTCGGAGCGCCTCTCCGAACCGCACGCCATCCTCGCGACCTCGATGATCTGCGCCGACACCGACGAACGCGCCCTCGAACTCGCATCCTCGCAAGAACTCTCGTGGCTTCGTATGCAAACCGGAAATCCACAGCCGCTCGCCAGCGTCGAAGAAGCGACGGACTATCCATACACGGAGATGGAGCGAGGCCGCATCGAAGCATACCGGAAGACCCAAATCGCGGGTTCCCCGGCGACGGCGAGAGAGAAAGTCGAGAGCCTCGCCGAAGCCACCGAGGCCGACGAAGTCATGGTCACGACGATGGTATACGATCACTCCGAGCGTCTCGCATCGTACGAGCGGCTCGCCGAAGCGTTCAGTTT